>JAEEGL010220353.1_pt1 | contig 10808 bp, 7 predicted proteins | sample 9134231 | NCBI WGS metagenome assembly JAEEGL01 (sample SAMN16246548, study PRJNA631951) | gut metagenome | biome: gut microbiome; feature: rumen; material: fiber-attached | host: Bos | place: Iran: Karaj | collected 2018-10
TAAACCTTACTTTATCGTTGTCAGAAAAGACGACAAAGAATCAAAGATCGTTTTTGATAGCCGCCAATAATCATTAATAATTCAAATATAAGACTAACTTCTGTCTTTTTTGTGATGCGATAGCAATATTGTCACTATAAAAAATATCGGTTAGTCTTTTAAATTGTTCAAATTTAAAGATATAATAAAAGCGTCAATCGACATAATAATGAAGGGAGACTTATGGAAGACATTATTAAAGTCTGTGCTTTAGGTGGGCTTGATGAGAATGGTAGAGATTGCTACGTTATTGAAATCAATAACGATATTTTCGTTTTAGATGCCGGCCTCGCTCTTCCTGATAAAACGATCCCTGGTGTCGACTTCTTACTCGCTAATGCTCAATATATTATTAATAATAAAGATAGATTAAAAGCTTATATCATGACTCACGCTCATGATGAGAATATGGGCGCTCTTAAATATTTCTATGATGATGCTCCCGCACCAATCTATTGCACAAGTTTCACAAAACATATTATTGAGACACAGTTCAACTTTAATAAATTACAAGGTAAACTCGACTTCAAAGTCATACCTCCAACTTGCTCATTGCAAATTGCCGGAAGAACATTCCATTTCTTCCAAACTTCACATAACGCTGCTTATTCATTTGGTGTGGCTATTGAGACAAGCAAAGGCAACATTGTCTATACAAGTGACTTTATCGTTGACTATTCAGTCAAAAGTCCCGCATATATCTTTGATTTAAAAGCTTTAGCGGAATTGAGCGAAAAGCCAACTTTCCTTTTGATGAGTGATAGCAAAGCCGCTCATTTAGAAGGGTATTGTGCTCCTCGTCACCGCGTCGCGCCACTTATCGAAAGGTATTTCAAAAATAGCAATCGCCGTATATTTATCGATTGCTTCTGGCAAAACCTTTTCCGCATTAGTGAAATCATCGATTTATGTATCGAAAACAATAAAAAAATCTTCTTCTATAACAGTTTCACCGAACACATTATGCGTGGTTTGATGAGCTTTGATCCAAAGCGCATTCCACCTTCAATTGTCGTTAATAAAGAAGACCTCTTAAGAGTAAGAGAACAAGAACTCGTCATCTTAATGCTTGGGGACGGCGAAGAATTATATCAAGAACTCATTAAAATCGCGGATGGTAATAACGAAGATAAGCGTATTAGATTAAATAAGCGTGATATTTTCATTAACGCTGGTATCCCAACTCCAACATTAGAAACCATTGCCACTCGTAGTATTGATTATCTATATCGTACTGGTGCGGAAGTGGTTTGGATTAAAAAGAACCAAATTACCGCGATGCACCCAAGACAAGATGACCTCAAATTCTTCTTATCTGTTTTAAAACCAAAATACTATTTACCAGTGCGTGGTAACTTCATAAACTTAATGGCTAACGCTAAATTAGCATTATCAATGGGCATTGGCCTTAATCACACAAATGTTTTTATCTTAGATAATGGCATGCAACTTTCATTTAATGAAGCGGGTCGACCAATGATTGTTCCTAATAATCCTGCTATTATGCCAACTCACCCAATCTTAGTGGATGGTCGTGGTGTTTCTACAAGCGTTAGCGAAAACATCGTTAGTGACCGTCGTCAATTAAGCGTTGATGGTGTAGTCGTTATCGCTTTAAGCGTTTCGCTTAGTGAAAAGAGAATTATCGCTGGACCTGACTGTCAAATGCGTGGCTTTGTCTATGTGAAAGAAGCTGAACCACTCCTTAAATCAATCGCTAATATTTTCATTGAGGAAATTACCATCGCTTTATCATTAGATAAGGCTGATTTTGAAGAAGCGAAAACTAATGCTCAAGAAAGAATCAGCCGCTTCATCAAACGTGAAAATGGACGCGAACCGATGATCATTCCGATTATCGTGGTAAAAGATTAATTAAGCACAAACAAAATTTGTGCTTTTTTCTTGAAAAACATTAGACACGTGCGTTTATATGCGTATATAATATACACATGAACGAGAAGAAACCATTCATTGCTAATAAAAACCATTTTTATGTCTTTATTGGCTTATTTTTATGTTTGCTTAGTGTCGTTTTAGTGCTTAACACAGGTATTGTGGCCCGCATCTTATCGACACCGTTCACTTTTGTGTTTGGCTCTTTATCCTATTTTCTTTATATCGCTATTAACATTTTGGGTCTAAGACTGATTTTTATTAAAAAAGGCATCAAGATTAAATTCAATTCTTACTTTTTAGCGACACTTATATTAATTATCTCCATCTCAATGTTCTTTACGCATTTTGCCGTGACAGCCGGTAGAGGCGGCTTTACTTTGGGCATGGTCACAAGTCAAGAAGCTCAAACCATCAATTTCTTTGAAGCCTATGTTGATGTCTTTAATCAAGTTGAAGGCAGTTACTTATGGGCTAATTCCTTAATGCTTTTTGCTCATCCATTTGCCGCTGGTATTATCGGCTACTTCTTAGTCGCGGCATTCAATACTTTATTTGGCATTCCTAATGGTGGCTTAATCTTCGCGATTGTTATCGGCGTTATTTCTTTATTCATTTATTTCTTACCATTAATTTTAAAATTAATGGGACAAACCAAAGAAAAGAAAGTCAACAAGGTTGAAGAAGAAAATGAAACCGTTAGTGATATCGCTCCACAAAAACAAAATCAAACCAGAGTTAAGAATATTGATGTTGTTAAACACGCTAACGAAATTGATGTTGATAATTACGAAAGCGAAATCATTGGTTCGCCGACCGGTAGAAGCTCTGCGATTTCCTCACCAACATTTATTCAACAAGATAGTGGGGCTAATAACTTTTCCATTTCTGATAATGGGATGTTTGTGCCTGCTAAATTCGTCACGGATAATGGGCAACACAATCAAGAAATACCTGCTCAACAAATGGAACAACCACTTGATCAAGTGATTCCAGAAGAAACAATGGATTCTGATTATAACGAAGTAAGAAGAGAACAACTTCAACTTGATTTTGAAGCTGCTCCTGAAATCAATCAAGAATTAGTACAGGCAAAGCCTGTATTTGAAGAACCAAAGATGGTTAATAATGCCTCTCCTGCTCCTCAACCCGCTATAGAACCAGTACAAGAGAAACCAAAGCCAAGAGAAAGAGTCAAATGGATTCAACCAAGCACTGAAGTTCTTAATGTTTATGAAACAAGCGAACAGCAAGAGATTAACCGTCGTGTCGCGCTTGAAAGGCAAGAACTTATCAATACCGCTTTTAACGACTTTGGTGTTGGTGCGCACGTTGAAGACTTTACCATCGGCCCAAGCGTCACGCGTTTTAATGTTAAATATGAACATAACGTTTCTGTAAGAAGCGTTAGCAATATGGTCCAAGATATTCAAATTAGATTATCTGGTGTCTCAGCGAGATTTGAAAATATCGTCGAAGGTCAATCAACATCAGGTTTAGAAATACCTAATGCCTCTGTGACAACGGTGGCCTTTAAAGATGTCTATGAAGCTTTACCAGATGTTAAAAAACATCCATTAGCGGTTGGCTTTGGTAAAAACATTAAAGGTGATGTCATCTACGCTGACTTTGATGAATTCCCACACATGTTATGTGCAGGTACCACTGGTTCTGGTAAATCTATTTTCACAAATTCCATCATCGTGACTTTAATCATGCGTAATTCACCAGATGATTTGAAGATGGTTTTAATCGATCCAAAGAAAGTGGAAATGTCGCGTTATAAAGATATGCCTCACTTATTATGCCCAATTATTACTGAGGCAAAAGAGGCTAAGGTCTTGATGGAAAAACTATGTCAAGAAATGGAAGAACGCTATCAATTATTTGCTCAAAATGGATGCAGTAACATTAAAGAATTTAATGAAGATGCGCCAAGCCTAGGCTTAGAGAAACTACCATATATCATGATTTTCTTTGATGAATATGCTGATATCGTTGACCAATGTAAAGAGATTTCCATGCCGGTAGTTTCGATTGCTCAAAAAGCGAGAGCGTGTGGTATCCACTTATCAATTGCTACGCAACGTCCAAGTACAAATGTTGTCACCGGTGTTATTAAAGCCAACTTACCAACTCACGTGGCTTTAATGATGGCGAGTGCAGTTGACTCGATGACTATCATCGGTGAAGGTGGCGCGGAAAAACTGATTGGTAAAGGTGATATGCTCGTCCAAAGTCCACTCGTCTCACGCGTTGGCGTTGTGCGTTTACAAGGCTGCTTCATACATCGCCAAGAAATCAACCGCGTGGTCGGTTATTTAAAAGAACACTATGAGACACATTATGACGAAAAGTATCTCAATTTAGCGCAAGAAACCGAACAAGCTACTAGTGAATACGCTAATTCTCCAGAATTTAAAGAAGCCCAAGGCAACACTGAAGAAGAGCGCTATCAAGCGATTAAAGAATGGGTTTTAACCCAAGAATATATGTCTATCTCCCGCATTCAAAGAGAATGCGCTGTCGGTTTTAACCGCGCTGGCAGATTCTTCTTACGCTTACAAAGCGAAGGTATCGTCGCCTCTGAAACCGAAGGTAATAAAGGTTGCCCAGTATTAGGTGATAGATTAGGTGGAGATACCGTCGTCACAAGTGACGAACAGACATCATTTAGGAGTGATGATTAATGAATACTTACATAAGAGCAAAATTAATCAACTGGCGTAGGATTAATGTCATTATCTTCACCGCTATTCCACGTCCTGAGTCATTTAGAGTGCTTCTTTATAAAAACGATAAAGTCATCAAACAAGAGACAATTTCAAAGCTTCATTCAACTAATATTGTTTACTTTTTTGATATTTCTCTTAATGAGGACTATGAATTAGGCGCTTCTTATCGTTTGCTTGTCGGCACACAGCCATTTACAAGAATCGACATTAGTGATGTCGTTGATTTTAATGATTTTGATGAACGCTTTGCTTATAACGGTAATGACTTAGGTTCCATCTATCAAAAAGATGCCACTGATTTTGCTGTTTGGGCTCCTTTAGCAGAATCTGTTTCTTTAGAACTTTTAGATACAAAAGACAATAAGCAAGTCCTTAAGATGCAAAGAAGTGAACGCGGGGTCTATCGCTTAAAAGTCAAAGGAAATCTCTTAAACTACAAATATCATTATATTGTTAATAATAATGGGCTTACTTACACCGTTAACGATCCATACGCTAAAGGCACAAGCTTGAATAGTGAATATAGCGTTGTTATCGATTACGATGCTTTAGTTAAATTACCAAAAGTTAAGCCCACAAATAAAGTCGATAATTATGTCGACGCCTTAATCTACGAAAACCATATTTGTGATATCAACGAAGGCAATAATAATGATGTCGAAAATAAAGGTACATACCTTGGTTTTGTTGAAGAAAATAGAAAGACTACAGGTGGTCATCCAGCGGGTTTAGACTATTTAAAATATTTAGGCATTACCCATGTCCAAATTCAACCAATTTTAGACTTTAATTCACTTGATGATAAAGACACTAAGAAATGGTATAACTGGGGCTATGATCCAATCTCATTCTTCGCTATTGAAGGTAGCTATTCTTTGAAACCAGAAGACGCTATGGAGCGTTTGTACGAATTTAGAGAAATGGTGGATAAACTCCACAAAAACAACATCCGTGTTGTTATCGATGTGGTTTATAACCACATTTATGAATATGAAAACAGTGTTTTAGAAAAACTCGTGCCGCATTACTACTTTAGAAAGAAAAGAAACGGCATGATTAGTAATGCTTCTGGATGCGGTAATGATATCGCTAGTGAAAGAAGCATGGCTAGAAAGATGATTCTTGATAGCGTTTCTTACTTATTTAGCCACTTTGATATCGATGGACTTAGATTTGATTTAATGGGTTTACTTGATATCGAGACTATGAAACAAGCCTATGAAATTGCTAAGGCCAATAAACCTGATGTTATTTTCTATGGAGAAGGCTGGAACATGGGCGAAGAATTACCAGCTCATCTAAGAGCCAATAAGAACAACTATCAAGAGCTTAAAGAGTTTGGTTTCTTTAATGATACATATCGCGATATCGTTAAAGGACCATCTTCACCTTTCAACCTTCATGAAAAAGGTTATATATGTGGTAATACCTCATATCAATATGGCTTTGATTATGCCTTCCATGCTGGCGTTTTGAATTTATCCTACGAACCAATGTTTGAAACCGCTAATCAAAGCATTAATTATTTAGAATGTCACGACAATAATACCCTTTATGATAAATTAATTGTTTCCAACGCAGAAGAGGAAGAAAAAACGCTATTAGACCGTGTTAGTTTAGCGAACTCAATTCTTCTTCTATCCTTCGGTGTGCCTTTTGTCCATATGGGGCAAGAGATCGGTTTATCTAAAGATGGACTCGATAACACTTACAAAACCCTAGGCGTTAATAACATGGATTATCGTCTAGTTGATGAACGATTCGATATGGTCAATCGTTTCCGCTTAATTAATTCCTTGCGAAGGAAACTAGGGTATTTGAAATTATTTAATCGTGATGATCTCAAAGATTTATTTGAAATCTCACATTGGGACAATGGTGTTTATGTGCTTATTGCAAGAAATAAAAACATTGTCTGCCAAGAAAAAGAGTTTGTTTTGATGATTAATCCTACCAATCAAGCTGTTTCATTTGAATTAGACGACTATTACACAGTATTGGAAGGTGTAAACGACGAACAAACCATTAATGTCAAAAACGGTTTTCTTCCTGGATGTAATTTAATGATATTATTTAAAAAATAATATCAGAAGGAGGAAACATGATCTCGACGATCACTCTTTTGGGTCAAGCAAGCGACCCAATCAATGGTTTCGACACGTTCCGTTATGTCGATATCGAATCACGCGAACCCTTTGACGAGAATTCATTTTATAGTAAAATTCCTGTCATGTACTGGGATCGCAGTAGTAACAATCCCTTTATGAAGATTCCAAATGGTCACTTTGTTGTGATATTTGGTAGATTAGAATCTCATCCTCAGCTAGGGCTTTATGTTCTCGCTGAACAGATTCGTCATTTCTCTTCAAATCTTAAAATTCATCAAAGAAAAGAGTAACTATGTTCCATTACACAAAAGCAGTCTTACGAGTTGGTGTGCCACTATTGTGGCAGTATTTTACGCGCATCAAAAGATGGGCTAGACACTTAGACCGTTATCCAAGTGCGACTAGATTTGTCAAAATCAGAAAAATAATCAAATCAATTCAATTCGGTTTACAAGTCGATTTGACTGTTTTTGGTACGGAGAATTTACCAAAGGACAGAAATTATTGTTTAGTTTGTAATCACATGTCCGCTTTTGATCCAGTGCCTTTTATCGTTAATAGTGAGCGTCATTTAACTTTCGTTGGTAAAAAAGAACTGATGAAAGCACCTTTCATCCCTGCGGCTATGACCGTCATTGAAGGCGATTATATCGATAGAGACGATCTTCGCCAATCACTAAAAGTGATGCTCAAAGTCGAAGATAGTTTAAAACAAGGCGAAAAGAGTTGGATGATTTTCCCGGAAGGTACAAGAATCCGCGACCAAATGTTACCGGTGCAAGAATTCCATCATGGTACATTTAGACCAGCAACAAAAGCAAAGGTCCCAATTATCCCAGCGGCTATTTATGGTAGTTTCCGTGTTTTAAAGAAATCACCACAGTTTAAAAAATATCCTGTTTCTATTTCTTTCTTAAAGCCAATGATGCCAGAAGATTATGCGGGCATGAATACCGCTGATATCGCAGAGTTTATGCGTAGCGAAATCCAAAGAGAAATCACTTATCATTTAAGGCCTTTGGACCACAAAATAATGTCTGAGATCAAAGACAAAAATTATCGCTTTAACGATATAGTTTAGAAAGTATATTTTCTTCTTAAACCCTTTGGCAAATGGTTTTTGATGATGCGACCATCGCTTTTAGCGATGTCAACATTGATATCCTTATATTTTAGTAAGACATCACCTTTTGGAAGATCTGTGTTAAGAGTTTCACCTTGATAGTATTTAAGCAGTTCTTCAAAGGTGATTTCTTTTTCCCTTTCAAAAGAATCAATAAAATGAGCGTAGTGGTGATCATATTTGACGCCATCTTTCGTGACTTCACCAACTTTAGCGCCGTATCTGATAATGCTTAGTTTTTTAGTGTTAAATGTCTCACTCATCGTATAGAGATAATCACCGTATTTTTCGACATAATTGTACGGGGTCGCTATTTGATATTTATTTGAGACTTTTTCGTCTTTGCGTGAGACTTTTAATTCTCCGGGTTTTTTGATTAAACAGACATAGTGACCTTCCCCAGGAAATAAGGATGGGAAAAGATGAATGCCTTGTCCTTTTTTGTAGAACAAAGGACTATCAGGAATATCGATAGTTTTAGCGCCGCTATTGGATAATAAATAATCGATGACTTCTTCATCTTCTTCATAAGAGAACGAACAAGTTGAATAAACCATTGTTCCACCTGGTTTAAGCATTTGATAACTCATTAATATGAGTTCTTTTTGTATTTCAGCGTATTTTAAAACCTTTTGATAAGACCAATCAAGCATCATTTTATCGTCTTTTCTAAACATCCCGCTTCCTGAGCAAGGAGCGTCTAAAATAATCTTGTCAAAATAGTTTAAATAGTTTTGATAAATTAATGAGAAATCGTTATTTGTAATTAATAAATTGCCAAGACCTAATCTTTCTGCGTTTTCGCTTATAGCGAACGCTCTATTTTTAGCGATATCATTGCTAATGATTAAACCTTGGTTATTCATTAAGAATGATGATTGTACACTTTTACCACCAGGAGCAGCGCATAAATCTAAAACAATATCTCCTGGCTTAGCGTCTAGTAAGTAGGCTGGAATCATCGCACTTGGTTCTTGTAAATAAAAGCATCCTAAAGCGTGATAAACACTTTTCCCTAAATCGTATTCATCCTTATCGTATAAAAAGGCGTTTTTAACAACAGGATGCCTTTTCATATTAGGGAATAATGATAAAAGCATCTCTTCGCTCATCTTGTTAGTGTTTAATAACAATGCGTGTTGACTCTTTTGTTTGAGCGAAGCTTCTAATTTAGCTATTTCATCTTGGTTTAAATACTTACTTAAATGAGATAAAAAATCCATACACTTTATTTTAGCAAATAAAATTGCTAATATGTTATACTAAAAAGCGAGGTACTGACTATGAGAATGGTAGATTTAATCATTAAAAAACGTTTAGGTGAATCTTTGAGCCGCGATGAAATCGCCTTTTGGATTGATGGCTATGTTAATGGCATCATCCCTGATTATCAAACAAGCGCGATGTGTATGGCGATTTTGTTTAAAGGCATGAATGAAGAAGAAGTTATCAACTTAACCGATTTAATGGAACACTCTGGCGAGACACTAGATTTAAGCAATCTCAGAGGTGTGAAAGTTGATAAACATAGTACTGGTGGTGTTGGTGACAAAACATCTTTGGTCTTAGGACCAATGGTTGCTGCTTGTGGCGCTACATTAGCCAAGCTAAGTGGCCGTGGATTAGGCCATACTGGTGGTACTTTAGATAAATTAGAATCCATTCCTGGCTTTAATATCGCTATTAGTGGTGAGCGTTTTGCCAATCAAATTAATAGCATCGGTATATGTCTTGCTGGTCAAACTCAATCCTTAGTTCCTGCAGATAAGAAAATGTATGCATTACGTGACGTTACAGGTACAGTCGAATCCATTCCATTAATCGCCGCTTCTGTCATGTCTAAAAAACTTGCCGCTGGAACAGACGCCATTTTACTAGATGTTACATTAGGTAATGGTGCCTTTATGAAAGATATTGATCAAGCTAGAACCTTAGCCAAATTAATGGTTAAAATTGGTAACGGCTTAAAACGTGATACACGCGCTGTGTTATCCAACATGGACGAGCCTTTAGGCTTAGCGGTTGGTAACGCATTAGAGGTTAAAGAAGCAATCGCTGCTTTACATGGTGAAGGTCCAGAAGATTTAATGGAGCTTTGCTACACATCTGGTAGCATTATGCTCGAACAAGCACACTTATGTGCGACCCGTCAACAAGGCCGCAAGATGCTTGAAGACAGCATTAAAAGTGGCGCAGCTTTTGAGAAGTTCTTAGAAATGGTCAAGGCACAAGATGGTGATGTGGAATACATCCTCCATCCTGAAAAGTTCCCTGTGGCCAAAAATATTATCCCTATCTACGCTAAACAAGAAGGATACGTTGAAAGTATTGATGCTTTAGAAATCGGTTTAGCATCCATGACATTAGGCGGTGGTAGAGAAACACTTGACGATGTCATTGATCCAGCCGCTGGTATCATGCTTAATAAGAAAGTTGGCGATCAAGTTAAGGAAGGCGAAGTTCTATGCTACTTACATTCTAATAAGAATGTCACCTTGATTAATAGAGTGTCTAAACAAGTATTTAATGCCTTTAACGTTAGTAAAGGCTTTGTGGAAAAACCAAAGGTTATTATCGATATTATCCAATAATATGAGAATCGTTTTAACGACTGTATTAAATGCATCTGTAGAAATTGAAGGCAAGGTTGTCGGTAAGATCAATCGTGGCTTTTGTTTGCTCGTTGGCTTTACTCATGATGACACTAAAGAAGTCGTTGATAAGATGGTTGATAAGGTGCTTTCTCTCCGTGTTTTTATGGATGAAAAGGGTCTAACAAACTTATCGATTTATGATGTTAAGGGTGAGATTCTTTCTGTTTCACAGTTCACTTTATACGCTGATTTAACCGGTGGAAGAAGACCTAGCTTTGTTAACGCGATGAAACCTGATCAAGCTAAAGAACTA
>JAEEGL010998947.1_pt1 | contig 10808 bp, 13 predicted proteins | sample 9134231 | NCBI WGS metagenome assembly JAEEGL01 (sample SAMN16246548, study PRJNA631951) | gut metagenome | biome: gut microbiome; feature: rumen; material: fiber-attached | host: Bos | place: Iran: Karaj | collected 2018-10
AGATAGAGTAATGACAGAATTATCTGAATATGGTCTTACTCCAGATACTTGGGGTGGAGATACAATTTATACTAAGATTAGTGCTAAAGTTGGTACTGGTATAGATGAATTACTTGAAAACATTTTACTTGTTGCTGAAATGGAAAACTATAGAGCAAATCCTTCTCGTTATGCAAGTGGTTCAGTTGTTGAAGCAAGACTTGATAAACATGTAGGACCTATAGTTACAGTACTTGTACAAAATGGTACACTTCGCCTTGGAGATCCAATTGTTGTTGGTACAAGTTTTGGTAAAATACGTACACTTAGAAATGATTTAGGTGAAGAAATAACTGAAGCATATCCATCACAACCAGTAGAAATTACTGGATTAAATGAGACACCAAGTGCTGGAGATAAATTCATGGCGTTTGAATCTGAAAAACAAGCAAGAAGTATTGGTGAAGCAAGAAAAACTGAAGAACACTTGAAACAAAATTCAAAAGGAACGGTATCTTTAGAAGATATATTTGCTAAAATCCAAGAAGGTGTTAAAGAAATTAATGTAATAGTTAAAGCAGATGTTAATGGTTCTGCTGAAGCTGTTAAAAACTCTTTAGAAAAAATAGATGTTGAAGGCGTTAAAGTTAAAGTGCTTAGAAGTAGTGTAGGAGCTATTACTGAAAGTGATATAGTTCTTGCAAACGCTTCAAATGCTATTATAATTGGTTTCAACATAAGACCAAATAATTCTATTAAGGATTACGCTAAAGAACAAAATGTAGAAATAAGATTATATGATATAATTTATAAAGCAGTTGAAGAAATGGAAGCTGCAATGAAAGGTATGCTAGATCCTGAATATGAAGAAAAAGTAATAGGAACTGCTGAAGTTAGACAATTATTTAAATTTTCTAAAGTAGGTACAATTGCTGGTTCTTATATAACAGATGGTGTAGTTAAAAACAATTCTAAAGTACGTATAATACGTGATAGTGCAGTTATATATGATGGAGAAATTAATTCTATTCAAAGAGAAAAAGATACCGTAAAAGAAGTTAAAAAAGGATTAGAATGTGGTATTACAATTACTAACTTTAATGATATTAAAGTAGGAGATGTAATAGAAGCATACGAAATGGTTGAGAAAAAATGAGTGTTAAAATAGAAAGAATTAATGATAACTTACAGGAAGCAATAAGTTATATAATATTTCAAGAAGTAAAAAATCCTAATATAAAATTTGTAACTATTACTGCAGTAAATACTACTAGTGATTTAAGTTATGCTAAAGTATACTTTACTACATTAGGAGATAAGGTTGAGACTTTAAAAGCACTTAAAAGTGCTAAAGGATTTATACGTAACGAATTAAAAGAAAAAGTAGAACTTAGAAATATACCAGAACTTGAATTTGTATATGATGAGTCTATTGAATACGGACAAAGAATAGAAGAAAAAATAAAAGAGATACATGAAAATTAGTATCTCTTTTTTTCTCAATTTTTATTTCTTTAGTACCCATGATATAATATAAATGTATTATTAATTTGTGAAGTGAGCTCAATTACATATAATAATACAAAGGAGACGATATAAATGAAGAAAAATAAGCTATTAATAATTCTTTTAGGAATTGTTGTAATAGCATTAATAGTACTAGGTGTTTTATTTGCAACTGGTAAATTATCATCAAAGAAAGATACAGTTAAAGAAGAAGAAACAGGATGGAGAATTCCAACAGATTCTGGATACACTATTACGCTAACATATGGTGAACATAAAGATTCTTTATTAGGAAGTACATCTTTCCATTCAGGTATAGATATTAGTGGTTTTGCCGAAGGTGCTAATGTATATGCTGCAGATAATGGTAAAGTAATTACTAAAGTTTGTGAAGGTTCATATGGTTGTCATATTATAATTGATCATAATAATGGATATTATAGTTTATATGCACAACTTAAAGATTTCGCAAGTGGAATAGAAGAAGGCCAAACAGTAACAAAAGGCCAATTAATTGGTTATATAGGAATGACTGGTGCTGCAGCAGGACCACATTTACATTTTGAAATAAGGACTTGTTCTGAATATAGTTGTACAATAGATCCAACAACATTATTAATGCAATAAAAAAAGAGAATTTTTTCTCTTTTTTATTGTGCTTCTTTATATATATTTAAATCAAAACTATGTTCTTTTCCATCTAAATCATGTAATTCTTTGGTACTTATCATAAAGAAATTATGAAGTAAGTGAGATTTGCCATCACTAGCTACTGGATCATCCCAAGTAGCATCTAAGTGATACCATTTACCATTTAAATAAACGAAATTCCATATATGAGTATTAGAAGATATTTTATAATTTTTAATACCTAGTCTATTTAAATATATTGCCATTAAATCACTATATCCACCACATATTGCTTTTCCTTGTGTAATAAGTGTATAAGCACTATATGATTTATATCCTTTGTCTTCGTCATAACTATATAAAGTTATGATGTGATCATGAAACGCTTTTATTTTATCGTAATCACTCATTGAATCATTAATATTGTTTTTAATATAATCTTCTATATAATTATTAATCACTTCAATTTCAGCTTCACTATATACTTTTTTAGTCATTACTGTGATTCTATCGTATGCTGTTATATTTACATTAATGGTTTCAAAAGAATTATAAGGATGAACGAAATTATTTATAAGTGGTAAGAAATCTTTATCATTTAACATTTCTTTAACATCGTCAGTACATTTATCATACTTGCAATAGAATGAATATAAGTCATCACCACTATTAACAGTCGTATATAAAACATTTAATAATTCTTGTTTATCTTTTACTTCTTCAACATCAGTATTTTGAAAGAAAGCATAATCATTACTAGAATAGTATTCATTATAAGATAAGACTTCTTTTCTATAAATTACTTTATCGTATATCATGAAAATAATATTCTCTCTAAATGCATATACTAATAGAACTAAAGCAAACAAAAAAACTATCTTTATTAAATCCTTCATTCTATCACCATATAAATTATAACACACGAATGAATAAAAAAAAAGAGTAATTATTACTCCATTGAATTTACTTTTTTAGTTAATCTTGATTTGTTTCTAGCACTAGTGTTTTTAGAAGTTACACCATTTTTATTTGCTTTATCAATAGCTTTAATAGCAACTTTTAATTTTTCATTAGCTTTTTCTTTATCTTTTGAAGCTACAGCTCTTTCTACGTTTTTAATAGCAGTTTTCATGCTTGCAGAAAATTCGTTATTAGCTTTTTCTTTCTTTTTATTAATTAATACTTGTTTTTTAGCGTTCTTTAAATTTGGCATACATTCACCTCCCAAGTTCACATATACACATATTTTAGCAAATATTTAATAAAAATGCAATAAAATAAACAAATTTGTTAAAAATAATAAGGGTGATTACATGGATAAAGAAGTTGATTTATCTGGATTTAACATTAGAACTGATCTTGCAATAGATTATATAGATAAAAAAAGTAATTTAATAGGCGTAAAATATAAGCAAAATACTATTAATGGATTAACAGTTACTAGTGTAACACTAGATAGTAATAACGCACTTAATAAAAAGAAAGGCAAATATATAACAATTGAATTTGACGATGTAACTGATTCAAATAATGAATCAAATGTAACCAAGGTATTAACAGGGATATTAAAAAAACTAATAAACACTAATTTTAATACTTTAGGTCTCGTAGTAGGATTAGGTAATATGAATTCAACACCAGATTCTTTAGGACCTCTTACTGTTGATAATATAATTGTTACCAATCATATATATAGTATGAACTGTTTAAGTAAGAATTATAGTAGAATAAGTGCGATAAAACCTAGTGTATTAGGTAGTACTGGTATTGAAACAAGCGATATTATAGAAGGAGTAGTAAAAAAAATTAAACCCGATTATTTAATAGTAATTGATTCTTTATCCTCAAGTTCAATAGAAAGATTAAATAAAACAATACAAATTACTGATACAGGTATTCACCCAGGAAGCGGTATAGGAAATGAGAGAAAAGAAATTAGTAAAGATACATTGAATATACCAGTATATGCGATAGGAGTACCTACTGTTGCGAGTGCAAGTGTAATAGTAAGAGATACAATTAACTTTATATATAAAAATTATGCATTCAATAAAGAAAATATTAAAAAACCAAGCAGTAAACTCTTCTTTAATGTAAATTATTTAAAAAAAGAAATAAAAGAAAATATTAATGATAAAAGAAAACTATTAGGTTTTATTGGAACATTAAATAATGAAGAATTAGATATGTTACTAAATGAAGTATTAGACCCAACTGGTTATAACTTTATGGTAACCCCAAAAGAAATAGATTTTGTTATTAAAAAAATGTCCAATATAGTGTCAAATTCAATAAATAATTCAGTTCATAAGATTGACAAAAATAAATAGTAATGGTATATTTGTATTGTAGGACAAAGTAAAGGTGGTGAGAAAATGAATAATAAAGGTTTTACATTAATAGAATTATTAGCTGTTATCGTAATTTTGGCCATTATCGCATTAATCGCTACTCCAATAATTATCAATATAATAACAGATGCAAGAACTCAAGCTAAGAAGAGATCAGCTGAGCTTGTTTATACTGGAGTTCAATATGCTTATACTTCATCATTATATAGTTCAACAAATGGAACTACACTATCAACTGAACCAACTGCAGCTCAATTAGCAACAAACTTCACAGTTGAAAATACTATGATAAATCCAACTGGAACACCAGAACAAGCTGGAGAAGTAACAACTCAAGCTACTTCATTTAAAGTTAAGACTAGTGATGGAGCTTGGTGTACAGTTACTGTAACTGCAGCTGCTCAAAACGTTAAATATGATGTTAAAGTTAAATGTGGTACTACTGATGGTGGTGAAGACTTATTTGCAGAAAAGAGTGTTATCTCTGCAGCTGTAACTCAACAATCACAAGAACCATAATTAAATGATAAATAAGTTCAATATTAATTGAACTTTTTTATTTGCTATGATATAATCTTTCAAGGAAGTGATACTATGAAAAAACCAGTAGTTGCACTAGTAGGAAGACCAAATGTTGGTAAAAGTACTATATTTAATAAAATGGTTGGTAAGAAATTATCAATTATAGAAGATACACCAGGTGTTACAAGAGATAGAGTATATGGTACAGTTAACTATAAAGACTATTCATTTCACCTTATAGATACAGGTGGTATTGAACTTGGTAATGCTGATTTTAATAATGAAATAAAAGTTCAAGCAAGTCTTGCTATAGATGAGGCAGATTTAGTAATATTCGTAGTAGATGGTAAAGAAGGACTTACTAGCGATGATTATTTAGTTAGAGATATGCTTAAAAAAGTATCTAACAAAGTGATTGTTGTAATAAACAAATGTGATAGTAAAAATATAAAAGAAACTGAATATGAATTCTATGAACTTGGATTTGATACTTATATTAAAGTAAGTGGAGAACAAGGTGATGGTTTCTATGATTTATATGATGCTATTATGGAAGTTTTACCTAAGTATGAAGAAGATACTGATGATACAAAGATTAGATTTTCTATTATTGGTAGACCTAATGTAGGTAAAAGTAGTTTAGTAAATGCAATACTTAATGAAGAAAGAGTAATTGTTTCTGATGTTGCAGGTACAACAAGAGATGCAATAGATACAGAATTTAATTATAATAATGAAAAATATGTTGTAATAGATACTGCAGGAATGAGAAAAAAGGGTAAAGTATATGAAAGTATTGAAAAATATAGTTTACTTAGAAGTTTAAAAGCAATTGATAGATCCGATGTATGTGTTCTTGTTTTAAATGCTGAAGAAGGTATTATTGAACATGATAAACATATTGCTGGATATGCAATTGAAGCAGGAAAAGCACTTGTTATTGCTGTTAATAAATGGGATTTAATAGAAGATAAAGATGCTATGATTAAAAAATGGAAAGACGATATTCTTGCAGACTTTAGTTTCTGTAGTTATGCAAAAATAGTATTCTTAAGTGCTAAAACAAAAAAACGTATTCATACATTAATGCCTGAAGTATTAAGTGCATTTGAAAATTCTAAAAGAGAAATTAAAACAAGTATACTTAATCAGGTTATGACAGATTTATATCAACTTAATTTACCTCCAACTTATAAAGGTAAAAGACTTAAAATATATTTTACAACTCAAGTAAGAACAAATCCTCCAACATTTAATATTCAAGTAAATAGTAAAGGATTAGTTCACTTCTCTTATGAAAGATATATTGAAAATAAACTTAGAGAATCATTTGATTTTAGTGGGACTCCAATAGTTATAAACTTTAAGAGTAAAGGTGAAGAATAGGCACAAAACTAAACTTTCTACATAGATTAATGTAGGAGGTTTTTTTATGGGATTTAGTGATTCTTTTTTTAATAGAGTAGAAAAGAAAACTAGTGTTAATAAAGATACAATATTAGAACTTGCTAAAAAACTACAACAAAATGATTTGAAAAATGAAGGGACGCTTAGAGAAGTTATACATACTTTAAGTAATATGACTGGTAAAAGTGTTAGTAAAGAACAAGAGGATAAAATAATTAATGCAGTAGTTACTGATAAGGTACCTAAAGATATAGATAAAATGATATAAATATGTTAAAATAATGTAGAAATTGGTGATACTATGAAGTTTAAAATAGGCAATGTAGAATTTAAAAATAATGTAGTACTCGCACCTATGGCAGGAATATCTAATAGTGCATATCGTACTATTATAAAAGAAATGGGTGCAGGATTAATAGTAGCAGAAATGGTTTCTGATAAAGCAATATATTATGGTAGTAAAAAAACAATTGATATGCTTTATATGACAGATTTTGAAAGACCTATAAGTCAACAAATATTTGGAAGTGATAAAGAAACTTTTGCGAGTGCTGCAAAATTTATATATGAGAATATGAAACCAGATATTATAGATATAAATATGGGATGTCCAGTACCTAAAGTAGCAGTTGGTGCTCAAGCAGGTAGTGCGCTCTTAAAAGATCCAGAAAAGGTATATGAGATAGTTAAAACTGTAGTAGAATCTGTACCTGTTCCAGTAACTGTTAAAATACGTAGTGGATGGGATGAAAATAGTATAAATGCAGTAGAAATTGCTAAAGTAGTAGAGCGTGCTGGTGCTAGTGCAATAACAATTCATCCAAGAACAAGAAAACAAGGTTATAGTGGACATGCTGATTGGAATATAATTAAACAGGTAAAGAAGTCAGTTTCTATACCTGTAATAGGTAATGGAGATATTACAAGTTGTTTTGATGCAAAACGTATGATAGACGAAACAGGTTGTGATGCTATTATGATAGGAAGAGGTGTTCTAGGTAATCCTTGGTTAATTAAAGAGTGTATAGAATATCTTGATAATGGAACATTACCTAATAAAGTCAGTATAAAAGAAAAAATAGAAATGATAAAACATCATCTTGATTTACTTATTAAAACGAAACCTTTAAAAGTCGCACTTTTAGAAATACGTAGTCATGCTGCATGGTATCTAAAAGGATTACCAGGTGCAAAAGAATTAAAAAATGAAATATTTAAGACAAAAACAAGCAAAGAATTAATAGAATTATTAGATAATTACTTAAAAAATATTGACTTTATTTAATATTAATTGTAAACTTTAAATAGGAGGAGGAGTATGTTATGGAAACTAAAAAAATTCAAATTAAGATAGGAAAAGGAAGATTTTTTGGATTAATTACAGCTTTATTTACTTTTGTAGTATTATTCTGTAATTGGTTTAAAATTGATGCTTCATTTATGGGAAGTTTTTCATTCAGTATTTTTCATAAAGATATGTTTGATTTAAATACTTGTTTAGGTCTTGCTAAAGTATTCGCTATCATTGCTTTAGTAATTGGTATTCTTTACATAGTAAATTTTGCAATCAATTTTATAAAATTCGTTCCAGGATTAAAGAAATTCAAATTTGGTTTTAATAGACTATTTGGATTAGTATACTATGGTTTCTATACTTTAGCATTACTATTCAATATTATTGGTTGTATAGCTGAAGAAAGTGTTGTTCCAACAGTACGTGTAATATTCTTATTCATATTATTAGTACTTATTGTAATAGCTTATTCAATTCCAGCACTTTCAAGATTCGCAAGCAAAAAATTTGATTTAGTTATAGAATAATAAATAAAAGTATCATTTGATACTTTTTTTATTTTTTATAAATTCTCTAAGTATTTTAGTTAACGCTCTTTTTTCAATTCTAGATACGTAACTACGAGAAATACCTAATTTTTTAGATATTTCTTTTTGTGTTATTTCGTCTTTATTAAAAAGTCCATATCTATATATAAGTATTTCTTTTTCTCTTTCATTTAAAATATCTAAATACTTCATTAATTCTTCAATATTATTTTTTTTATCCATATTACCAATGTAATCTGGATCTGGCGTTTTTAATATATCGAGAATTGTTATTTCATTACCTTCCTTATCAAAACCAATAGATTCATTTATACTAATATCTTTATTTCTTTTTTTATTGTTTCTAAAATACATTAGTATTTCATTTTCTATACAACGTGCTGCATATGTGGTAAGCCTAGTGTTTTTAGACCCTTTAAAGCTATCAATTCCCTTTATTAGACCAATTGTACCAATACTAATTAAATCGTCTGTATTGTCTTTAGAATCATATTTTTTAACTATGTGTGCGACTAATCTTAAATTGTGTTCTATAAGAATATTACGAGCTTCATTATCTCCTAAATAAAACTTTTTTAAATATACTTCTTCTTCATCCTTAGATAGTGGCTCTTTAAAACTATTATTTGAATAAGCACCTACAAAAATAAATAAATCTTTAAATAAAAATTTTAGAAGTTTAAACATATTCACCTCAATATATCATATGATTTACACATTTTGTCCTATAACGTGTAAAATTTTAATAAATTATTTTTATTTGTATTGAATAAAAAAATCTATATGGGTACAATAATGTTAGGTGATAGTATGGATTCAGATTTTCATGAAGGATTAACTACAGGTATAGCTGCAGATACATTTTGCACAGTTACCAAAAGATATGTAGTAGATAGAAATGAATTTAATTGGATGGCTAAACGTTATTATGATGAAATGTGCGAATTCATTAGTGATAACGAATATATGCCATTTATTGCAAAACTAAAATTGCTACTAAAAAATGGAATAACTGGAGAGCAATTGCAAAGTCGTCTTAATAAAAACATTGATACGATGGATAAAGAAAGACTTAGTTATATATTTAAAGCAATTTCTAGAACAACTGCATATCAGAAGAAATTAGCTGCAAAACAAAATAACAGTTTTACAAGTGGAAATCAATATATTAAGAATAATTGACAATACACAATATAAGTGTTAAAATATCCATATAAATCGATGAAGAAAGACTAGTAATTATTATGAGTTTTATAGAGAGTTAGTGGTTGGTGGAAACTAATAAATAGTAATAATGAATCTACTTTTTGAGAGTATTTAATAGATAACGGATTGTCGCGTTATAGACTTAGAGTTATATATTGGATGGTACCGCAGAATTGCTCCTTGGAGTTCTGTGGTTTTTTATTTTAGGAGGCAGTATGTTAAAAGAACTATTAGGTGAAGAGAAATATCAAACAATTAAAGAAAGCGATAACTTAATATTTAAAGCACTTGAAATATCGTCGAACCTATTTAAACATGATGCAGATAAAGGTGGAATACCATACTCGATTCATTTACTTTATGTATATAGACATGTGGATACTATAGAGGAAAAGGTAATCGCACTTTTACACGATACTATGGAAGATAAATCGGTGACTGATAAAGATTTACTTGATATAGGTTTTCCTAAAAAAATAGTTAACGATATTAAAATACTTACTAGAGTAAAACCAATTGAATATAACGATTATATTGATAATATAGTTAAAAACGGTAGTAGAGAAGCTCTTCATGTTAAACTTGCAGATTTAAAGAATAATATGGATATGAGTAGAATTAAAAATCCAACAGTAAAAGATTATGAAAGAGTAGAAAAAAGATATGCACCCGCATATACTAAGATATTAAATAGATTAGAGGAGATAGAAAATGATAGACATTAAATTAATAAGAGAGAATAAAGAATTAGTAAAAGAAAATATTAAGAAGAAATTCCAAGATGAAAAGTTACCACTTGTTGATAAAATAGAAGAACTTGATATAGAGTATCGTAATTATAAAAAACAAGGTGATGATTTACGTGCTTTAAAAAACGAAAAAAGTAGTGAAATAGGCGCACTTATGCGTGATAAAAAAATAGATGAAGCAAATAGAGTAAAAGAAGAAATAGCCAACTATGGTAAAGAAATAGAAGAATTAGAACAAAAAGAACAAGACCTAGAACAAGAAATTAAAAAATTAATGATGGTAATACCCAATATCATTGATGATAGTGTACCAATTGGTAAAGATGATACTGAAAATGTAGAAGTCGAAAGATTTGGTGAACCAGTAGTACCTAACTACGAAATACCATATCATGCAGATATAATAGAAAACTTATGTGGGCTTGATAAGGAAGCTGCAGGTAGAACTAGTGGTCAAGGTTTCTATTATTTAATAGGAGATATAGCTAGACTACACGAAGCAATGATAGCTTATGGTAGAGATTATATGATAGGTCAAGGATTTACTTATGCGATACCTCCATTTATGATACATGCAAATGTAGTTGAAGGAGTTATGTCTTTCCCAGAAATGGAA
>JAEEGL011125112.1_pt1 | contig 10808 bp, 9 predicted proteins | sample 9134231 | NCBI WGS metagenome assembly JAEEGL01 (sample SAMN16246548, study PRJNA631951) | gut metagenome | biome: gut microbiome; feature: rumen; material: fiber-attached | host: Bos | place: Iran: Karaj | collected 2018-10
ATGGCTGACATACAGTATCGTTCTGCCCTCATTTTCCGATACTTGGCTCATCTTCTCTATGCATTTTCTCTGAAACGCCATATCTCCAACTGCCAGCACCTCATCCATTATCATAATCTCAGAATCAAGGTGCGCCGCCACCGAGAAAGCAAGTTTTACGTACATGCCCGACGAGTATCGCTTGACGGGAGTATCGATAAACTGGCGGCATTCGGAAAAATCGATTATATCCTCGATCTTTTCGTCGATCTCGGCCTTGGTCATACCGAGTATAGCCCCGTTCATATAGATGTTCTCGCGCCCGCTAAGCTCGGGATGGAAACCTGTGCCGACCTCCAGCATGGACGCTATCCTGCCGTTCATTTCGATGCTGCCGGCGGAAGGCGCGGTTATGCGGCAGATAAGTTTTAACAGCGTAGACTTGCCCGCGCCGTTATGACCTATGATGCCTATCCGCTCTCCCTGATCAACAGAAAACGAAACATCGTTCAATGCGTAGAATTCGTCGCCGACGTTGCCGTTCTGTTTGCCTCCAACCTGCGCAGTAGGATCCTCTATACCCCTGCGCCTTGCGCGCCTTCTCTGCAGCTCGTCTCGAAGAGTAGTGCCGCCTATCATGCCAAGCCTGTATTTTTTGCTTACATGTTCGATTTTTAAGATCTCTTCCGCCATATTATCCCCTGTCAATTCTAACATCTTTTCTCTGATTGTCAAGAATCAAACCGTATCCATGAATGTACGCTCCGCCTTATTGAAAAGCATGACTCCAACGGCCAGTACTGCGAGCGTAAAAATCCATGACCATCCGTAGGAAAGCCAATTGATCGATCCTGCTTCTCCTCCCAGAAACCCGTATCGCATCATCTCGATCACAGGGGTCATGGGATTAGCTCTCGCAATGATATTCAGCACAGTGGAGCTCTTAAACAGGTCCATTGAATAGGCGACTGGCGTTGCATACATCCAGAGCGATACACCAAAGCCGACAAGGAATTGAAGATCGCGGTACTTTGTCGTAGCTGCGGAGATTATGATCCCAACCCCCATACCGAGTATCGCCATCTGCAAAACATGGACAGGAGCCATCAGCACAAAGAGATTGATTCCGATCTTGTACTGGGGTATGAATAGATATATGACCAGAAAGACTAAGAACATAGCCGCCTGGATCGCAAAGCTGATCAGCTGGCTGAGCGCGGTCGAAATCGGCATACAGAGTCTCGGAAAGTAAACCTTACCCATTATTCCCCTGTTCATCACGAACGTGTTTGCGGTTCCCGTAAGGCAGCCCGAGAAAAACTGCCATGAGATATTCCCGCACATATAGAACAGGAATGTCGGTACAGCACCGCAGTCCGCAAGGCCGGCAACGTTGCCGAAGATGAATGTAAACACTATCGTCGTCAGCAGCGGCTGTATTATAGCCCATGCCGGCCCGAGGATAGTCTGCTTGTATCTTGATACAAATTCACGTTTGACCAAAAGCTGTATGAGATCCCTGTATTCCCATATCTCTCGGAAATTGAAGTTTATGCCTTTTGATTCGGCAGTGATTCGTTTGTAGAAACGGCCTTGTTTCACTTCTAATCCTCTCTCTTATCCCTATAATCCTAGTCACGTTTGGCCAGCTGTAATTATCGCTTTCTGAAATCTCCAAACGACTTTTTTATAATTATCGCTATCCTGTGACGTATACTGGTTTTGATTCTTTTTATCTTAAGCTTTGTGCTGTTTTTATTATACAGCAACATAGCATACTTGCTGTTCTGTATTCTTCCAAGCATATCGTGCCCGTCTATCCAGGCTTTGAAATCTTCGCATATGGCTTCGATTTCTTTTCGTGAGGAGCTTCCGATCTTCTCCCTCGCCAACGTAAGATATAATGACATCAGGATATCGTTGTTCCCTCCAAGCGGCTCCAATGCTTCTTCTATGCGATCGACTATCTCGGGAATATGTTCGATCCGTTTCAGTCTTCGTCCTGCATTTCCCTCATCGCAGGCCTGACGATAATGATAGACCGGTTCGTTGCAGAAATATACATTTTCGCAATGCCGCAGCACCCGAAGCGAGAATTCCAAGTCCTCATAGAGGAACATGTCTTCGCGCAAGTCGAGCCCGGCATCCACTAAAATACTCCTGTGGATCAGCCTGCTGCACAACGAACTGAGTGCGTTGTGAGAAAAAAGGCTATACATCATTTCTCTGCATTCATCGATCGACTTTTTCCCCGAAACTCCCAGATGCATAACATCCTGCCTGTAGATCTGATCGCCGGAATAGTAATCGAACGACATGCCAAATACCGCCATGTCAATCGAAGGATCTATCGCCACCTTCTGCATCAGTTCAGCTAACTTTACAGAATCGACCGTATCATCTGAATCCACGAATAATACATAGGAACCGACAGCGCAACGAAGCCCCTCGTTCCTTGCAGAGGAAACGCCCTTGTTTTGCTGATGTATCACGCGCACAGCGCAATCATCGTTACTCATTTGGCAGACCAAACTGTCGCACAGCTCTGAGGAACCATCAGAGGAACCGTCGTCGACCAGTATCACCTCTCGTATTAGCATATCTGAACAGGAAGAATTGACGGCCAAGACGGATCCGACACAGTTTTTCAAATGCTCCCTGCAATTATAAACCGGGATTATGACAGATAAAGACTCCATAGCTTGATCGTTTTACCTTTCCCAGAAGAATCGATACGGATTGAATAAAGCGGATCCATTTACGAATGACAAGAATCGCCAGACGGCTATTACGCATATGATCAGTGTAGCATATCTCAATATCTGATCGTTTTTTTCGAGATCTAAACGCGACCGAAATTTGCCTCCCCTTTCGAATATCAGTGGAACGAGTATTATGGAGGTATGGAAGTAGTAGTCCGCCAATCGTTCGAAAGTATTGTTGTAGCCGCAGAACGTCTGGAATATTATCGAGACACCAACGAACATCAGCAATGCGTTATATAATGTGTCTCCAATTGCGGGAGGTCGAATAATTGCGGCAAATACGGCAAACGCGATCATGATAATGACCTTGTTTCGCAGAAAGCGCACTCCCTCCATCGAAGCAGTGCTCTCACCCTCCCCATATGTATCCAGCATGAGTCTTAACAGCCAATCGCGGAAATAGTACGTAATGATCAAAAGAACTGCAAGAATTACGATATATCCTCTTCCGATCTTCATACGCCCTATCCAGTAAGCCGGAAGGAACACCAGCGCAGGGAAATGGAAAGCGGATGCGATCAGCGTTATAATGATAAACTTGATCGGTTTTTTATCTATTATCGCATCAAATGCAAATAGCAGTATCGACATTGCCAAGGCCTGCTTTAGGGCGTCAAACAGGAAAGTATAGTATAGCAGCCCCAGAAATAACAAAATGCTCTGAATTGGCGACGGAGAATACTTCCGGATAAACCTCATATACGAAAGCATTACGAACAGTGAGATGATTGTGATCAGCCACTGGTAATCCCCGTCCGTCAGCACGAAAATTAGCTTGAGCAAATAGCTGAAACCTATGTTATAGTTGCTCTCACCTTTATGAAAAATATCTCCCCATTCGGTATTGCCCCACCCCCTATAAATGATGGGATATGATCCATTCGATCCCGACGCGTCACTTCCGAAGGCGTAAACATCTCTAAGTCCCATGACAGCAAACAGCAAAACAAACGCAATTACAATGAAAATCGTATTGCGTCTTCTGTTGCCTTTGAAGATCAAGGCTGCGGCTACAAGAAGAACCACCAGCCAAGTGTAAACCGTCATGGAATCATTAGCTCCTCAAAAAATCTTTCCGTTTTTTCAGTCAGTACATCTGCTGAAAATTCTCTTCCTCTTATGGATGCAGCCTGCGAATACCGCTCTCTGAGGTTTGAATCCGTCAACATCCGCTTCAATCCTTGATAGAACGCCTCGTCGTTGTTGTCAACGATCAGGCCAAACTCGGAATCGCCTAAAATCTCTCTCATTCCAAAGCATTCCGTAGTGATAAACGGTTTGCCTAGAACAACCGCTTCGACTGCAACCGTGCTGAACCCTTCGTATGAAGATGAGCATGCGATGATATCGGCGCGGCTCATGTATGCATACGGGTTATCCCTGAATCCAGGCATGCGAACTGTATCGAAAACGCCATGTTCCTTTACAAAGCGCTCCAGCCCGGCACGCTCCGGTCCCTCTCCGATGATCCACAGTTGATGTTGGATCCCTTCGTGAATCAAACGCTCATGCGCGCTGAGAAGGCGATAATAATTCTTTGGGACAGAGAGCCTCCCCACCGCCATGACCACAGGCTCGTCACCGTGCTCAAAATCCTCCGGATCGATGCGGGAACTCTTCAGTATCATTTCATCATCGATGACGTTGTTGAGGACCACCGTATTGAACCGCCGCCCGAAAAGCTCGTCAAAGCTTGCCTTGACGCCCTTGGAGACACATACGACTTCGTCGAAGCACTCGTACCATGACGATGTTTTTTTGGCTAACCCCAAAGGATCGTCGACTGCCTTTGTCAGATCGCAGTGCACCCACACAAGCTTTTTGGCCTTTTTATTTGTCGATGCTGCCATGACCTTCGTCGGACCCATCTCAAGATAGGCGCACTCGATATCGTAATCATCCTTTATACGCAGGCGATACGCAAGACCGGTCTCTGCTTCAAGCCGATAGCGAAGCCGATTGGCTTTGCTGCAGGACGAGTACATCGACTTATAACGGATCCCCGGAACAAGATACCGCGAAGGATCGCACGACCAGACGGTCTGCACCGTGATGTCGAACTTCGTTTGATCCATATGATTAACCAGATCGCAGAGGACCTTTTCGGCGCCGCCGCCGGTTAATGATTCAATAAAGAACAATATTCTTGTCAATTATTCTCAACTCTTTCGTAAACTTCATAGTATTTCTTCAGCACATCCTTCAGGTCCAAACCCTCTTTTCTTAACAGGCCAGCATACTTTTCCGGTTCATTGCGCTCAACTGAGCAGATCGTTTCAATCCATTTCTCAGGTTCACTCAAAGAAATCGGATGTATAAGGTCCGTCAAATAAACATCCTTCGGCACATCTGTTGACAGCACGCAAGGTAACCCGTTAGCCTGGTTTTCGATAATAGAAAGCGGCATTCCTTCATAAATCGAAGGAAATGCAAAGACATCCATTGCGCAAAGGTAATCTGCCACATTTCTAACAGTTCCCGTCATTATAACATGACCAGTCATCTTCAGATCAATTACCATCTGTTCTATATCAGTACGTGTACCTCCGTCTCCCAGAAGAATCAGCATTGCGTTAGGTCTGCGTTTTACGATCTCTGGCAGAATTTTGACTAAGAAGCTTTGGTTCTTTACGGTTTCAAAACGACCAACATGCCCAATAACGAATGAATCCTGAATCTTTAGCTCTTCTCTGATTCTATTACGTGCAAGACTGCTAAATCTGAATTCATCAGTTTGAATCCCATTAAGAATTAGTTTCCCTTTTTTCGAGAATGCCTTTTTCCCAAACAGACGGTTGCCGGCAGCTTCTCCGCAAGCTATCAAATCTGTGGAATACCTCAATATCATCCGCCGCATAACAAATTCATAAGCCATTTTTACTAATCCACTCCCATCATTCAATGCGGAATGGGCATGAGCAATACGTATAGGCGTCTTTTCCTTCCATGCAGCATACATTACCAATCCAATATTGAACATTGTGTGTGCGTGAACAACAGAGTAATTATTATTCTTAATCAAACGCCTTAGTGTTTTAATAAACCGATAATAGCCCGCCTGCGGCGCGTCTATATGTATTATTTTATAACCACGTTCCTCCAACTCCGGCTCATATGCCTTTACTTCGCTGCCAAACACAAGATAATGCATTAAAAAACGCTTGGTATCGGCAAAGTAACCGATATCTCTTGCAACCTTTTCTGCGCCACCTATGTGCAATGCGGCTGATACGATCAGTATTTTTTTTATGTCTTCCATGTCGACACCTATCTTAAAGAAGCATCAATGCCATTTTCCTTTTTTTAAACAATCATCAAAATGTATGTTTTCCAAACGGCTTATGTCAGAAGAGCCCTGCTTGGTCATGCTGCATATCTCCGTTTCCAAAGTAGGTATAACATAAGCCCTGCAGGATAACAGATCGCCGCAAGTGCCGGATTGCCTGTTTCCTTAAGCATTTGAAAAATGCTTTTTTTTGCAAATCTTCCGTAGCAAGTATACAATACTCCATACTTCAGCCTTTGGAAAAAGTAATTACCATTGTGCATTCTCAGATTCGACGTAAACATGCCGCCTTTTGGGTTTTTTATGCGCATGGAACGGCCCGATTTTGTCAATCCCCCTTCCAAATACTCACAGATATAAATTGCAGAATCTATATATACGCACTTGTATTTCCGCGCAACTCGATTCCAAAGCGCACATTCTGCAACAAATCTTTCCCCTTCGTAAACGGGGAAAGGGAATTCTTTAAAGAGCTTTGTTCTAATCACCTCGCAGCAATCGCAGCTAATACGGCATTGCCTGCGATATCTCAGTATATCGACCGGTTTTTCATAGTCGGCAACAGTGCAAACCGGTTTCCCATCAGCCGATCCGCGCAAAAACGTTACAACCCCCACGATCTCATTATCCTTATACCTTTCCCATGCCTCAAGCACCTCCTCAACGGCAGTATCCGTCAGGTAGTCATCACTATCCAGAATCAGCACGTATTCCCCATGGATATAGGGATGGGCTGCATTCAAAGTGGTATGCTTTCCGCCGTTTTCTTTTTTGATTTTTATGACGGGGAACTCGTCAGTACAAAAGCCCGCGATAACATCCTGCGTATCATCTTTGCTTCCGTCATCAACGATGATCCACTCGAAATCCTTACACGATTGACGTAGAAGTGATTCATAGCAACGATGAATCAAATGCGCTCTATTGTATGTAGGCGTAATTATTGAAAGCCCAATCACGGTTCAACCTGCTCTCTTTCATTTTTGTTCTTTCTTTTGAGTTTCTGCCCTATTCTATACATCGCTTCGGTACCGAAAAGATTGCGTGCATGATAGAGTAAACAAAGACGCAATTTCGAAATGCGGGATCGCTCTCCAAGTTTAGAGTTTTTACCCCAGCTATCCATATAATGATGAGCTCCTATGGCTTTTGAACCGTATTTACCAAATACCCAACTGAGCCCTGTCGGGTAAAAAACTTTTTTGGGATAAACCACGTAACCTGACGCAGACTGTTTTTTCCCGTTTAGCTGTATGCCTATTTCTTTAAAAGCTTCCGTGAGGACTATCGGGCTGGTTGTTATGCTTTCGCTTCCTGAACGAAGGAAATGCTTCCCCTGATAGTACTCAAAATAGCTGCGCATTAGCGCATTTCCTTTTTCACATCCAATAATAGCCGAGCCGATCGTGTCTTTTACTTCAAATCCAACAAAAGACGAATCCGACAAAAGAGGATCGAGTGATTGTAAAAGCTCAAAATCCGTATCTATATAGATTCCGCCCTCCCTGAACAGAACACTTGCCCTTACGCAATCCGAAACGAACGCCCATTTTTTTGCCTGATAAGCCTCTTCAACGAACGCGCTGCTATGGATGTCAAAGTTGCTTTCATTCCATTCGATTATCTGATAATCCGGGCAATGTTTTTTCCATGATTCGATGCAGTATAATACCAACTGCGGCTTTGGATTACAGCCAAACCAGCAATAGTGTATGATTTTCGGGATCTTCTGCTCCACGGTCATCACATGATCCTCCGTACAGTATCTTTACTTTTCTGTAATGAGCCGATTAAGCTCTGCCTTCACTTCCCCGACCGAATACGGGACCGCATGGTTGAAAGCGCGCTCGCCGAATTCTTGGCGGGTTACCGGTTCGTTCGCAAGCCGCAGTATCGCGTCCGCAAACCCGTTCACATCCTCAGGTTCAAGCAGGAAGCCTGTCCTGCCGTCCTCCACCAGCTCGTCATGCCCGCGGTTATGTGAAGCGACGACGGGCTTTTTACAAAGCATGGCTTCGATTATGTTGAGCGGCATACCTTCGCGGAAGCTGCAGGAGACAACGAGATCGACTGCGGGAACGACGTGTTCGAGATCCGTGCGGTAGCCGAGGAGCCGTACTGTTTCGGCAAGACCGAGCGACTCGATCTGCTCGCGGAGCTCCTGCTCCTTCGGGCCGTTTCCGGCAAGCAAAACCTTAAGGTTCGGGAGTTTTTCCTTTAAAATCGCCGCGGCCGATATCAGCGTCTTCTGGTTCTTGTTCTCGTTCAGCTCGCCCGTGCAGAGTATCACGAAATCGTCCTTGGAAAGGCCCTCCACCGCGCGCATTTCAAGCTGCTCCGCCTCCGTCGCGGGATGGTAGCGCTCCTCGTTGACTCCGACGCCGTGGATATGTTCGACCCTGGTGCGTTTTGAGAAGCGCTCCTTCGCCAGGCGATAGTCCTCCTCGTTGATAGTGATGAGCATATCGCAGAGCCCGGCCATGTGCTTCTCGATCGGATAGAACACGAGCCAGCTCTTCTTTGACGAGCCCTTGAAAAAGTGGAAGCCGTGGGCCATGTAGATGACCTTTGTGCCCCGTTTGCGAGTCTTTTTTGCCGCCAGACGCGTGACGACGCCGCCCATGGGCGTGTTGCAGAGGATCACGTCGTAATGCTCCTCGGACAGAAGCTTTTTAAGCCGCTTGTATGCCTTGAAGTTGCTTGGACTTTTCGGCGAGCGGTCGAACGGGATCTCTGTGAACTTGTCGCAATTCTTAAGCTGCAGGCCGTTCTTTGCCGATAAATTATCATGAGCGGCCGCATGCACCTCCCAACCCATCTCCTGCAGCATCTTCATATGCGGAAGGTGGAATTGGCAGATGTGGCTCAATACGGTTGCGGTGTAGAGGATCTTCATTATTATTCCTTGCTAAAAGTGTATCCTAGAGAATATCTCAAGATAAAGCCTCATCAATAGTGCACGCTTATCTGTATGTTTTAAGTTTTTGACCACTACTCCTAATTCACCAATTCTGCTATTAGCTAGAGTGATTATCGATATTGGAATATAATCACTCTTTCGTTTTTCAAGAGGTACTTGCAGCATCGTAGCAATATACCTTCTGTTGTTGAACGGAATCGCTATTTCTGAGGAAACTCGGTGCTCTGCTGTCATGAAAAGCCCCTCTCCACCACTCCAACAGAATTCCCACCAAAACAGTTCCATCCATGGAGCTTTATTAAGTACTTCCTCCTGATAGTACTTTTGCAAATAATCCGAAAACACTTTATCAGTATCGTGAATAAGTTTCGGAGACACATATATTTTATGCAATGCACGGCAATAGCTTGCCTTTGGTCTCCTTGGAAATCTCGTTTTATTATACTTAACATATTGAGATCCGCGTCCAAGTTCGTTCACCCACGATTTGATTTCTACGTCATAATCTGGATTGTTGATAAAAAACAGCCTTTTTCTTACATCATTAGCGTTATTCTTACCAATACACCCCGCATTCCATTCCAGCACGTGTGCAAATGCCACAAGTTCGTCTTCATCAAAGTCTGAATCCCGATCCGGAATATAGTAAACCGAATGCTCGAGTCCAATACTCCGGCATATTTTATCAGCAGCTATTGCATCAATTCGCTCTGCATCATTTGATACATAGCTGAAATATGAAAACTTTTCATACAACCCATTAGCACATGCCAACGTTGTTGTACTATCCCTTCCGCCAGTAACACTAATTGAAACTTTTTTATCTGCCCATTTTTCAGCATATAGATCAAGTGTGTCGTAGATAGTATTCTTTAGCCAAGCAACCGTTTCATTTAACTTCTCTTCAGATTCCTCAACAATTGGTTCTGTTGGAAAAATGCGTTTAATTTTTTTTGAACCGTCTTTCGAAATCAGCAAAATATGATTCGGAACAAGACGTCGTAATTCATTATATGGGGATAAATCACCAGGTAGCCATGTGCCCATATAATGATAGAATCTGCTTGAAACGAGCCGTTTAATATACGATGTTTGGTCAAGTTTCATCAAATCTCCTGCTAATTTGCTATGAGACGTGATGCATATCAACCCATCAGTAACTCCATAATATACTATCTGCATCCCCGTGCAATCATTTGTTATATAAATGCCCTCTCTGTTTATTATTCCTGTGCAATAAATGCCTGTTAAATCACCTAGGGCCGAATAATACTTGTCTGCACTCAAGTTGAACGCATCCTGTAGTTTCTTTAGAATGTCTTCTTCTTTGTATAGTTTGGAAAACGGGTCGACCGCATGTCCAATTATGAAAAAAGAGTTGATACTGTCAATAAGAAACGCACATTTTGCATCCTTATGAAGATGAATATAAAAACTTCCGACTTCTCTAATCACCCAATTATCATAAAAAGGATAATCATTATTTATCTGGAATCGTTTATTCGAAATCAAGAAACCATTTGTATACAGCTTAGTTTGTATAAATGGCTTTTTTGAAAGCAAGTATCTAATTGTTTTAGTGCCACTGTCAGACATATCTATTGCCTAGCTAAATTACATATCGTTATCTCAATTATCCTCTCCCCATTCCCTTCACCGACGAAGCTGTTATGGGGGGTGATGATGACGTTATCCATGCTCCAAAGGGGGCTGTCTTCTTCGAGGGGTTCGGTCTCGAAGACGTCGAGGACGGCGCCGGAGAGGCGGCCGGCCGCAAGCTGTTCGATAAGAGCGCTTTCATCGAGCACCTTCCCGCGGGAGATATTGACGATGACGGCGGTTTCGGGCAGCAGCGAGA
>JAEEGL011810184.1_pt1 | contig 10808 bp, 9 predicted proteins | sample 9134231 | NCBI WGS metagenome assembly JAEEGL01 (sample SAMN16246548, study PRJNA631951) | gut metagenome | biome: gut microbiome; feature: rumen; material: fiber-attached | host: Bos | place: Iran: Karaj | collected 2018-10
GGCCGAAGGCGTGGTCGTCCGCGTTGATGGTGCCGCCCACGGCACAGAGACTGTTGTGGCAGTTGGTCATGGCATAGGGCACCGGGAAAGACCGGAGCCCGCTGGCCATTGCGGTCTGGATGATGCCCACATAGGTGATATCATGGCTGATGAGGCTGTCGAAGCGCAGATGGAGGAGGGAGTCTCCCCTGTCACGATGGTGACTGCGCAGGATCGCCCCGCTCATGGTCCCCTCCCGGGCAGCGGCGGCAACCGCCTCCCCCGGTGCAGCCGGCCTCGGCCCGGCTGCCGTATAGAAAACGCCTTGTTTTTCGAGTTTGATCATCGGCGGTACGCACCTTTCCGCATAAATATTAGTCAGTATATCACAATCTCCGTCCCTGCAGGAGGTTTCCAATGAATTTTCCCGTTTTTTTGCATCCGTTTTTTCAATTCCTGCAAAATCTGCCGGTGTTCCTCCCAGGATATCCGTGATTTTTGCTGAATTTGAATGAATACAAGTATTTTCTTGCATTTGCTCTTGCAATTTACCGTGAAGATGTGTATAATCCAGACTATTATCCCGAAGGAGGTTTCCTCATGGAATCCAATGAAGTCTTCAGCACCATGGATGTCAGCCCGCTTTACCGTCAGGTACGGGAGGAATACCAGATCAGTGACAGCTATTTCCGCAACCAGAACGTGAAACGGGGCCTGCGGAATTTCGACGGCACCGCCGTGATCGCCGGCATCACCAAGATCGGCAGCGTGCAGGGCTACGTGATCCAGGACGGTATCCGGAATCCCATTCCCGGCAAGCTGTATTACCGGGGCATTTCCGTGGAGGATATCGTAGAAGCCCACCGGAAGAACAACACCTTCGGCTTTGAGGAAGTTTCCTATCTGCTGCTGATGGGCAGGCTGCCCAATGCTGCTGAGCTGAGTCTGTTTGAGAGCATCCTGGCCAAGGTACGCCCCCTGCCCCGGGGCTTCTTTGAGGATATGATCCTCCGGAACACCAGCCCGGATATCATGAACATGCTGGGGCGAAGCGTGCTGGCCCTGTATGCCTATGACGAGAATCCGGACGAGACCACGCCGGAGAATATGCTGCGCCAATCCATCGGACTCATCGCCCGCTTCCCTTCCATCGTCGCCAATGCCTATATGGCCCGGCGGCATATGTTCGACGGAAAATCCATGTACATCCACAATCCCAAGGAGGCTCTCACCCTTTCCGAGAACTTCCTCCGCCTGGTACGAAAGGACAAGAGCTATACGGACGAAGAGGCAAAGCTCCTGGACCTTCTCCTCATCCTCCATGCGGAGCACGGCGGCGGCAACAACTCCGCCTTCGTCTGCCGCGCCCTCTCCTCCAGCGGAACGGATACCTACAGCGCCATTGCCGGAGCCGTCGGCTCGCTGAAGGGCCCGCTCCACGGCGGCGCCAACCGGAAGGTCACGGAGATGTTCCAGGATATCAAGGCCCATGTGAAGAACCCGGAGGACAACGACGAGGTCAGAGGTTATCTGACCAAGATCCTGAAAAAGGAAGCCGGGGACGGCAGCGGCAAGATCTATGGCCTCGGTCACGCGGTCTATACCCTCTCCGATCCCCGCGCCGTGCTGCTGCGGAAATTCGCGGGAGAGATGGCGGAGCAAAAGGGCCGGCAGGAAGATTTCCGTCTCCTGGAGCAGATCGAGACCCAGGGGATCGACCTGATCATGACCAGCAAGCAGCATGAGATGCCCATGTGCGCCAATGTGGACCTGTACTCCGGTCTGGTATACAGCATGCTCGGCATTCCTGAGGTGCTCTTCACCCCGCTCTTTGCCTGCGCCAGGATCGCCGGTTGGTGCGCCCACCGGATCGAAGAGGTCCTGACCGGCAAGCGGCTGATCCGCCCCGGCTATCAGGCTGCCATCCGGCCGCGGGAATATGTTCCTATCGATCAGCGCTGACGCTCGTCCCCGCAAGCCCGATCCATGACTTCGCCCCTGACGGAAACCCGTCAGGGGCGGTTTTTGCGTTTCGGCTTATACGTTCATGGCGGCATAGAAGCCTTCCCGGACGGCGGAGGTGATGTTCCCCTGCCGGTTGTTGCAGTCCCCCACACAGACGATCTCCCCGCACACGTCCTTCAGCTTCTCCTCCAGGCCGGTCCTGGGGCGGACGCCCAGGGACAGGGCGACCGTATCGCAGTTCAGGAAGACCTCCCGGTCCGCCTCGTCCAGGAAAGCCGCTCCCTCGGAGGAAACAGAGACGAGACGGAGCTTCTCCAGGAACTTCACGCCCTCGGACAGGGCCAGGCGCTGGGCGTTGTTCACCGCCTTTTCCCGGCTCCGGATCTCCGCCAGGGAAAGCATATCCAGAACAGTGACCTCGTGACCCTCCCGCGCCAGAGAGACAGCGGTCTCCGTTCCGGTGAGACCTGCGCCCACAATGACCACCCGCTTTCCGGGCTTCACCAGACCCAGATCGATATCCTGTGCCAGGCAGACGTTGCTTCCCTCCACGCCGGGCACCTTGGGGATGACGGGCTCACTGCCCACCGCCAGGATGACCACGTCCGGCTTCTCCGCCGCTACCCGCTCCGGCGTGGCTTCCGTCCCCAGCCGCAGGTCGATATTGGGATCCCGGAGCGTCATGCGCACAGACCAATCTCCATACCTGCGGACATCACCCTTGATGGGGTTGGCCCCGGCAGTGCGCAGGCTGCCGCCCAGTTCTCCGGCCTTTTCGAACAGCACCGGCTTCAGTCCACGCTGGGACAGACGCCGCGCCGCCTCCATCCCCGCGCAGCCGCCGCCGATGATGACGACCTTTTTCCCCGGCTCCGCCGGGGGGATCTCATCGAACAGGGGCTGCCTGCCCTGGGGAGCATTCACCGAGCAGCGCAGCGGCGTCGGACACCCGTGGGGATCGCCTCCGGTGCAATTGTTGCAGCGGAGGCAGGGGCGGATCTCATCCACCCGTCCTTCCCTGGCCTTGATGAGCATCTCCGGGTCCGCCAGGAAGGAGCGGATCATGGCGACCATATCGCAGTCTCCCTCGCTGATGGCCTTCTCCGCGGAGACCATGTCATGGCTGCCTACGCTCACCACAGGGATCTTCAGCCCTGCCGCCTTGAACTGCCTGGCCAGATACAGATTGGTCGCCCGGGGCATATAGGTATGCTGGATCGTGGAGCCCATGGTCCGGGGATCGTACATGCTCCCTGCGCTGATGTGCACCAGGTCGATCTGGTCCTGAATGGCCCGGGCAAAGGCAATGGCGTCCTCCACATGCACCCCCTCGGGATACAGCTCGTCTCCGCTCATGCGCACCTCAATAGCCATATTCTTTCCGATACGCTCCCGCACGGCGCCGATCATTTCCCTGGCAAAGCGGCAGCGGTTTTCAAAAGTCTGGCAGCCGTACTCATCTGTGCGCTTGTTTACATGGGGGGAATAGAAGGAGGCGGCGGTGTGACCGTGGCCGAAATGGAGCATGACCATATCGAAGCCGGCCTTGCGGCACCGCTCCGCGGCGTCCGCGAATGCACGGATGATGCCCTGCACTTCTTCATGGCTGAAATCCGCCGGAAGCCGCTCATCCCGCAGGTTCAGCTCGATGGAAGCGACAGCCCCCCAGCGGTGAACGGCATCTGTCACCTTCACCAGACCGTGTACCACAAAGCGGTCCGCCAGATTGATCGCATAGTGGTTCGTATCCGCATAGGCCTGGGTCACGGCACTGTCCCCCACGGTGACGATGCCTGCGCCGAACCTGGCGAACTGGGCGGTATAATCCACGAATTCCGGGGTGGCCAGACCATCCCGGGAACACAGCATGGGCTCCGCCGGGGAGACCTCGATGCGGTTTCTGACCCGAAGGGGCCCCACCTGGATCGGCTGGAACACTGCTTTCATACCTGCCATGATCTTCTCTCTCCTATTCTCCGTATTTTGTCGTTTCTGCCGGTTATCACGCTTTTCCCGGAAAGACTTCTGGAAATTTCGCCAAAATATATTCAAAAATTAGTTGCATTTATGTTTATATTATGTTACATTGCAGCTGTAAGGCTGCGTTCCGCGGCTGATTCTCCCTCTGCTAAAAAGCTCTGCGGCTGCCGCCTCCGTCGTTGGGAGCCGATGGAGGATGGGCTCTGCGAGCCTGACTCTTTCTCTTTTCTGAACCAAGGCCCTCCGGTGCTTTGCCGGGGGGTCTTGGTTTTATTCCCCCCGGAATTCCAGCCGGATCCGTCCCATCTCCACATAGTCCCGGAACCGGCTGGTGAGGATCACCCGATCCCATTCCTCCCGGCTTCCCCGGTACCGGACGGTCACATTCTTCTTATAAAATCCGTTCTGCAGGGGGCTCGTTCCATCCAGAAGCAGATCGTAAAAATCATAGAACATCTTCTGTACGGTCCGGGGCAGCTCCAGTGTCTCCAGCCCACAGCAGCCGAAAAAGGCGTAGGTAAAAACCTCCCGGATCCCGTTGGAGACGATTATCTCCTTCAGCGGCAGCATCCGGCGAAAGCTCTCATCATACCGATCCGGAGTAAACGCGTCTCCGGTGCAGAAGAATTCATTCCAGATCCCGTAAATCGGAACCCCCTCCGCCAGGCCGGGAAGCACCAGTCTTTCCGGGACCGGTCCGGTGAAACCCGGATCGTTATGGAAGACGTAACCTCCTCCATCCGGATTCCCTCCCAGATAAATGTCGTAGTTGTGCTCCGGCGTATACGGCATAAAGGCGCGCATTCCCCTGCGTTCCATTTCCTCCCGGGAAACGTTCCAGCCCGGGAGCACCTCACCGCCGCAGATCGGACAGGCTCCGCTCCCTACCGGGACGACCGCCTGGCAGCGGATGCACACCGGCCGGTACTCTGCCCCGCAGTTGGGGCAGACGCCGCCCCGCAGCGTCATTCCGCAATGCTCACAGATCAAGTTCTGTTCCTCCTGTTTCCACCATGGCCGCCGCTTGACGAACCGACGCGGGGCGGGTAAGATGATAACTGCCGGAGCTCCGGACAGGATCCCCGCGCCATTACCGGGATCCTCCCGCTCCGCTGAAAGGAAGGTTTGCCATGAAGGTCCTGTTCATCGGAAACAGCCATACGTTTTTCAACGATATGCCCCATACCTTCGCCCGGCTCTGGGAGGCGGGCACGGGGGAGAAGATCGCCCCGGTAATGCTGTGCCACCCCGGCATGGGCTTCGATTATCATGTGAAGGAGCTCTTTGAGAGCCGCTTCAACCTGCTGTACGGCGGCTTCGACTACTGCATCCTGCAGCAGAAGGCGCATCCCTTCGCCGGGACGCCGGAAGACCTGGACGCGGGAAAACGGCTGGCTGAACTGGCGAAGGCGGGAAACGCAACGCCGGTCTTCGCCCTCACCTGGGCGGAAAAGGCCTTTCCAGAGCATCAGTCGCAGATGAACGCTTTTCATGAACAGCTCTGCCGGGAGACCGGGGCTCTGCTCAGCCCCGTAGGCCGGATCTGGCAGGATCTGCTCCGGCAGACCCCGGACTTCCCCCTGTACTGGCAGGATGGGGAGCATGCCTCCGTCTATGGGGATTATCTCATTGCCTGCACCCATTACCGCCTGCTCAGCGGCAGGAGCTGCGCGGGGCTGCCCGATCTGAGCTGCGACTTTTTCGACCCGGAGAAGAAGGTCATCCGGGAGGATCCGAAAACGACTCTTCGTCCTCTGGACCCGGAGCTATGCGCCGCCATCCGCGGGGCGGTGGACCTGGCCTTTGCGGATTGATCATCCGCTCATAATATACCATGTTCCGGGTGATCCCGCAACCGGGCAGGGAGAAAAGCGTTGCATTCAACCCGGCTTTCCCGTAGAATGAAAGGTAAGTATACGACAGGAGTTGATCAAATGGAGCCTATCACCTTTCCCGATTTTATGAATGAAGAAAACATGCGGAAAATGAGCCGCCAGGAGCTGGTGAACCTCTATCTCATGGTGGGTCAGGCGATGATGCCCGCCGGAGCGGACATGCCGGATCCGCTGACCCTGCCCGTAGCCGGAGAGCGGATGATGGTCCCCACCCGGGACGGGGAAGTCCGCTGCATCCTGTACCGGTCCGGCCGCAGGCCCTCCCCCGTCTACTTTGATATGCATGGCGGCGGCTTCGTGGGCGGCAATTGCGAGGATGTGGATTTCTGGTGCGATATGATCCGCAATGAGCTGGATATTACGGTGGTCAGCATCAATTACCGCAAGGCCCCCGATCATCCCTGGCCCGCCGGTGCCAACGATGCTTTTGACGTGGTGCGGTGGTTTTACGACCATGCGGAGGAATACGGTCTGGATACGGACCGGATGGCCATCGGCGGCCACAGCGCCGGTGGAAACCTTACGGCGGTGACCTGCCTGCGCAGCATACAGGAGAACGCCCCCTTCCGCTTCCGTTTGCAGATCCTGGACTATCCGCCTCTGGATCTGAAGACCTGCGCCTTCGATAAATATATCCATCCCATGGCCATTCCGCCCCAGATCGCCATCATGTTCGACGCCTGCTATATCGCCCCCGGCCAGGGCGGCGATCCCCTGTGCTCCCCCGCCGTTGCGGAGGTGGATATGCTGAAGGGCCAGCCCCCTGCGGTGGTCATCACTGCCGAGCTGGACTCCCTGCGGGATGAGGGCGAGCTCTATGCCTACAAGCTGATCCAGGCGGGCGTCCCGGTCCGGGCAAGACGTTTTCTGGGCTCCGCCCACGGCTTCACCATGACCCTGGGGGGCCGCAATCCTCTGATGCCGGAGGATCCCAACGCCCCCATTGCCTGCCGGATGATGATGGATGCGCTGAAGGAGTACCTGCTATGACCTGGCGGTATGAGACCCATTGCCATACCGGGGAATCCAGCCGCTGCGCTCATGTTCCGGCAGAGGAGCAGGTGCGGTACTATCACTCCCTGGGCTTCGACGGCATCATCATTACAGACCACTTTCTGGGCGGGAACACCACCGCTCCGGCCCAGCTGGGCTGGAAACGCCGGGTGGAGATCCTCTGCTCCGGATACCGGAACGCCCGGGCAGAGGGCAAGCGACTGGGGCTGAAGGTCTTTTTCGGCTGGGAATTCGCCCATCTGGGCTGCGATTTCCTCACCTACGGACTCAGCCCGGAATGGCTGCTGGAGAACGAGAACCTGGATAAGATGCCCATCGGGGATTATCTCCGGTACGTCCGAAGCCAGGGCGCCCTGGTCATCCACGCCCATCCTTTCCGGGAAGCTCCGTATATCCCCTTTATCCAGCTTCTTCCCCGTCAAGTGGACGGGGTGGAGATCCTCAACGCCTGCCGCAAGGATTTTGAGAATGAGCGGGCGGCGGAGTACGCCCGGAATTACAGCCTGCCGGTCTTTGCGGGAGGGGATAACCATTCCGCCGCCAAGCAGACCCGCCTCTGCGGCATCGAGACGGAGGAACCCCTGGAGTCGATCCGGGACTTTATCCGGGTCTTCCGGGCGGGAGAATACCGCCTGTTCGACACAAGAGACGAATAAACCCGCGGGACCGGGAAATCCCCGGTCCCGTTTTCCCGAAAGGAGAAGCGCATGACGCAGCACACAGACGGCTCCCCTTCGCTGCTGGTGTGGCTGAAGCGCGGCCTGATCTACTTCCTGGGCTTGTTCATCATGGCCTTGGGAGTGGTTTTTTCCGTGAAATCCGCCCTGGGCGTCAGCCCAGTCACCAGTCTCGCCAACGTGACCCATCAGATCACCGGGATCACTTTGGGCATCTGCACCACAGGGACCTATTGCTTCTATATCCTGGTGGAGATCCTGATCCTCCGAAAGGACTTCAAGGCCCATATGCTGCTGCAGATCCTGGCGTCCTTTTTCTTCGGCCTGCTGGTCACCGCGGCGACGGAGCTGCTGGGCTTCATCCCCGTCCCGGGAAGTTACCTTCTGCGTCTTGTTTATCTCCTGATCTCCATCCCGCTGATCTCCTTCGGCGTGATGCTGTACCTCACCCCCGCCATTCTCCCTACGCCCGGGGAAGGGCTGAGTCTTGCCGTATCCGCAAAACTGGGGAAACCCGTCGCGGTGTGCAAGATCATCACGGACTGCTGCATGGTGGGGCTGTCCGCCTTGATCTCTCTGATCTTCTTCCACACCCTGGTGGGCGTTCGGGAAGGAACGGTGATCGCAGCCCTGACGGTAGGCTTTGTCATGAAGCGGATGATGCGCATCTGCCAGGCTCCCCTGCTCCGTTTCGTGGAACGGGAAACCAAGCTGGAGCGGGCGATCCGCGGCGAAGGCCTGCCGGAGACCGGAAAGGGCGGTCTGATCCTCACCATCAGCCGGGAGACCGGCTCCGACGGGATCTGGGTGGCGGCGGCGCTGTCCAAGGCCCTGGGCATTCCCTTCTATGACGATGAGAAACTGATCCCCCTGGAGGCGAAGGAGAGCGGGCTCAGCGAGGACTTTATCCGGGCCCATGAGCAGGCGATGGGCCAGAGCCTGCTGTACGACTTTCTTACCTCCGGCTATGCCATGTACAACGAAGATCTTCCGCCCCTGGAAAAGCTCTTTGCCGCCCAGAGCCGTGTGCTCCGAAGGATCGCCGCAGGGGGCGAGGGCTGCATCATTGTCGGACGCTGCGCGGACTATATCCTGTACGGGGAACCCCGGAGCTTCCGGGTCTTCCTGCACGCCCGGCCCCAGTGGCGGGCCCGGGAACTGGCAGAGCGGAAACAGATCGCTCTTCACAAGGCAGAGGAGGAGCTGGAACGGACGGACGCCGCCAGATCCCGGTACTATCAGAATTTTACCGGTCGGAAATGGGGCGATACCCGTTGGTTCCATCTGACCGTGGATACGGAGGTCTTCGACCGGGAGCAATGCGTTGCCTTGATCCTGGAAGGGCTGAAGCTGCGCGGGGAGATCTGAACGGATCCTCCTGCACCATGTTGAGAGGCCGAGGCATTTGTCTCCGGTCTCTCTTTTTTTGAGTCTTTTTTTCCGTTTCTCCGTACTATAGACGACCGGTCAATCGCAAATGGGAGATGGTACATTGAAAGAGGAGCGAATCGTCAACCGCATACGGGACGGGGATGAACTGGCTATCGATACGGTCATGCGCAGATACGCAAGGCTCCTGTGGTCTGTGGCGGAGGGAGTCCTGCGGGGCGTTGCCTCCCCCCAGGATGTGGAGGAATGCGTGGCCGACGCCTTCATCAAACTCTGGCAGGAACCGGGGAAATTTGATCCCGCACGGGGAAGCCTGAAGCTGTGGCTCTGCATGGTGGTCCGTTCCCGTGCTCTCGACCGGTATCGGGAGATCCTGCGCAGGGGAGAGCAGCCGATCAACGAAGATATTCTCTCCCGCTCCCTGAACCTGGAGGACCGTCTTCTCCTGGAGGAAAGCAAGGGCAGGCTGAGGGAGGCCCTGGAGCTGCTCCCGGAGCCGGACAGGGACTTGATCCTGCGCAGGTATGCCCGTGAGCAGAAGCCGAAGGAAATCGCCGCTGCTCTGGATCTTCCGGTAAAGCAGGTGAAAAACCGCCTGTACCGTGCCAAGGAAAAACTGCGCAGTCTCATGATGCAAGAAACGGAGGAATAAATGTACACTTTTCGACGGAACAATCTGCAGAATATTCAGGATATCTTTGAGGCAAAAACCGGGGTGGCTCTGCCTCGCCGGACTGCGGTACGTCCCGGTTTCCGCAGGGCGCTCCTGGCTGCCGTGCTGCTTCTCTGCCTTTCCGTGTCAGCCTACGCCTACCGGGAGTTCACCGCTCTGGATGGGGATGACCTCTCCCTGAGGGCGGCTTATGCCGGCGGCGGCGTGGTCAACATCGCAGTGGAGAACCGCTCGGATAAGATGCTGCGTTTCCAGCGGCAGCTGAAGCTGCTCCGCTGGTCCACCGGTGAGGAAGCGCCGCAGACCGGGGAGATCAGCATGACGGGCACAGAATACGCCCCCCATTCCCAGGGGGTCCTGACCATAGACCTGTCCCGGGCCTATGACATCGCCCTTCTGGAGGAGCCCATCGGAGACTGGTACTATTTTGTGCTGACCAACGGAGGCTTTCTGTTCGGGCAGGATTGGACCTGCTCGGTGAACTTTTCCCGGCCCGTCTCTCCCGAAGCCGGATTTCCTGCAGTCACCGCCCCAGCTGACGGTCATGCCATTCCGGCGGAAGAAGCCCAAAGCGACACCCGGGTCACTGAGGAAGCGCTTGCGTGGTATTTTGAAGGAAGCGGCGGTCCCGTGCTGCGGGACGCGAAAAACGGAACGTATGCCCGGCAGGTCCGGGAGCTGCTGGCCGGGCTGGATGGACCGGTGATCTCCTCCGTCTCCCCCGCTCTGGTGATGGAAGACCCGGCAGAGGACGCGGTATTTGATCCCGGCTTTACCGCTGAGCCCCAGCGGGTGCTGACCGGTCTGCATCTCCAGCCGTTGGATTGGGATCATCGCCTCCTGGCGGCGGAGGGGGAAAGCGCCCAGGTCCTTTCGGTCCTGCTTCCCCTGCGGGACTATCCGGACGCCTTCCGGGAGCTGCCGATCCTTTACTATTTCTTCTATGAAAAGGCTGCGGTGACAGAGGACGCACGGATCTTCCTGTACGGGCGTATCCTGTCCTTCCGGGAACTGGAGGATTGCCGGGTCTGGGAGAATGACGATTATCTCTGCTATGAGGTACACAGGCTCTTGTATCCCGACCTGGAAGCTCATCTGGAGCGGTGGCTGGAAGCCAATCCGGATGTGATGTTTGATGACGCTCTCCGTCAGCGGGTGCAAAATGTATACGATTATTATGGGGAGAACGCCCGTTTCCTCCCGGTGGGAACAGAATGAATCAACACAGGCGCAGCC
>JAEEGL012609526.1_pt1 | contig 10808 bp, 14 predicted proteins | sample 9134231 | NCBI WGS metagenome assembly JAEEGL01 (sample SAMN16246548, study PRJNA631951) | gut metagenome | biome: gut microbiome; feature: rumen; material: fiber-attached | host: Bos | place: Iran: Karaj | collected 2018-10
ACTACGGTCCTGTTCTGCAGTTCGCCGTTGCCCAAGCAGATAAGATGATTTATGCCCATCTTATTGATTACCATGCTATAATTGGCGTTCATGTCCGAACTGTATTCAATCTGTGAACTGTAGTCCGCAATCGGCACAGCGTCGACAACTACCTTGCACTGTTCCTGGTCGTACTGAATCCGCATCTTATACCCAGCGGACCGGAGCATTTCCTTGAGGCCGTCATATAACGTCACATATCTGCCGTACTGGTAACTTACCGTTACGCCAGTAGATTCCTCAGACCCAACAAAAAGCTCGGGGAGTGCCTCTGACACCCTCCGAGCCAATATCTGATTTAACTCTCCCGAATCAGTCGCATATGCCTGTCCACTGGGCGGAATGATGACTTTCTTTTGCAGAAGTCCTCTCCATGTGTACCCGCCGACTGCTACGGCATTGTTACGTGTATCTGATTCAAGCCGCTTGTATATCCCGCCGTATTCCGTGCCGGGAATGTAGATGCGGGCATTGGTAGGCACGTTCTCCCACTCCGCGCGGTTGCAGGTGACTAAGAAGCTGTTTTCCTTGTCGCCTATTTCAAAATCATATTCCCGGTAGAGCAGGCTTCTGAGCTCGACGCCCAAAGCGTCCGCAATGATCACTTCACTCATTCCACGACCTCCTCGAATTCGGGCTCTGATTTCTCTTGGAATATGGTGATGTCAGCGCCAAATGTGGCGTCCCATGCAATTCTCAAATTACCGCCTGGAATCTTTGCGAAAATCGAATCAGTCTTATTGCGGAAATTGAACATATTCGACTGCGTGCCGTCCGTATTGTACTGCGTGATCGTGTGTGTTCGGCTGTCCACAATGACATAAGCACCGTCGGGAATGGTCGTATACAGGACGTACGAATAACCATTGATTGTGATTCTGGGATTGACCGCAACCCCATAAATGACCATGCGAAATTCCGAATCAAACGGGAAATCTGACTTAACTACCATTTCTCCAATTGTCGGCGCAGTAAAATCAAACGGGAAATTGAACGGGAAGTCTAAGAACTCACTCGACTGCTCGTTAGACGTCGGAAGAGTGATCTGCTTCTCCTGCACCCAGAATGGATAAGGCGCATAAATATGTATCGTGTTGCTGAGATACCGCCACGTCTCGGCGGGGTTCGTCTGCGACTGTTTGATGTAACAGTCGATGTAGTAATCGCCCCACACGAGCCGTCCCGGCTTCTTTTTCCTTATGTCGTTCTCGATGTCATAGTGGAACATCGTAAGAAATCTTCGACGCTCCGCAGGTGTTCCATATACGATTATTTCCGCATCGTATTCTGCAGGCTTGCGGGAGAAGTCAGACACGCGGACGCCGTACTGCAGATTAGTGCCGACAACGTCCCATATCCAACTGTAATAGTTGGCCGTGCGGTGTAATACGCCGTTGGCCGTCAGGTTGTATCTGTTCCCGGAAGAGGCAATGTACGTTATCTGTGTTTTCATAATGCACCCGCCTCTCTCAGTGACCTCTCGAAATCGCGCCTTCCAATGGTGACATTGAAATTAGCCTCTCTCAGTGCCGCCGTAAACACCTGATACATGCCATTTAACAGCTTTTCGTTGTTCCGTGCGTCTGCCTCTGCAATGGCATCCGTAAGAGGTTTTAAGCGGTTCGCAGAAAGCGGCACAACCGCCTCTGGTCCTGCTTCACCTGCTCCGATCAGTGATGGCTGATTGATGATACCGCCGTTTGCATACCATTCGACATCGAAGGAAGGCATGTGGCCTTTGCCGCCGACGCCGTAGGGAAATTCTCCGCCGTCCACAGTGAAGTGTGGAAGCGAAATGTTATCAAGAATCTTTCCGATATCAATCGGGAAGAATCCTTTGATTTTCGCTACTGCCTTATCCACAAGATCCCTTGCGCTCTCGATCGGACCGGTTATCTTCTTCTGGATGTCCTCGAAGCAAGTCCGAACGCTCTCCGCAAGGCCGTGGAAGCCGAGCACGTCCATGATGTCTGCGACAACTTCACCGATATATTCAACTGCTTGCGGGAAGATCTCCGCGAAGCCGTCAAACACTGCCTGTCCGACTGATAGCGCCAAGCCGATCCAGTCTGTCTGTGAGAAGAAGTTCCAGATCAGCTCTACTACTGCCGGAATGAGCACCCCCGCGGCATCCATCATGGCGCCGCCAAGTGCTACCATCATCTCGCCTGCTTTGGCGATCAGCTCCATTCCGCCCTCAGAATCCTGTCCGAATCCTTCCGCGAAGCTTCGTATCGCATCAGCCGCCGCAAATGCTAATTCGGGAATCTTTTGCGTAAGCCCTTGTATAAATCCGACAAGCAATTCGCCGCCCTTCGAAATCATCTCAGGGACTTTGGAAGAAATACTTCCAACAAATTCTCCGAGTCCTTCCTGTATCAGTTCAAAACCGCCTGTAATGTCGCCTGATGCCAACTTAGCAAGGCCGTTTACAACATCAGTAGCAGCGGGCAGAAATTCAGCCGTAACGCGGTTCTTGAAGCCTGTTAGAGTGCCCTGCAGAGTCGTCTGAGCGTCCACAAAATCAGCGGATGCCTTTACCGCATCGTCAGACATGACCATGCCGTAGTCTTCCGCCATTTGCATCTGCTCTTTAATCGCATCCGTTCCGCCGTTGATCAGCGGAGCAAGTTCAGACGCACCTTTGCCGAGCAGTTTGGATGCCAGTGCAGTACGTTCCGCACCTTCTTCCATGCCGGACAGAGCCTCAATGGTTCTGCCGAACAATTCCTCTTGCGACATGCCTGCAACTTCTTCCTGGCTGATCCCGAGCTTTTTGAATGCGTCGCTGTTCTCCACTGCCGATGTCGACAACTTCTTCATGACCGGCGCCATGCTGTCGATGGATGTGCCTGCGCGATTCAGGACATAATCCCACTTTTGGAAGCCCTCGCGGGACATCCCGATCTTCTGGCTCATCTTGTCTACATGGTCGCCGTATTTACTTACATCGCTTATGGACTTACCGAGCGCCGCCGCTCCTGCCGCACCAAGTGCCGCGAAACCTGCACCCGCCGCTATCAGTCCTGTTTTTAATTTGCTTCCGAAACTGGACCCGAATTTGGTTCCGGCTTCCTGTCCGGCTGTATCTGCAGGCCCGCTCAGGACACTGCTGATTGAATTCGATATGCCATCGGCAGACGGAACAATCTGCACATAAGCCTGTCCCAGTGTAGCCATATTAATTCCTCGATAATTCTGCCCAACGCTTCTTAAAAGCTTCTGGGCTGTCAAATACTTCGTATTTTTCTTGCGGTGCTTGCGTGGATCCGGTCGGACCGTCTGCAAAGCACTGCGCTGTCAATGAAAGAGGGTTGTCATATTCAACGCCTCTAAGCACATCTATCAGCTTTGCAAGCAGTACCGTCTGAGTATTCACAAGCGCCCCGCGCTTCGCCATCTTTACCCGCGAATCTTCCCTCAGACCGACAGCGAGAGTAGCCAGTAACTTCACTGGAACCCTCTTAATGTCAAAAATCCCGTACGTCTCCGCCATATCACAGGTGAGTTCGTCCGGGAATTTTGCCATCATGTCGCTGAGGATCCTCAGTTTTTTACTGCGGGTATGGCCTCTTCGATCTCTTTGAGCGCGTTCATCACGGCACTGGTGTGTACCTTGCCGTTCTCGTCTCTCAGATGTTCGATCAGCGCCTTTTTCTGTTCTGCTCCAAGCAGTTTCTCTGCAAGGTCTCCGATCCATATAGGATTCTTCGCGACCTTTGCATACAATTCCACAAGTTCAAAATCATCAAAGACATTCTCGTCTAACTGGATCTTGAAGCCGTCCCCCATTGTGATATTGATCATGCAGACTATCCTCCGATATGTTCATTGACCTTATCTGCGGCTGCAGTAGGAGTCATAGCAGTAATGGTAAGGTCATAAGCCACTGCATTGTTTCCAACATAGGTCGTGTCGCCGATCTCGGTGATGACGCCCCTGTTGATGACCATCCTGTCTTTTTTGCCTCTCATGACCTGATCAATGACAATAATATGCTCTTCAGCTTCAGCATCATTAATACCGATATGAAGACCTGCGGCAATCGTGCCGGTGACATTGGCAGAACCATGTACGAATTTCTGTACTTCAGGGTTCAGATACTCAATTAACTTAAATTTATATGTTACGGTCTTCTCATCTTCCGTGATCAGCACGGTGCCGTTGCCCCATTCCTTAATAGTCGTTGTGGACTTTGATATGCTGCGGGTAACGCCTTCCTGAGACACGAACCCGAGATCTTTAAAGGCCGCATCGAGAGTAGCTTCACTATCTGCGGGGACAGGTGTACCAATCGGCGCATAATATACAGCGCCAGCATTATTCGGCTTGCCTGCCGTTACATTTGTTGCTGTTCCAGCCATTTTTAAGCCTCCTTAAAAGTGGATTTCAAACACGGACTGGTAGCGATAACGCTTCGTTCTGACGTCCGTGTGGTTATAGTTGGATGCAAGCCTTATCTCGCTGATAGTGTTCAGCGCAAGCATTCCGAACATGACATTGCGCATCTCTTCGTCGAGGCTTGCCGCCTCATAAAGGGAATTAAGCGAGTAAGACTGCGCGGCAATGGAGCCGGAATCAATATGGTCATCCAGTCCGCCGCCTACCTTTTCGAGCAAAATAAAACGCTCCGGCATTGTGGGGTAATCCTCAGAAGGGACTTCGGGCAACTCCATAAATACCGGAACGTCGATATGCTCTGTTAAATATTCAAGTACGATCTGTTCAATCATCGTATGCTCTTTTCTAACGTGTTATGTTCGAGATTGTCCGCCATCGCTTCCTCTGTGGCGGTTCCGACCGATACATTCGCACGGTTTACACCGATGTAAACATCGTAACCGTCACCAGCCCGTTCAGCGACCTGTGAAGCAAATTCTACGAGTACGTCCTGCATTTCCTGCGACTGCATGAGCTCGCGAACACCTGCGCGGTTGAGGACGAATTTAAAGTCACTCATATTTTTCCACCATCACATTCTTGCCCCACTGCAGCGGGACCAGTTCTTCCTGCCCGATAGCGGGATAACCGAACGTGCGGTATTTGCCTGCAGGGAAATCAACAGGAAGTTCGACCCGTCTGTCCGTCCATACATGTGTGTCGCCTTTAGGGATGCCCAGCGTGTAAGCCGCTCGCTTTCCGGTGAGGTTCAGCGTATCAACGACTTCCTGTGGCGTAGGTAAACCAATCAGGACATTCTCGACAGTTATCGGCGTCTCTGTATAGATTGGGTGATTGAAATCATCCATACCCGCCTTTACCTTGTCATATAAAATTATGCTTCGTCCTGTGAGCCGTCCCATATCTCCATAACTCCATATCTCTGACGCTTAAAGCCGAGCATTTTGCGCTCGTTGTTCATGAGCGACATCGCAACCCCGCCGCCTGGAATCGCATAAGTGCCTGACCATGAATAGCCTAATCCGCTCTGCGATTCCTGACTCAACGGGTCACCTGTCTTTGATTGGCGCATTGCGCGGCCTACAACATCGCATGTGATCATCTTTACTACAGATTCATAAGCCGAATCTGCTTCGATTTTCTCGTCGATATCAATTCCGCATTTGCGCCCCTCAACACGAATAAGATCAGATACGAGCGGAAGTATTGCCTCCGCCCGCGTCAAATCATCATCCTCATAACGTGCGCCCGTAAATACCTCGAGCTCGGCAAGCGTTACAAAAGCCGCGCCCATTTAAGCGCTCCTTATGCGTGTGTTCTTGTGATCTTCTGGAACACGCTTGTGTCAGCGCGGAATCCAACTTCGATCTCAGCACGAACAGCGAACATGTTATTCTGCCACAGGGAGATCATTGCATTGCTTGCGCCGATAGGCAGAGAAGCCTGATTACTCATGTCGATCTTGATGCCTTCGACAGTGCCATAGAGGGCCTGCGTCCAGTCACCTGCGAAGCCGATAACATCAGGGGTAGCACCAGAACCGGAAGTGCCATCTTTGTAAGCAGCCTTTGCATAATGAGCAGGCGCTCCGATCAGTCTCGGAACAACGCCATCCGCAACGCTGTTAACGAACAGCGGTCTGCCGGTGGAGTCTACCGCGCCAAGCAGTTCGCCCTTTGCCTGAGGAGACAGTGCGAAACCGTTCAGGATGCCGCCCGCACTTGCGATCGCAGTGTCAGCAGCGACCAGTGCCTTATACACACTGTTGCCAGTTCCGGAAATACTCTGAGCGGTAACAGATGCGAAAGTGTCGAAATTGGATCCAGGAGCAGTGCCGTGGAATACAGTCGCGTCAAACTTCGCAGCCAGTGCAAGCGGAAGACGTGCGATGAGGGCATCGTACAGAGCGCCCATGTCCCTTGCGAACTCATCAGAGAACGGAACGATAACAGCCAGCTTGTACGCCTGCATGATCTTTGTGGAAAGCCCGGGATTGCTGACAGGCTTCGCGGCGGTTTCATCTACCCAGTTTGCTTCGGGATCAGAAGTGATCACCGGGATGGTAAGACCGCGGCCGGGGAGCTGGATCTGTCTCGCAAGACTCATAACTGCGGACTGTTCCTGTGTTTTCTGCATGATCTCAGCAGAAATTTCAGTGGGAAGTGTAATATTTGTTCTGTTTGTAGAAATTCCAGACATGATAGTCCTCCTTAATTAGTTGTTAAATGCTGACGCCGCCCAGTTTGCGAACTGATCGCGAGTTGTTCCGCTGCCAGTGCCTTCGGGGTTCCCGATCGGAGTAGGCTTGTTCTGCGCTTTAGCCCAACCCTGATACCGCTCGACTACTTTCTTGGCGTCTTCTTTCCACTCTGTTTCGTTTGTGCCGATAAGACGCTCGGCTTCTTCCAACGGCAGCCCCATTCCAATAACGATTCTCGTTTTAGCCAGGTCGTTCCTGTATTTCTCGCCCTTGGCGATCTCCGCATCCTTATCAGCGATGATCTTCTCTTTGTCTGCCGCTGCTGTCTGCAGTTTGCCAATCTGATCGTTAAGGTCTTTCGTTAATGCCTCAATCTCTTCCGGGCTTTTCCAGCCTTTTTCTTTGTAATCAGCTTCAAACTGCTTGGCATATGACTTACGATCTCTTTCAAGTCGCGCCGTGATGATTGAATCTAACTGTTCCTGCGTCTCGATAATTTTGAATTCGGCCATTTTTTTTGTTTCCTTTCCCTTTAACCGGTGGTATCCGTAAATGAGTATTAAAAAAGCACCTCCGAAGAGATGCCTTAATAACTGATATGTTGTTTTACTTTTTCTGCCTTAGTTTCCGAGCAAATCCATGTAGCCAAGATCATGCTGTCGAGCAGTGCAATGTCGGCGCCGTCTTTCATCGACTTATAGCCGAGTCCGCCGTTAGACCCGATTTTCCGCCGTTCGCAGTTTGTAACGACCTGAGTAACTGCCGACTGCTTCATATGTTGGAAAGTGCCGTTTTCCATCGCCATGTCAAAAACTGAATTAGCCTTGATAATCTGCGACACGTTCACGGTCTCAATGCGCTTAATGTGTTCAGCCTTTGCCGCGTCCATCAGCACATCCACGCCGTTCTTGCCGTCCACTACTGCCTTGCGGTAATCAGCTTGGGCAAGGAACTGCACAATCCACTGGATTCCATTCCTTATCGGCTTGCACCCGACAACTTCCGAGAATATCTTTCCGTCTGCGGTTCGTGCGGCAACTGCAAGCGCAACGTTTTCGCCGTCGATTCCGAACTTAATTCCAACAAACAGCTGACCAGTGAGTTTCGGAAGCTTGGGGAGTTCGAGCGCTTCCCATTCGTTCCGGCTGATTGCTGACCGCTGATTGTATTTGATCCATAGCCCGAGTCTCTGGATATTGAAATCAGTCTTGTCGTCGCCTATCTCTGAGCGGATTGTGCGCTCTTTGAGGACTGTGCCGAGTGACGGGTTTGTTTCGTACCACAGGTCTACGTCATTAGCGTCAGACATCTCCGGAACTGACCATTCAGCCCAGCCGGATGCGTATGAATCCTTTTGCAGGACCGTCTTCCGGAAGTTCGGAAAGACTGTGCCCGCGCTGATCGCTGTCGGCGGAGTGCCAAACATTATCGTTTGTGGGTTCGCCGAGTCCGTAACGACGTATTTGAGCGCCGTTTCCTGTTCGGGCGTGTATTCCTGTGCCTCATCGATTATTAACGTGTCGTAGCCCTCACCAAGGCCACCTGTTGACGTCCTGGTGCGGAACTCTATCACACTGTCTTCCGTGTACAGGTGCTCTTTGCCGAACGCGCGGAAGGACGACACGATATTGATGTCGCACTTGGCGCATAGCCTGCTCAGGCGTTCCCAGATAGAGTGCGCGGTGCTTGCCCTATGTGCCGTGTAAAGGATTCGCTCGCCATTTTTCAGCCCCCATATGCACCTTGCAAGAGCCATTTCCGACTTGCCATTGCGTCGCGGTACACTGTACCCGAATTTCTGATGGATCCACAGGCCGTCGTCGTCCACAGCCATGATGTCATAGGTGAGCGCTTCCTGCCACGGAAGTGCATCTTTTTCGGATTTGTCATAGAGCGTGATTGCTTCCGCGCCCTTTGTGTCTGTATAAGGCAGAATAACGGACACCGTTGGGGATTGCCTCCCAACTCTGTCCATGTTCATTCCTCCTTGTGCTCTGCGGGGTCCTTGTTGCGCGGTGTCATATGATCAGAATTCATTCCACCCTCCTGCACGATTCTGCCATGTGTGAGTCTTGCCAACGTGGTACTCTATCATGCAACCACAGCCGGGATGACGTTCGAACGCTCCCGCCTGGTATGCTTCCGCGTAATCTGTCCAGTCGCCTTCGCGATCCATGCACCACTGGCAAACATCCTTACCGTCATGCAGACCAACATCGTCATAGGTGCGCGTGATATGCACCTCAAGCCCCATGTTCGTGGCGGCTTCCGCATTGATGCGAAGAGTCTCGTCCACAACGCCAAGAGAGTTGTTCTTCACAAGCGACCGCAGGTAGTCGTCAGTAACTTCTTCCGATTCCGTAACGACCGTAGCAAGTCCGCGCGCTTTTTCCGCATTGAACTCAGGTGTTAATGCTTTAAGACCAACACCCGCCTTCCGATACATGTCATTTTGCGCTCGTGCGCATACTCTGACGACTTCTTCGTGGTTTTTCTTCATGACGGCCGTGAATATCTGTACTGCTTCATCGCGTGTTATATTCGCGGGGTCACTCGTGTGAAGCTTCAACACTTCAAAGACCAAATCGGCGGCCTTGTCGGCAAATTCATGAGCGTCCTTATAGTTCCACGCTTTTTGAGCAAGAGCATTGAGCCGCACGTTCTTCCGCAGCAGTCTGCCGTATGCTCCCATAATCTGATTTGCATTCATATCAAATACCCGTCAGTTCTCTGAGCTTCTCTTCCGTAAAATAATCGGGATACGCCATCTGGATCTTTTGCACCGCGTCACCGATGCCCGACAGCGCTGTGATGTCAGGCTCGAAGATCGGGCCCCATGATGCTTTTGTCCGTGCCACCTGATTACGTTTATAATCCATTCCATCGCGCAGACACGCGGCGAGATAACCTGCATTGATGAATCCAATACCAAGTGTCCTCTGGGCCTTCCGCGCGGTGAGCCTTAACGACTCATGAGCCGCCTTGATTGCTTCACTGCTCGAAGGATTTGCAGACGGGAAGCCGAGGTCGTCAAGTGTCAGCCCTGTCTCTCCGGCGAACAGTCCCGCAAACATACGAAGCTGCTCGATATGCGGCGCCATAGACTGCTGTTGGAACTGCCCCACGACGGGCTTGTCACCATCCTCATCCTTATCGATCCGAAGCATTGCCGACATTGTAGCCTGCCACTTGTCCATACGTTCCGCATCGGAGTCCATGCCAAGAACATATTTCTGCGGATACGAATAAAATTCCGCAGCAATCTCAGATCGCTTGACCGTCCTTGCCGCGCTGTTCTGATAATCCATACATGCGCGGGTAATACGCGAATGTCCAAACGGCCTCTTAGCATCGGGGCGATAAATCACAGGCACAAGCAGAGGATATGGAGCGGGATGTCTGAACGTAGAAACATGCTTGCCGTCCTCATACAGCCAAGTTTCATACGGCAGCAAATAAACTTCTACCTTTGGACTTCCAGTTACCTTGTCAGATTCCAACACCGCGTATCCTTCCACAAGCATATTGGTTATTGGATCAATAATCCCAGTGGCATCGCGCCCATCAATAACCCGCATCTGAGGGAAGCCGGAATCGTCCTGCGATATATAAATGAAACTGCATGAGCAGATCAGCGCACCAAGCACGGCGGAATCGGCCAGAACATCGAAATTGTTAAGCAAATAAATATCATGCATTCCGTATGCATCATTTTCGAAGCCACGGAGTTCGAGCCGATCGGCCAGGCTGTCTACTGCTTTTCCGCACCACCCGAATGACGACATCCAGCCTCTGAGTTTGGGCGGAGTGCTGATTTCCATGTCCTTTGCGAAATGTTTCATCTCGTAGAATCTATATCGCAAATCTATTCTTCCGCGCTTCTGGGCGAGTTTGTTGCGCAGAAATTCAATTCCTTTGTATTCACTCATGTTTTATCACTCATATTTCCAAACAAAACCACCATACGACTTTCTTACACCGCGCGCACAGTCCTGTATGCCACGCTGTTTGATTCCAGTTACCTTCTCAGCTTCAGCGGTAGACACAAAAACGGCTACAATATGCCCATCGTGGGTATACTGCGCCGTTCTTTTTCTCGGGTCCCTCTTGTATTGCTTAAACTGATATGCGTTTGTGGGTATCATTTTTCTTACGTTTGGAAGTATGG
>JAEEGL012678153.1_pt1 | contig 10808 bp, 5 predicted proteins | sample 9134231 | NCBI WGS metagenome assembly JAEEGL01 (sample SAMN16246548, study PRJNA631951) | gut metagenome | biome: gut microbiome; feature: rumen; material: fiber-attached | host: Bos | place: Iran: Karaj | collected 2018-10
ATTATTATTATTATTTTTTTTAGAATCAATTTCATCTTCATCTTCAAAATCGTTTTTATAATCTATTCCAAACCATTTATCTTCAGCATGTTTTTTCATAATAAATTTATGGTTAAGTTCTTTATGAATTTCTTCAGAAAAACATTCATAACATAAATCATAATTATCACAATTTAAACAATGAAATCTTTCGAATTTAATACTCATTCTTTGGCAATTAGAGCAATTAATATTTTTATGAGATTTAAAACATTTATTATTATTACTATTATTAGAAGAAATTATTTTATCAAATTCTTCTTCGTTCCAATTTGAACGACACATTGGACATTTTTCTGTTTCGTTGTTATCTTTTTTATGTTTTATAAATACTTTTAAACATTTTATATGAAAATTATGACCACATGAATTAGAACAAAAATAAATTCCTTCATGAGTATATAAATCTTCTTGACAAATAGGACAAACACAATCATCAATTAAAGACATTTGAATTGAATTTTTTTTAGATTTTTTTTTGGATTTTTTATTATTATTATCTTTATTGTTATTATTATTATTTAAATTTGAATTATTATTAAAATTATTTTTTTTCTTTTTAGAATTATTTTTTCTATCCATTAATTTATTTAATTCTTGATCAGTAAAATTAAGTTGTAATATTAAAGGATTATTAAAAGGTATTTTATAAACTTTATTCAAAGCAAATAAAGTATGAATACAATGTTCGAATTTTCCTCCTCCACAAGAACAAGAAATATTATTACCTATATTAATATCAAATTTTTTTCCATCTTCATCTTTAAAAGACAAAGACAAAGGTCCTTTTTCTTGAACAAGATATAATTTTAATTCAACAGTTTCTTCCATCAAATGAATTAATTCATCAGTTGGTTTTTTTCGCCATTTTCGATTTGGTTGCATTAAATAATAATAATATAATAATATAATATTAATAATGGAAAATAATGAAAATTTTAAATTAATATATAGTCCTCGAACACAATATAGTTTAAATATAGAAGAAGATGAGAAAATTTATAATGAATTAAAATTAAATTTCGACCCAATTACAATAAAAATTATAAAAAAACATTTTAAAGAACGTTTAGGTTCGTTAGAAAAGGAAGAAATGGTTGCGATATTAAAAAATCATTTATTATCATTTATTCCTAATCATCCCGAAAGAGAAAAAATTATGATACGATTATTATCTAGATTATTTAGTGACATTGATTTAAATGATAATGGAACTTTAGAATGGAATGAATTTACGAATTATATTTTAAATATTTCTACTAATAATAATAAAAATAATAATAATAATGATAATAAAAATAATAATAATTCTAATAATAATCAAGATTATAGATTGAAATTTTATACAAAAAGTAAAGAAAATATTAATAATTATAATTTTAGTGAAAAAATTAGTTATGCTTTTTTTATTGAAAAATTTAATGTTATTGGAATTGTTCAAGAAGGAAAATCAAATATTATGTTTTTTGATGCGAAAAAATATAAAAAATTAAAATGTTATATTGATATTAAAGAAGTTCAAAATTATATTAATTTAATTGAATTTAGTGAATTGAATGAAAAAGCTTTGAAAAAACTTGAAAAAGAAGAAATTGAAAGAAAAGAAAAAAGAGATATGTATAATATTGAAAATGGAATTTATAATAATTATAATAAAAATAAATTTTCTAATGAAAATGATAATAATAATAGTAATAATGATGATATTAATAATAGTAATAATGATGATAATAAAAATAGTAATAATAATGATGATAATAATAATATTGAACATTCAAAACCAAAATTGAAAAAAAAAATAAATAATAATAGTAGCAAAAATTATTTGAATACATTTTTAAATGACATTTCATCAAAAATTTCTATTTCAAAAAAATTAAGTATTTTATGCACAGTTTTTATTCCAGAATTTGATTTGATTTTAATTTCAGGAACAAATAATACAATAACAGCATGGAATTATATAAATAACGCTGAAATAAAAAATGTAAATGTTTTAAAAGATTTTCGTTTATTTAAAGATGAATTAAGAATAGCATTTTTAATGGCAAAGAATCCTCAATATAATATGGTTTGGGATTCTCATCTAAAATTTCTATACACTGGACAAAAAGATGGAAAAATTATAAAATGGGATTTAGTTAAACAAGAACCAATTTTAGAAGATTCCTTAGATATAAAAATTATAAAAGAACATTTATTTATTAAAAATCAAGAACAAATTATTAATAATAATAACAATAATTACTTTTTAAATATTAGCAGTAATAACAATAATAGCAATCTAAACGAAACTCAAAAACTCAAAGACCAACTTAACCAAACAAAAACAAAAAACAAAACCAATTTTTTTTCAAATAATTTAAACAACTCTCAAAACACGGAAAAAAATTTAACAGTGAGTTGTTTATTATTATTAAATAAACTTCAATTATTAGCAGCATCATATTACAATGGAATGATAATATTATGGGACACATTATTAAAAGATTATCGTAAATGTTATAATGATCAATCAACAGGAATATATAATATGTGTTACGATAGTATAAGAAATTTATTATTTACATGTGGTTTTTCACATGATATATTCGTATATGATCCTTATATAGATGGTTCATGTGTTTATATATTAAAAAGTCATTCTTATAGTATAAACTCAATATCATGTAACGAAAAAGAAAGTGAATTAATAAGTGTAGATATATATGGTAATATTAAAATATGGGATACTAATTTATTAATAAATTTTCAAACTATAAAAATAAACGAAGAAGGAAATAATAATGATAATATTAATAACAATAGTAATAATAATAAAAATAAAATAAAAAACAAAAAATTAACTTCTAATATATATATGTTATATATTCAAAAAATGAAAAAAATTTTCATTTACGGAAATAAATTAATGTTCTTCGAAACAGATCGTTCAAATAATCCTGAATTAGCAGATGATCAAATAATACTTTCATGTTATTATGATAGAACATATAAAACGATTTTTAGTTTTTGTTTAAATAAAATAAAAATATGGAACATTTTAACTGGAAAAGTAAAAAACATATTCGATAACATTATGAACTCTGAAATAACTGCAGTTGCAGTTGATAGAAATGTAAAAAGAGGTTTCATAGGAGATAATGCAGGTAAAATAAAGAACATAAATTTAAAAAATGGTTTATTAATAAAAGATTTAACTTCTCATAACAATGAAATTAATTTCATTGTTCATTCTATGATTTTAAACATTGTTGTTTCTTGTTCTATAGATAATGTAATAAAAATTCACGATGATAAAGAACTTTTAGAAACTGAAGTTATTAAAGAAATATATATTAATCAATTTCAAGTAAAAGGTATATGTATTGTTGAAAGATTTAAAAGATTAGCAATTGGGTTAAATAATGGAATAGTAAAATTTTATGATATAGAACATTTTCATTTTGATAGTGATTTAACAGAAAATAATAATTTAAATGAAGAAGTATCTTTTTTATTATATATTGATCATACTGAATTTGTTTTGGTTTGTTTCGCAAATGGAATTTGTAAATTTTTAGTTGCTCCGCCTAGTACATATAAATTCAATACTATATATGAATTTAATAATAATAATAACAATTCTATTGCTATAACTTTTATTGAATTTGATAAAATTCAACAAAGAATTTTTATAGGAGATTTGCTTGGGAATATTAAATGTTATTCTATAAAAAATATATATGAAATTATAGAACAAATAAAAACAGATGAAAATAGAAATTTTGATAATGAAACAATAATAACAAAAGAAAATCATGCTTTATTTAATAATTTAACCATTCCTTTTCTTTGGGAAACTGAAGCACATAAAATGTGTATTAAACATATTCATTATGTTGATATAGATCCTCAAATAATAGTAACAACTTCAAATGATTTAAGAATTAAAATATTCAATGCAAATTCGGGTGAATTTTTAGATGAATTTAAACAAATTTCAACTAAACAAAAACCAATTCCAATTTCTATTAAATATTACTTATTTGATCCTTTTGTAGAAGATGATAAAAATAATAACAAAGAACCTTTTTATTTTACAAGAAAAGACATAGAAAAATTTGTTCCTATTAAAACAGAAAATAATAATAACAATAATAATGTAAATAATAATAATAATCAATTAATAAGTGAATATTCAAAAAAAATTATGGAATACAACGCGAAAGAAAAATTATATTATTCAACAAAAAATTCAACTTTGCCTTTTGATATGTCAAATAATTGGAAATTAAATATTAATATATCATCTATAATAAAAAGAGAAGAGGAAGAATTTGAAGAAATATTTAAAAAAGTTAAAGAAATTGAAAAAATTACTAATGCAACTGAAATAATTTTACAAGAAAAATCTATTTATTCTGAAAATTATAAACCTAAATACATTGAAGAAATGAATGATATGGAACAAATTAGAGAATTTTCTAAAGTCATAGCTGAAAGATTAAGAAATGTTAAATTAGCTGTTTCTAAAGCGAATTTGAATAGAAAAAAAATGATTGATTTATCAAATAAAAATAGTATTGAAAAAAATTATGAAAATAAAAAAAAACATTTAAATAAAAATAAAAGTTCTGTTGATGTTATTAAAAGTGAAAATATTTATAACAATAATAATAAAAGAAAATCGTTTATTAAATCAAAAAGTAATATTGATATTTTAAATTTAAAAATTAATTTATTAAATAAAGTTAGTAAAAATAAAAATAAAATTTTTAGTGAAAAAATTATTTTACCTGAAATTAAATCAAAATATTCTTATAATCAAAGAAAATTACATACACCTGCTCAAATTTTTAATAATTTAGAAAAAGAATTTAAAAGTGGAATTAATCAAATTTTTAATCCATTTCATATTTTATTAAAAAAATCTAAAAAAAAATTATTAAAAAGTCAATCTCAAGAAAATATTAATGATTATGATTTTGGAATTAAAAATTTTTCGATTTATGAAACTAAAAATTTTTTAAATAATATTGAAGGACAATTAAATATTATTGAACAAGATAATAATAATATTAATAATAATAATAATATTTAAAATATTAATAATAGAATATTATTAATATTATATGTTTTTTTAATAATTTTTTTATTGTTAGTATTATTAAAATTATAAATATTTTTATAATATAAAAATAAATTAATTTTTCTATTTTATTTCTAATAATTTTGATATATTTAAAATTTATTATAATTTTAAATAAAATATTAAATTACAATAATTTTTTATTATAATTTTAATAAAAATAATTAACAAATATTAATTATTATTATTTCTTAATTTAAGAAATTTTTCAATTTTTTCTTTTTCAATTTTTTGTTTTTTAATAATATCATCAAACATATTATGAATTTTAAAGTATCTTTTTTCATTTTTTTCCAATAAATCATTCATTTCTTTAATTTTTTTTTTATTTCTTTCTCTAAACATTTTAATTTTATTTTCATTTTCTTTATATTTTTCAATTTCACTTTTTTCAATACCAAAAATTTCTTTACAAAAATTTTTACTTTTAAAAGCAAATTTATTATCTAAATTATTAATTCCATAATAATGTTTTTTCATTTTTAAACAGTTTTTTAAAGTTTTTTTATAATAATTTTGATCAGATCTAATTTCATTAATATCTTCTATATATAAATTAATTTTTTTATTTTTTTCTTCAAAAATAACATCTTCATTTTTATTATTTGAATATTTAATAGATTTATATTTATTTTCTAATTTTCTTAATTGATAAGGATCAATTTGATTCAAATTATGCTTTAAATTAATTTTTTTTATATGAAATTTACAATCGTTAATAATTTCATCACATTTTGATGAAAAATTTCTATTCGAAGTTGTTAAATTTAATGATTGATTTGTATATAAATTATTATTAATTTCGGAATTTTCTGAATCATTTAATAATAATATTTTTTTTCTAATTTCATTTTTTTTAGTTTTTGTTTTTGAAATATTTGGAATTGTTGAATCTTTACTATCGAAAGTAAAATTTTTAATTTTATTATCGAAAGTTAAATTTTTAATTTTATTATCGAAAGTAAAATTTTTAATATTATTATTATTTGGTTTTGATTTAAAAGAAAAATTTATACTATTATTTATTAGATTTTTTTTAAGATTAAATAATGAAAATTTATTAAAATTTTTGTTTATTAATTTAGGTTTGTTTGAAATATGAGTTTTTTTAAAAATATTATTATTATTACTTATATTATTAATTGAAAAATTTGTTGTATTATTAAAATTATTATTATTATTATTATTGTAATTATAATTTAAAGAATTTCTATTAAAAAGATTTTTTTTATTTAAATTTACTTTTGAATTAAATTTAATATAATCAAAATATTTTAAATTTTCAAAAGAAATATTTTTATCATCATTAATATATTTCGAAATATTTTTAATATTTTTATTATTTAATATTTCATTATAAACATCATTATCAAACATTAAATAAAATAATTAATTTATAATTAAAAAATATTTTTTTAAATATTTTTATAATAATAGTAATAAAATTTTAAAATAATAATTTATAATTAATAATTTATAAATAACTAAATAATTTTATTTAAAATATTTAATCTTCATAACTTTCATCATTATTATTATTATCATAATCGAGATTATTATTATAATTATCTTCATCTTCTTCAACATCATAATTTTCATTATTATTATTAACATTTATATTATTATTATCATCAAGATTATTTTCATCATTTTCTTCAAAATTTCCTCCATTTTTTAATATTAAATCTCCTTTTTCAATTCTACTTTTAATTTCATTAATATGTTGTTTTAATTGATGATTATCTTTATTTTTAATTTTTAATAAATCATTATTATATTTTAATTGATCTTTTAATGATTTAATTTCAATAGTTAATTCTTGCATAATTCTTTTATGTTTAATAAATTTTGAATTATTTTTAACAATTTCTTTATTTTTTTTTTCTAATTCAAGATTATTAAATTTTATTCTTTCTTTCAAATCTTTTATTTTTAGTTTTAAATCATCATTTTTTTTAAATTCATCTTCAATTTTCATATAATTTTCTTCTAATTTATCGTAACGCTCTTGATAAAAATCAATTAAAGTTGAAGGAACAAATTCATCTAATAATTTTTTTTCATATGAATTAAATAATTTATAACTTTTATTATTATTATTATTATTATTATATAAACTTTTTTCATTTGAATAATTATAAAAATCTTTATTTAATCTCACAGAAGCTTTTTTATTTTCCCAAGAAATTTTATCTTCTTTTTTTTTTTCTATTCTATGTGCATTTAAAAACTTTTCAACAATTGAATTTCGTAAATTTTCATATTTATAATAAATATTTTTTTTTTCAATTTTATTTTTTGGAGATTGACTTCGATTTTTTGATATGTCATTATTATATCGATTATTTCTTGTATAATTATTATTTTCAGTAACATAATAGTCGCTATTATTATTAATATTTTTAAAATTTTTATTATAAAGCGAATCTTGACTTTCATTTTCAAAATAAAAATCATTTTCTGGATTTTCATATGATTTATTATTATTTAAATTATTATTTAATAAAAATTCAATGTTACTTTGACGTTTTTGTTGGAATTCATATTCTTTTTTAAGTAAATTATGTTCATTTTTTAATTTTTTCATTTTAGATACACAAATTTGATGTTGACTTATTAAATCTTTATATTTAGAAATTTTTTTTTGAAGAATTACTATTTGTTCTTTTAAATCATTTTGTTCTTTTTTTAATTCAGTTAAAGTATTTTCATTATTATTTTCTTCTAAATTTTGAATATTTTCTTTTTCTTTTTTATAATAATCAATTTTTCTTGTGTTTATTTTAATTTCTTTTTCAAACACTTCAATTCCTTTTTTAAATTCTTTTTGTTTTTTTTGTTCTTCTTTTTCTTTTGTTTTAAATATTTTTACATATTTCATTTTATCATCTACTGTGTTTCTAATATTAGTTAAATCTTTAAAAAGTTCTTTATTTTTTTCGGAAAATTCATTTATAATTGAATTTTTTTGATTTATTTCTGAATTTAATTTATTTAATTCTTTTATTGTTTCATTTTTATATTCTTTAATATCATTTTCTATTTTTTTTATTTGTTCATTTTTTTCTTCATTTTGTTTTATTAATAATTCTATAGATTCTTTTGTTGGTTTTTTTGTATCTTTTTTAACTTTCTTTGAAGGAACTGAAAAATTATTTTCTGCTTTTATTACACTTCCTCCGTTTGATGTTGTTGTTTGTTTAGTTTCTTTTGGTAAATTTTTTTTCTGTTTTACATTTTTTGGCATTTTAATTTGATTAAAATTTTATATTTAAAGTAAATAAAAATATTATTATATTTTTTATTATATTTTTTTATAACTTATTAAATAATTAATTTAAAAATTCATTAATATTTAATTAAAATTAATTAATAATTTATTATTACTTTATTTTTACATTATTAATTATTTTTATTACTAATATTAAATGATAAATAACTTAAACACTAATAATTAAAATAAACCATTTAAAAAAAAATACATTTATCTTTATTTTTTTCATTAGAATTTCTTCTATCTTTTTTCGGATCTGTTTTTAAAATACTTCTTTGTTGTAAAATTTCTTCAACATCATCTTTTTCATTCCCAAAAAGTAATTCTTTTCCTTTAATAATATCATCTTTATATATTTCAATTATTCTATTAATATCATTAAAATAGTTAATTTCATTTTTTAATAATATTTTACAATTATCACATAATTTATCTATTTTTTCTGTATTTAAACAATCACAATTTTTTTCAAATATTAAAACAATATGATAATTTTTTGTTATTCTTTTTTTGATACTAAATGAATAAGGATCAATTTCTTTTTGATAAAATTTATATTCTAATAAATCTTTGTTTAAAAATGCTGTATTAAATGCAATTCTACCTAATTTTTTTTTTGAATGTAAACTTCCTCTTGTATATAATTCTATTTCAATGTCACCATATAATTTTTTTTTTAAATTATTTTCACTGAAACAATATAAAATTTCTTCGTTATTAATTTCATGTTTATTATGGTCATTATTTTCTGAATCATTAATTATATTAATATTATTGCCTGAATTTTCATTAATAATATTATTGTTATTATTATCATTTTCATTTATTAAATTATCATCATTTTCACTATCATTTTCAGTATCATCATCTAAAATTTCAAAATTATTCCACATTTTTTTATTTTTTTCTTCATTTTTTTCTACATCATTAATATTGTTATTATTATTGTTATTATTATTATTGTTATTATTAATATTATTATTGTTATTGTTATTATTATTATTATTATTATTATTATTATTTATTTTAATTTCCTTATCTTCATTCATTTCATGTATTTTTTGATTACAATGATATATAATATATTTAGGATACAAACTTTTATATTCCTCATAAGGTGTATTATTAATCAAAATTTTTTTTAAAATTTTAACATTAGGAAAATAAAACGTCTTTTTTTTCAAAATTAACTCATAAAAATAATTAACATATCTTTTTTGACTAGGATTTGTTACACCTAAACCAGAATTAAATCTTTTAAGACTATAATAATCAAAAGCATCATTTGGATTAGAAAATTTCCCAGAAAATAATAAATAACAACAAATTAATGTTCCTGTTCTTCCTTTTCCAGCATTACAATTAATAACTGCGACATTATTTATATTTTTTGATAAAAAATCATGCATTTTTTCTACTAAATCAAATAAAAGATGTAAAGGTGGACTATGATGATCATTCCATTCATTACAATCATAAACTTTTCCTTTAAACGATGATTTGTTGTATTCATTTCCACTTAAATTTAAAACTAAGAAATTTTCATTATGTTTTTCATTTAAAAATTTGGTTACTTCTTCTATATTATTTCGATATATTGTTTTGAATCCACTTGCTGGAAAAGCCATTGCTATTATTCGAGGAGTTATATAAGTTAAATCTAAATTATATTTACTATCTTTGTAACGTTTTTTTGGACCACTTACTTTTTCACGAATTAAATTTTTAAGATTCATAATTTAAAAGAATATAAAAAATTTATTTAATATTATAATATTAATAAATTTATTTTTTTTTATTTGTTTAAATTTTTAATAAATATAAAATTGATATTATTAAAATATTAAATATCATTTATATTATAAATAATAATATTTTTTTTAATTTTAAATATTTCATATTATTTTTAATTTTTATATTAAAAAAATTTTGAAATTTTTTTATTTTTAATTTAAATATTTAATTATAAAAAAACAAAAAAAAAATAAATTATAATCAAAAATAATTTTAATATAAAATTTAACACAAATAAATATATTATTAATAATAAATTATTTTTTTTTCATAAATTCATCTAAATTAAAATTTCCTTTATTTTTTAATTTAATAACTTCTTTAATACAATCATTAACATATTGACTATGAGTTTTTGTCAATGTCACTCCTTTTTTTTTCTTCCATTTTAAACATGTTTCACCTCCTAATTTCGTAGTTTTTTTTCTTAAAGAACAAACATAATATTTATCTGCTTTTTTTCTACAAATACTTGCTGGTTGATTTGGTGGCAAAGCACAAAAATTTAAAGAAAACAAAATAAATAAAAAAAAATAAAAAATTTTCATTTTAAAATTTTATTTATTAATA
>JAEEGL012901460.1_pt1 | contig 10808 bp, 7 predicted proteins | sample 9134231 | NCBI WGS metagenome assembly JAEEGL01 (sample SAMN16246548, study PRJNA631951) | gut metagenome | biome: gut microbiome; feature: rumen; material: fiber-attached | host: Bos | place: Iran: Karaj | collected 2018-10
AAACCTATAAGTGTAATATTGCAAAAGGTAAGTGGGCTGCAAAATATCCAGGTGTACCATTGAGTAATCATCTGGGAAAAAAATTTGATATAGAAATTACGCAGGTCAATCTTCCTCAGGATAGTTTGACGGTAGAACTCATTTGAGGATAATGTTTTTATTCTAATACGGTTGCTGTTATTTATGTTAATAAGAAAGAAATTAGATATATGAAGTTACAGTTCACACCCTAGCTTGACGACCTAGCATAACGATAAAATAACGCATACTTAATTGCCTTTAAACCCAGAAAAAATCTGACTTTTTCTGGGTTTTATGCTTGCATTTTTCCTCGTTATGGTATATAATATAATCGTAACGATATGGTGCCAGAAAGGGGTAAAAAATGGGCATAATCAAACAATACGACAAACGAACCGGGATCACCTATGTTTACGAATCAAAGGCCTACTGGGATAAGGAAAAACAGATGAGCCGCGCCAAAAGAACGCTCATAGGCAAGCTGGATCCGGAAACCGGGGAAGTGATCCCTACTGATGGTAGACAACGTAAAGCTAAGAGTCCTTCCGAAAAAGAGCCGGATTACAAAAAGCTGTATGAAAAGCTTCTGAAGAAATATGAAGCTCAGAAAGTTCTTATAGACTCACTAAAGGCAGAAATAAAGCAGCTCAAGGAAAAGTAATCCATGTTCGATTCTCAGTATGAAATTATCGCAACTTTACAGTATCGCAATAAGAGCCTTCATGCGCAGCTTGAGGCTTTTAAAAGTGGCGAAAAGTATAAGCAGATGGAGGAGGATTATAAAAGTCTCCTTCATACTGAGGAAAGCCGTATCCATGAGCTAGAAGTGGAACTCTCGAAGGCTCATGCCCAAACGGTAGATGTTCGAAATAAGTGGTATGAGGTTGTGTGCGACATCGAAAAGGCGCACAAAAAGGAACTTGCCGCCAAAGATGCCCGAATAAGGGAACTGGAAAAGCGGATCAGCCTTGTTGAAAAACAGCGGGATGACGCTTTAGATAATGCAACGGCCGCAAGACGGGAAATGTACGAGGCAAAGACAGCTCTTGAGGAAGAGCAAGGCAAGAACCTAAAACTTACCGCACAGCTGCATCGAGATTTCGAGAACTCATCTAAGCCTTCATCGCAGTCTCCCAATCACAAAAAGATCTCAAACAGTAGAGAAAAGACCGGTAAAAAACCCGGAGGCCAGCCGGGCCATAAGGGCCACGGTCGAAAAAGACAGGAGCCTTCGGGAGAAACCATCATGCTGCCGCCGCCTAAAGAAGTGGCCGAAGATCCTGATTTTAAGAAGACAGGAAAGACCATACGTAAACAGATGGTAAATATCAGCGTTTCCCTGTCTGTCACGGAATATATGGCTGAAGTCTACTATAATTCCAAGACGGGTGAAAGATGTCACGCCAAGTTTCCTGACGGATACGTAAATGAAGTAAACTATGGCGGAAGCGTGAAGGCGCTGGCATTTATCCTCAACAATGAATGCTGTGTCTCCATAGACAAGACCATAAAACTCATTTCCGACATGACGGGCGGAAAACTAACTCTTTCAAAGGGCATGGTAAATGGGCTTTCAAAAGAATTCGCTTTGAAAACCGAAAAGGAAAAGAAAGAGAGCTTTTCGTCTCTCATGACCAGGCCTGTCGTCCATGCTGATAACACCAATGCGAGGAGCAATGGTAACAGCCGTTTTGTATTTGTTGTTGCTGCACCTGACGGAATTGCCCAGTATTACTTCCGGGAAAACAAAGGTCACGCCGGAATAAAGGGTACCCCGGTGGAACTAAATCAAGCGGCAATAATCGTACATGATCATGACACCACCTTCTATAACTACGGTAGCGGACACCAGGAATGTATTGCTCATATCCTACGATACTGCAAGGACAGCATGCAGAATGAGCCTGACCGCAAGTGGAATAAGAAGATGCATAAGCTCCTGCAGGAGATGATCCATTACAGAAATGGAATAAACGAAGCTGAAGGGTTTGATGAAAAAGTTGTAAAAGACTTTGAATCCAGATATGACAGCATCCTGGAAGAAGCCCAAAGCGAATATGAATACATTCCACCAAGTAAGTATTATAGAGATGGCTATAACCTGTACAAGCGAATGGCAAAGTACAGGGACGATCATCTGCTATTTTTACACGATATAAGAGTTCCGCATAACAATAATCTTGCGGAGCGGCTTTTGCGTGCGTATAAACGCAAACAGCACCAAGTCATAAGTTTCCGATCAGATGAGAGTATTGATTACCTTTGCCAAAGCATGAGCACGCTACTATCAATCAGACAAGACCCAGAATCCCTGGTATATGATAGTGTATCGAAGATCTTCGACAGACAAAAGGCCGGTAGATTGACTTGATGGAACAAGTCTAATCTACCGGCTCTCTTATATCAAGCTAGGGTGTGAACTGTAACTGTGGCTTTGAAATATAGTGACGCTGATTGATTTTGGCCGTTTCGGAGGTTATAATTGAAACAATAATGTTTTGTACCGTTTTTCTTGTGTTCGGTACTATCCGGATCAGGAACGGCGTATGTTGGATGCAGGATTTTTGGAGGACTACCTCCGACTTGTGGAGCAGTTTAGCAGGTAAAGGAAGACAATATGAAAGCAGTACTGGTAGTAGACGAAAATCTTAATAGTTTCGCTCCGGCACTGGAAGCAGCGGCTTGCGGTACCGGTGACATCTGCTTTGGCGCTGTGGATGACACTACGGATACAGCCTGCGGTGTCATGTCCACAGAGGTGATCCCGGGCAGGATCATTGCCATCAGTTACATCTATGTTCATCCTGATTATCGCAGACGCGGTGCGGGACGGGCCATGGTAGACCTGCTCATGGAATTTGCTTCGGCCAACGGGATCCCGTCACTTCAATGCAGACGGGAGGTTACAGGAGAACCCGATGACGTAACGGAGTTTTTCGGGGCCCTGGGATTTAAAGGAGATGAGTCTGACCACCCTCTCCTATATTCCCTCCGCGTGGGAGATCTGAGAAAGACCCGTGCGGCGGGATTTAAGGGCAGAGTCGAAGCGGTCAGCGCACTTACGTATCGTGCATGGACTCAGTGCGAGGAGATGCTTGATATGCCTTTTCCCTGGCGGAGTGCGGTAGATGAGGAACTCAGTTTTATAGCCTCCGATGCGGATCTGACGCCCAGAGGTATCCTTTTTACGTGCCGTGAAAAGGGTGGCGTCAGGATCCTTAATTTCGGAGTTACAGGGGAGCAGCCGCAGCTGACGGCGGAGGCGCTTTTTGAGCATGCTATTGCAGCTGCAAGATCCGCTCTTCCGGCAGAGGCGCCTGTTTTTGCAGAGATAAGTGATGAAAGCGAGGCCCATGACCTTTTCAGATTGTCCGGGGACCGCGCGCAGCCTGAGGGGCAGGTTGTAAATATGAAGCTTGAGATGGCATCATGATAAAGGGGAGGACTCAAATATGTCTGAACAAATGCCTGAGCAGAAAAAAGAAATAGAACTTAAAAAGCCTATAGAGATCGGAGCGCATCGCGCAGTTCATAAGGAACTGGATAAGTCCGAAACCGGACTGGCCCAGGGTGTGCCTGTTGCTGTCACAACTCAGGTTTCCGGTACCGGCGGCACCATGACAGATTTGAGGCGTGATGACGCAAGAGAAGAGATAGCCAGGGACGTGGCTGCCTTTGTTGAGCAGAAGGGCAAGGAGATTACCGCAAAGCCCGCTAATACCGCCTGGGTTCAGGGAGTGATTACCGATGAGATGCACAGGCAAAGGCAGAAAACAACTACTGTTGAGTCTCAGGTAGAGATTCATGACACGGTACAAAAACAGGTTGAGGAGGTTACGCTCACGCCTCTTCAGGAGATGCAGCGTATACATGAGACCATGCACAATATCAAGGACCGTGCCTTTGTGCCTGTCAATCGACCGGCGGAGCGTACCGGTAAGTGGGGCAAGTTCAAAAACCGCCTCAAGGTTGGTGCGAGATGGATCATGTCAGCAACGATCGGATTGGGCGGAGCGGTTTACGGTTATTTTTCTGATTCGAAAAAGCGGGATGAAGTTGAAAAGGAAAAGCTTCCGAAAGCCCAGAGTAAAAGACAGCATGAATATGTTCCCGGCCGCGGAATGGAAAAGTTCCTTGAGGAGGATGGTACCAAAGAGGTATACTCCGATGTTCGCCGCGGCCCCCTGGTCTGGGAAAAGCTTACTGCCGGAGACCCGGAGGAACCGCCGGAGATAGCGATCCTTGTTGAGCAGAGTCAGAGGGGAAGCTCTGCCGCTCTTGATTCAGAGGAATTGGGCCATACCATGATAGGTCTGACCTACAGCAGATACAATCCGTCTACCAGGCGCAAGGAGCGCTATCAGATCCGTATGGGCTTTTATCCCGGCGGAGGTATGGTAAATCAGACGGGAACCATTGCCATGGCAGGCGGTGCTATAATGACAGGCTCCCTCCAGAATGATGCGGGACACCACTATGATATAGCCCGTCGCTATCAGGTTACCAATGAGCAGATCAACAAAGTCCTTAGAGCAGCAGAGACCTATGCTGATGGCGGATACGGATATTACCAGCGCAACTGCACAACCTTTGCTATTGATATGGCCAAGGAGGCAGGACTCGAAATAGGAAAGCTGGAGAAAGACGAGATGAGGTTCGTTAACGGAACCTGGATGAAGCAGGAGTTCGGTCAGAGTCTTGCGGCATATTCCTATTATGGCGGAGCGTCTATTGTTGCCGGAAAGATGGATAAAGATGATCTGTCATACATGAACTATGGCCAGAAAATGGCAACAAAGGAGGATCTGGATCGTTATTACGAAACTGCCATGCATGAAAATATAGTTCGTGAGGGTTATTCTCCCGGAGCCCTGGGAGAAGTTCTGCGTTCTTCAGATGAGGGGGAGATAGATGCCTTCTACCTGGAGCACAGGGGCAAAACACAGATGTCCATTTCGGATGCTGTTAATGATACCGGAGAAAAACTATGGGATGAGATCAGTAAATATATCCCTGCAGATAAGATGACGGAAGAGGACAGGTCTTTCAAAAAGCTTGTCGCCCAGCGTGTGAGATTTGATAACAAATTCCAGATGAGTACGGATGAACTCAGAGAACTTCACAAGACCATGTCTCTTAGGATAAAGGCTGTTTCCGAGTATTATCGTAATCGCCTTGGAAGTGATTCCAGGCTTAGCGTGGCTGTTCTGGATTACATGGGTATCTGCGAGGCATACCTGACATACGTCAATACCGCGTATATTGCCAAGTCTGCGGAGGAGACACCGGGCGATGCAGCACCGCTGACCGGGAAATTTATACAGGGAGCATTTACATTAAGCTTTACCGATGAAAACGGTGTGGAACAAAAAGCCGGTGTTTCTCCGGCTATGTACGAAGGATTCCTTATGGCGAAGGTCCCTCCGGCGGAGATCGTCCGTATCTATAATGACAGAGACAGGATCCAGCGCATTAATGAGGATGATCGTAGCTACGACGAGGACAGAAGGCTTAACGAATGTCTGCGTTTGATAGAACTGGCAGAAGATTTCGCCAGCGCCAACCGCTATCTTTTGTGGAAACAAAACTATACGGCCGAGGATCTTAAGTACGCCTTTTTTGATCTTAAAGAAAAGGAGAGGGATTTTGGTGAAGACGCGGCAGCGTACGGTGATCTTCTGAACGAGTACACACCCTCCAGGATATACAGGGCGAGCATCTATGAAAAGATCTTTGACGGTCTGCAAAAGGAAGATACGTGCCTGACGGGAATAACCGACCTTGACAAGGATGCAATGGATGAATATCTGACAAGAAAAGCGGAAGCATCACAAGACCGAATGTTCCAGATCATCGATTGCTATTTGGAAAAATATAAAGGTGATTTTTATGAGGATATTTGTGCCCAGATCATAGATGATTTTACTGACGACTATATCAGGCCTATGTACAAGGGAACGGATGTCCCTGAAGATGTCCAGAATAATGTCATCTTACATCTCAAAGGCCTTTGCTCATTTGGAGGTTGGATGGAGGCTGCAGTAGAAGGACGTTATTTAGAAAGCCTGGATAAAGGAAAAGCAAAGTAACCGGGTACAAGTGCGAACATAGGAGAAAACTATGGATCAAATAGAATATAGGACAATTACAAAAGAGGATCTGGATATTTATAAAAACCTGATCCTTCCGGATATTTATGATGAGTTACGCTATTCCGAGAGTATGGAATCGGACTATCTTTGCCTTGCAGCATGCACAGAGCTCAAGCCGGTTTCGGTCATCATAGTCGATCTTGAGGATAACGGAGACCTCAATATGCTCAGCATCTGGACCGATCAGGAGTATCGTCGACAGGGCATAGCCTCAGCCCTTCTTCAAAAGATGACCTACGTGGCATATAAGCTCTACGATTGGGAGGACCTGCAGTACGGTGATGATATCATCCTCAAGACTATGTATTGCCTGGAGGGTGTGTTCCGCGAGCCTTTTGAGAAGTGGCTTGAGAAAAACGCTTTTACCGATTTTACTATCATGAAGCAGGCGGATGATACCCGTCCCGATATCTGCGGTGCCACCGCCGAGATACATTTCTACAGGATGTGAGTCACTTGATTTTTACCACCGAAGTAAGTATAATCGGAATAACTATATGTAGTATCTATCCGGGGGGAATTGATGAAATTGCTACAAAAGATACGATCGGTCCTTGACAAGGAATCGAAGTATCCGGAGGAAAACACGGGACTTTTGTCTCTGCTTAGATATGTTCTTGTGATATGGATGGCTTACTATGCTGTAGTAGCCATCTATATTCTGGCTCTTGGTTATTGGAAGTATGCACTGATCCTGGGTGTTACCGGTTTCTTGTTTGCATACTATACCAGACTCTCTTATGCCATCAGGTTAAAGTGGGTACTGCTGTTCACGATCATTACCACAGTTGCCGTTTCCGGATACCTCACTTCTATTTTCGGGTGGCGAAGTTCATTTCAGTATTCCATATACGTTGCATTCCTGGTGCTTTGGTACGATCCCATGACATCAGTCCGGATCAAGTTTATTTTCAGTACCCTTATGGCTTTTGCCGTTGGGGCGGTTTCTTTTTTGACCCCCTTCGGACACACGGTAATGGACACCACAACTCCGGGATACGTTGTGCTGATCTACAGCAATATGGCGATCTTTTTCGTCTGCATTTCCTTAGTTGCTTTCTTCTTTTGTACTAAATATGTTGAGACCGAGAGCAAACTAATGGAGTACAACCGCAAGCTCAAGCTCATGTCAGAGACGGATCCCCTTACCAAGCTGATGAACCGGAGGTTCGCCGAGGAGGAGATCGCGCGGATCGAGGAGGAGTGCAGGGCACAGGGATACATTTTCTGCATTGCCATCGGCGATATTGATTTCTTTAAAAAGGTTAATGATACCTACGGCCATGAGACAGGTGATGTTGTCTTGAAAAGGATGGCCGCTATGTTCAAGGAGCATATCAAGGGTCACGGATTCGTAGCCAGATGGGGTGGTGAGGAGTTCCTTTTCGTACTCACCAGGATGAATGGCGACGAGGCTTTGATCTATCTTGACGAACTTCGGCGCAAGGTTAAGAAGACCGAATTTAAGCATGAGGAAGTTGACTTTAAAGTCACCATGACTTTTGGCGTTGAGGAGTACAGTCCCAGACACGGCACTGAAAAGGTGATCGAGTCCGCCGACAAGAAGCTTTATATCGGAAAGCAAAGCGGCCGCGATCGGGTAGTTTTCTAAGCGCTTCCGGGGGGCCAACAACCTTGTTATCCCCGGCGTTAGCAAGGGATCTTAACAGAAAGGACAATAAATGAAACACATCATACGACAGATCCGGGGCTATTGGAGCTCCACCATCGCCACGCCTCTCTACATGCTTTTGGAGGTGGCAATGGAGATGGTGATCCCGCTTCTGATGGCATCAATTATCGACGACGGAGTTAATGCCGGCGACATGCGCCATATTCTCGTTACGGGAGTGTTGATGGTCGTATGTGCCGGTATAGGTCTCTTTGGAGGTATTATGGGCGGCAAGTACGGAGCCATAGCTTCGGCAGGTCTGGCCAAAAACCTCCGCAGTACCATGTTTGCCAGGATCCAGACCTATTCATTTGCAAACATCGATCGTTTTTCATCATCATCACTGATCACCAGACTTACCACGGATGTTACCAATGTCCAGAACGCCTTCCAGATGATCCTTCGTATGGGTATGAGAGCGCCGGCATCCCTGATAGTTGCCATGATCATGGCATTTCGCATCAGCTCTAGGCTGTCTGTGATATATTTGGGTGCAGTTGCTTTTCTGGCAGTTTTTATTGCTATTGCGATGCCTATTACCGGCAGACGTTTTTCGCTGGTGTTCAAAAAGTATGATGCGCTCAATGCCAGTGTTCAGGAAAACATCTCAGCCATCCGCGTGGTCAAGGCCTATGTCCGCGGCGATCACGAAAAAGAAAAGTTCATGCACGCTACAGAGGATATTTATCACTCTTTTGTCAATGTTGAAAAGCTTATTGTTATGATGATGCCGCTTATGCAGGCTACGGTTTATACCTGTATCCTTCTTATCAGCTGGAACGGAGCCAAGTTTGTCGTTGGCGGTGAGCTGCTTACCGGAGAGCTCATGAGCCTTTTGACATATTGTATGAATATCCTTATGAGCCTTATGATGCTGGCCATGGTCTTTGTTATGATCATGATGTCCACGGCTTCGGTCAAGAGAATTTCAGAGGTGATGGAGGAGGAGCCGGATATTACGAACCCTGCAGAGCCTGTTATTGAGATTCCGGACGGTTCCATAGATTTCTCGGATGTTAAGTTCAGATATGACAAAGATGCCGATGACTACGTTTTAAAGGATGTTGATTTACATATCAACTCGGGCGAGACTATTGGTATCCTTGGAGGTACCGGTTCTGCAAAGACCTCTCTGGTCAATCTGGTTTCCCGCTTGTATGATGTGGACGAGGGAAGCGTAATGGTTGGAGGCAGAGATGTGCGTGAGTATGATGTCCGGGCGCTGCGAGATGCAGTATCTGTTGTTCTCCAGAAAAATGTCCTTTTCTCCGGCACTATCTATGACAATCTGCGCTGGGGCAACAAAAACGCTTCTGACGAGGAGTGCCACAGAGCTGCAAAGCTGGCGTGTGCAGATGAGTTTATCGAGCGTCTGCCGGATGGTTATAATACCATGATCGAACAGGGCGGAACCAATGTTTCCGGTGGACAGCGCCAGAGACTTTGTATTGCCAGAGCACTTATGAAGCATCCAAAAGTCCTTATCCTGGATGATTCCACCAGTGCTGTGGATACAGGTACAGACGCCAGGATCCGCAAGGCTTTCCGTGAGGAGATCCCCGGTACGACAAAGCTGATCATTGCGCAGCGTATCAGTTCAGTGCAGGATGCGGATCGTATAGTGGTTATGGATGACGGTCAGATCGTGGATGTGGGAACGCATGATGAGCTTCTGACCAGATGTGATATTTACAAGGATGTTTATGACTCCCAGACCGGAGGAGGCGGTGATTTTGATGAGTCCGCCGATGATGAGGATGGCAGCACTGTGTTAACACAGCCTGCACAGGGAGGCTCCGGCGTATCTGATGGAAAGGAGGTGGAGTGATGCCCAGACCCAAACCACATGCACCAATTACAGCTGAGCAGCGCAAGGCTTCCATGGGAGTCCTTGGCCGCCTGATGAAGGATCTCTTTGCAGCCTACGGTGTCCGCATTGCCATAGTTTTGGTTCTGATCGTGATCAGCGTTTTGGCCAACGTACAGGGGACTCTTTTCATGCAGACCCTGATCGACAGTTATATCGTGCCATTGGTAGAGGCCGGACGCGGTATGGATAGTGATTTTGGACCGCTTTTGGGAGCTATCACCAGAGTAGCGGGATTTTATGCCATCGGTGTGGCAGCTGCCCTCATTCAGAATCTGATCATGATCTACGTGAGCCAGGGCATGCTTCGCAAGATGCGAGACAGGATGTTTGTACATATGGAAGATCTGCCGATTTCCTATTTTGATACTCATCAGCACGGGGATATCATGAGTATGTACACCAATGATATCGATACCCTGCGCCAGATGATCAGCCAGAGCATTCCCCAGCTTTTTAATTCCGCGATCACTATTGTATCGGTACTGATCAGTATGATCATACTCAGCATACCGCTTACCATCGTGACACTTGCAATGGTTGGCGTGATGCTCATTACCACAGGCAAACTTGCAGGACTTTCCGGCAAGTACTTTTCAAAGCAGCAGTCAGCTCTCGGCGCCTTAAACGGCAATATCGAGGAGATGATGAACGGCCAAAAGGTAGTCAAGGTTTTCAATCATGAGGACGAGGCTATGGAGCGCTTTTCGCAGCTCAATGATGAGCTTTTTGAATCAGGAAGCAAGGCCAATACCTATGCCAACGTGCTGATGCCTGCCATAGCCCAGATCGGAAACATCAGTTACGTTATCGTGACGGTTATCGGCGGAGCCATGGCGCTGTCAGGCTTTGCGGGTCTTACACTGGGCAAGCTGGCCAGTTTTTTGACCTTCAACAAGAGCTTTAATATGCCTATCAACCAGATTTCCCAGCAGTTCAATTTCATTGTTATGGCTATGGCGGGTGCCGGCCGTATTTATGACCTGTTGGATCAGCAGCCTGAGGCGGATGACGGCTATGTTATGCTGGTCAATGCCAAGGAGGTTGACGGCGAGCTCACGGAGTGCCCGGAGCACACGGGAGTTTGGGCGTGGAA
>JAEEGL014120517.1_pt1 | contig 10808 bp, 13 predicted proteins | sample 9134231 | NCBI WGS metagenome assembly JAEEGL01 (sample SAMN16246548, study PRJNA631951) | gut metagenome | biome: gut microbiome; feature: rumen; material: fiber-attached | host: Bos | place: Iran: Karaj | collected 2018-10
TATTAATGGTATATCTTCCATCTCAACTTTTTGGTTTAATTTAAACCACCCACAAAATAATTTTCCTTGCACGCCTTTCCAAAATCTTAGTAAATCTACTTGCATAGGTATATTAATTGAGGCGGAACTGGATATTTCGGTGTAGTCTTGTTCATAATCAATGGAGCTAAATTTGTTATAGTAGTATGTTTCGAGTATTTCGCCTAATTGCCAGTCGAAAGGTTTTTCTTCGGTTTCATCGGTGTTTTCTTCCTCTTCTTCTGTTTCTTCTTCATCCTCTTTTTCTTCTTCTTTTTCTTTTTTTTCATCTTCTTTTTCAGTTTCTCCAGAATTGGGGACGTATGGCTCATAGTTTTCAAAATCTGTTTTATAAACTTCTAATACTGGTAAATAGAAAGACCCATTTTCTATTTTTGAAAAATTACTGTCAGGAGTGTCGTCTTTAATTTCCTCTTCAATATTTTCTTCTTTATCATTTTCAGTCATAATTTACCCTCCACAAATTCAATCCACTGCTCAGGAGTATTATTACCTTTCCCATAAATATTATGAAATTTATCATGAACACTTGTAGCTATTCTAACCATATTTGCTGGGTCATTACCTAATTCTGGATGAGTATTAAAACTATATAGGTGATGAATAACTAAGTCATCTTTTTTACCAGTTACTTCACAGACTGGAGTTGAGTTAATCTTGGCTATCATACCCTCACAATAGGATTCATTAAACCAAACCTGCATTTTTGCTTCTCTTTCCATCCATGAATTAGGACATGATTTTAATATTAAATTTAAATCTCCATCATATTTTTGATTAAGCTCAGATATTTTTTTCTGATTATATTCTTTTTTATATTCAGAAATCTCATCTTTGTGATTTTCACGATATTCTTTATTATATTCAATACGCTCTTCACGATGATTATTATACCATTTTTTATTATATTCGGAAATTTCATCTTTATGTTTTTTACGATATTCTTTCTTAAGTTCTATATAATAATTTCGATTATTCTCACACCATTCTTTGAAATTTTTTTGTTTATTTTTTTTGCTACATTCTGAACTACAACATTTATCATTTCCTTTTGCTTCAAATTCTGTTCCGCAAATTTTACATATTTTTATTTTAGGAACATGATTTTTTTCACGACGTTTTTTTCTTTTTCTAAGTTCATTTTCTTTACTACACTTTTTACTACAACATAAAGCACGCCCTTTTGCATTAAATTCTTTACCACAGATTATACATTTTTTAATAACCATATACACACATCCTCTTTTATGTTTCTCAATATTATTATATTTATTCTTCATTATATTTAAATATTACTAAAAGATATAAAAAATAGTGAAAACTATGTTTTTTCACTAATTACATATATATGTGAGGAGAGTTTTACGGTGTTTTATTCACCTTCTGCATATGACTGCTTAGCCTCTTTAACCAGTTTTTTAGCATTCTTTTTATCTTCTTTCTGTTTAAGACGTTCTGCTTTATGCTCAGGTGATTCTAATTTATCTTCTGGGATTGTGAATACATCTTCACCCGGAATACCACTTTTTTCCTCTGGAACCTCAATTATCTTGATTCTAACCTTGATTGAAGTTGGGGAGGTAATTTCATAATTAATCTCTAATTCTGCTTTAAAAGATCCCATGAGAGGTGAAACCACCTCTCTAATATCAGATTGTAATTCATTAAAAGCATCTGAAAATATATCCGGTCTCTCTGGCGGGACTCTTAATGTGGTTGTTACTTCATATTCACGGGGCGTATATTCACCACGATAAACAATTTCAGTTCCATTAATGATTTTTTTTCTATTCATTTTCCGTTTAGGAAGCGTATTTGTATAGGAGATATCCTCGACGATAAACAGAATACCATCTATTTCAAGATTTGAGCGGGTTTTCATATGTTCAGGTATTACTTCTACCATAAATTAATCACCTCTATAATGATTCAAGGGCTTCAACGATAACCCCTTGGGCTTCTTTTTGTGTCATATCTTTAACGGTTATTTCAAATGCTCCAGCTCCAATATAGTATGTATTTCCACCACCACCAGCTCCAGTAACCGCATTTGTATTTAAATTACTATTAAAGCCGTTAGTTGATAAATTTGGATTAAAAGCATTTGTTAATCCATTAGCTAAATTGTATATACTATTGGTAAGCATTCCTTGATTTTTAATAATAGCATCATTCGTCCAGCCCATCTCTGCAACCATAGCTCTATATATGTCCCCGGGTGAACCTTGATTTAATCCACTTTTGAATGCTGATACTATAGCGGCTGCGCCTTGTTGTGCTGCACCTTGGGCAGCACTTAATCCAGAACTTATAGCACCTTGTACCTCGCTCATTTCGCTACTCATGGCGTCTGACATTCCTTGAATACCAGAACGAAAACTATTAACTGATTCTGAACCTGCTGATTGCATACCTGAAGTTAATGTTCCTCTTGCTGTATTTACTGCATTATTACTTGCATCATTAACAGCACCCGGTAATCCAGACAAACCAGATTGAACACCACTAGTTAGAGAAGTACCAATATTAACCCCCTCAGCATTAAAATTGGCGGACGCTAATGTTGTTTTTATTTGGTCTATAGCTGTTTGTATTTGTGTTAATAGTGTTGCTACATCACCGACATTAGTTCCTTGTAATCCTTGCAATTGAGTTGCTACATTCTTAATAGCAGTAACAGCATTTCCTACATTGGTTGCTACATCTGGCGGTACGACAAAACCAGTAAATTGCATTAATTGGTCTGATGCACCTTTTAAATAACTTAAACCTACACCTACACGTTGAACTCCACTAAGGTCAGGTATTTGTATTCCGGCTAAGCCTTGTAACTTTGGAGCTATTTGTTGTATGGCTTGAATTGCTTTATCAACTTGAGATACAATATCTCCCTGCCACCAATCCATAAAACTACCTACAACGCCTCCCTGTATGCCTTGCATTGATGTTGCGGCTTCTCCTATGGATTTCATTACTTCGCCGAATTTTTTTATCTTATCGACGCCTGCTTGGTCTATGTCTGGAAGACTACTTAAACTATTTAATTTTGGTGCTATTTCATTAAGTTTAGTAATTAAAGTATCAATATTAACTCCACTATCTGTTTCACCACCAGTAAACCAAGCAACAAAACCATTAATTGCTTGTCCTATATTCATAGTACTATTAACATTTTGAAGACCTAATGCGGCTTCACCTAAAGCTTTCATTGCTTCGCCCATTTTCTTGAGCTTATCAAGACCTGCTTGGTCTATATCACCCATACCAGATATTTCTTGAACAGCAGTTACTACTTTTTGGTAAGCGTCTTTAATAGTTTTCAAACTTACTGCAAGGTTTAACATTCCACCAGTGGATTGTGTTACTATATTTGCAACATTAGCTATAGCCATAGCACCCATTATGGAAGCTATTTCCCACATAGCCTGACCTAATTTTTTCAATCCTTCAATATCATCAGATATGTCTATATCTCCAAAATGCATTGCGTCAATAACCATTTGTATACCTTTGGTTAAAACAATAACCTCAGCGGCTAATGCAAATATAACAGCTATAATTACTGCTACTGCGGCAGATGCCATTAGAATGTCTGGAATAAGACCTAATAATGCTCTTCCAAAACCTTTTAGTCCTTTTAGCATTGCAACAATACCTTTACCGGATGCTTCACCACCAGCACCACCAGCAGCTCCACCTGTGCTAAAGATTTTTCCAAAGATTCCACCAAAACCTTTAAGTCCACCTAATACTCCAGATAATTTACTTGCAGCGTATGCAATACTCAAAATACCGGCAGCACCCATTACACCATAGGCAGCCAAGTCTTTAAACCATTGGGGCATATCATTAAAACCTGATACTACATTAGTTAAACCATTTAAAACAGCCATAATTGCTGGCATCATTGGAATTAAAACGGATTCGATTAGTTTTGAACCTGCAACGGTTAACGCACTCCAAGCATCATCCAAACTTGTTATATCTTTTGCGGTTTGGTCTAAACCCATCTCAGACATAGTTTTATTTAAAGCATTAACCAGTCCCATTTTATCATTTAGGTCACCATTCCAACCGTTTTTCTTTAGGTCTTCTTGTTTAATACCTATTTCTTGAAGCCTACGGAATTGACCGTCTAATGCGTCGTTAACTGCAAGGATAGCGTCTTCCTCTGTACGTCCTTCTTTTTTAAATGTTGAAGACATTACAGCAGTCATACGACTAATACCTAATAGTTCATCGTTAGTACCTTGTAAACCGTTCTTTACAGCTATTTCCATAGCAGTAGCACCAACACTAGTCATATTAACTTTCTTAAACTCTTTCTGAAGATCGTTAATACCTTGTTTAAATTGTTGTGTATCCTGTGCTGATTTACCTAAACGTCCTGCGAAGTAATCAAATTGCTGACTTGCATTAATAGCTTGACGACCAGCTTCAATAAGACCAGCTCCAAGCTCATAACCAATAAGTCCACCCATCATTGAAAATGCACCATCTAATCGACTAAATGATTGAGTCATAGTATTATTAGCTTTGGAAACAGTGTCAGCTTCTCTTTTTTTAAGGTTACTTATTTCATTACTGTTTTTTCTCATTTTAGCTGTTAACTGATTTTCGTTGTTTAACCATTTCTGGTAAGCTTGATTCTGAGCTATTGTGTAACGGTCAAAGCCTCTAGTATCTACTTTAGTAGCTAAATTGTTTCCACCACTACTCATTTTACTTAAATGAGTATTCTGTGCTTCTAATTGTTTTATTTTGCTTTGAACTGACTTTATAGCTGAACCCGTATCGTCTTGTCCACGAAAACGTATAAGAACTTCTTCACTGACTACCAATATTTTCATCCCCTTATATTATTTAAATAATGATATGATAATAATTATATTTGGTTAATTAAATCCATTTTAATTAAACTGATTTTTCTATTATATTGTGTTGTGTTAAAAAAAAAGTGTGTTTAAAAACTATTTAATATATATTGATTTATTAAAAAAAGAGAAAGTTTAAAAAAAATAATTTAAATTTCTAGATACAAGAACTCAATTGGATGATTCTCGCCCCACCATTTATAAAGTTTATGTAAAAAAATACTTGTTTTTATTACTTTACCTTTATGTGTAATAGCATATATTTGTTTATTATTTCTAAAACCGTTTTTTTTAACTCTAGGGTAATTTTTCCACATTGGGTTTTTACAACCACTTCTTGATTTACTCATTTTTTGTTTAGTTTCTTCTGAACGAGTTTCACTATGTATTTTTTTATGGTCGGAATCTCTCATTAATTGCAAGTTTAAGATACAATTATCGGTTTTTATATTATTTCGATGATGAATAATATAACCTTTTGGTATTTCACAACCGTAGAAGTCTTCCCAGATTAAACGGTGCAATCGTTTTCCGCCATGACCTTCTTTACATGAAGTAATTATATAATAACCATTTTGCTGTAATTTTGCTGTTCCAAATTTTGTATGTAATGTTCCATTCATGAATAAACACCTCTTTTATTTTATATTAATATATTTGTCACACATATTATATAAATATTTTCGAATTTTTCTATAGGTGTCTTTAATCATTATTGGAAACGACTCATATTTTTCTTAGATTCCTTTTCCATTTTTTCAGCTTCACGAATCTTTAATTCTAAATCATAGTTATACTTCATGATAAGTATCCTATAATCTGGTAAAAACTTATTCTTTATTACTTCACTAATTGGGACACCCAAATGTTTTGAAACCTCGAAATACACTTGGAAGTACCGAGTATTAATCATCTCGAAATAATTTCTCTACTGTATTTTCATTTAAACCTAATTCATCTTCAACTCTAAAATATAAAGCAAATTTACATTGGAAATTAAATCGTTTCCAGAACTTCAAACGAGTATCATAATCCGCATCAGAGCCTTTTAACCTTGTTTGTGAAGCTAAAAGGTCGTCTATTTGTTCCATACGGTTCTGAGATGCTCTTTCAGTAATTTCTTTGTTCATTTTCTCAACAATTGCCTGTTCTTCTTTTGATAATTCTTTACCTTGCTGAGCATCATTAAAAAGCAATATGTCTTCCGGCTCCATACCTTTAAATAAATCAACATGGTTTGATAATTGATTAATCATTCTACTATCATCTAAAGGCATTATTTCTAATTCTGCTGGGAAATATTCTCCTTTGAATGGTATGTTAATTTTTAAGATATTTTCAGAATTTTCAACCATGTCTAAGAAATCTTTTTCAGTTTTAATACTTCTTAAAGTCTTATCAACAGCTTCAATAGTTTCTGCTGGTTTATATTTCTCAAGATATGGGCGATAATCATTCAATAATTTCTTTAAATCCTTAAACTCTTCTTCACTTATTGGATTATGATTAATACATTTATTTAATAACTTAGTTTCATAACTGGTTAGTCCATCTAATCCAATTATTTGTTCAGCTTCTTTTGGAAACTCTTTATCTAATAAACTTCTTTCAATACTTTTAATATCAACATTAATTTTCTGACTCATCCTATTCACCTTTAAAAATAGTTAAATTTAAATACTTTAAAAAAAAATATATATTTGTCGGAATGTTTATTTCGGGGTTCGATTCCCTAAGATTCCGGTACGAATTTGATAGCTATCGAAAAAAATTCGTTAATCACAATTGAATTGGGGTTTAATAAAAAAAATAAAACCCAAGAGCGGAGAGAACTGGTGTTCCTTCGCTCGATAGTTTTGTATGAATAAAAGCTGAATGAGTAAAGAAGTTTTTCTTGATCTTCTTCTTTACTCTACTTTTCTGTTTTATTCTTTTTTAATATTCAAAGCGCCACCTTCACAAGTAAATGGAGCATTTGCATTTGTTTTTTCAATATTTGTAATATAACATTCATAAAGTACATCATCAGTCTCTAATTCACCAGTAGCTTTATTAAAATCAAAAGTAGCTATTGAAAAACGGTCAGCTCCAGCCAATTGATTATTATATATTTCAGTTAAAGCTTTTCGGAATTTAGGGTCGATTTCATCCATACTCCATGTAATACTTTCTTTACCTAAATCAACATCATAAGCGTTGTAATCATTAGTGGCTGTTCTTTCTTCAGCGTCCATTTCACGAGTTACAGTGAATTCATTACAACGTATGTCTTCATCAATGCCATCAAATACAATTTGCGCTAATTTATATGTTTTTTCAGCCATATATATTCATCCTCCAATTATTTTTTATATTTATTCTGTGTAAACAGCAGCAGTGTTTAATTTTTCTTTCACATCAATAGCTAATATAGCATTAACAGGTTGAATACTACCAACAATTTCAACATCATAAGGGTCTTTATTAGAAGCTTGTGCAATCAAACGAGTTCCAAGACCAGTATCTTTATTAAATGATATACAATCACCATTGCGGATATATTCATCTATTACTGTATCTATTTTTACTTGTATTTTAACAAGATTAGAAGCAGTATCATTTGCTTTGATAAATGGGTAAACAGCTTCATAAATATCTTTTAATAAAGAATCTGCAATAAATCTTGCATGGAACATAGCATCTGCGGGTTTGTTAGTTGCTGCATAACTTGTTGCAAGACAAATATTCATTCTTGGATTCATTTCATCAGAATACATTTCATCATGATTAAAAATGATTCCAGCGTTTTGTAATGCAAGTTTTTGAGCAAGATTTCTTTCTGGGAATTCTCCTGCTTCAACACTTCTGTATTTTATGAATCCCGGTTCTTGATTAAACGGGGTTAGACAGATTCTTGCAACGGTTTTTCCGAATCTATAATTATCCCATTCGATAATACCAATTCTTGATTTTTGAACACCATTAGTAGCATCGGTTAAAGTGATTAATTCTTGGTCTGTTGCGTCTTTTTTAGTGAAAAATGCATTCCATAACTCGAAAGTATGGGTGCGTGTATCTATAGCAACCTTAACAGCTTTTGCTAAATCAACAACAGAATAAGAAACAGGTTCCTCTGCGCCTTCTGGTGTGTATTGTATGTTTTCAGTACCTACAAAAGCCATAATGCTTGCATCTATTTTAGAAAATGCTGTTTCAACCGCAGTTAACCAAGCATCACGATTAGTACCTGCTCCAACATCAATAACATAAACATGTGGTACACCAATGTCATCAGGTTGTTTCAATCTTGCTTCTTCAAAGAAATTTTTTAAGACTTTATTTAATTCATTATCTAAACCAATACCGCCAGCAGTAGTAGCAACGTTTAATTCATCATAATTAGAGAATTTTAAAGCAACACTACCATCTACTTTATAAGTACCAGTTCCAGCATTCCCAGTTTTACCAATGAAAACAGGGATTTTAGACCCAACTCCAGATAATTCATAATCTACGTCCTCATTTAAATATACGCCCGGTATTTTATTAAAAACCATATTTATCTACACTCCTATTATTTTATTAAATTCACTTTTAGTTAATGTCTTAGGAATATCTAATCCTTTATGTCTTAATTCAATTTGTTTTTCTAATTCTTTATCTAAACCAACACGACTCAAATCCATAACAATAACAAATAATGGTAATGGTGCTGATTCAACTAAATCGATTAAGGCTTCTTTCTTTTCTTTTGGGGCTGTCTTTTTTTTAGCCTCTTCTTTTTTTTCTTTTTTCTTTGCCATAATTTATTGCTCCTCTATATTATTTGATAATGATTTAGAGGTTATGCCTCCAATGATATAGTAATCCGTCCAGTCAAAGCTAATATTAAAACGTGTTCTTAAAATAGCTTCAGATTCCTCCAACTCATCCAAATCATAAGGTAAACTTATATTAAATGTTTGCAAGTCAATATTATACTTTGTAAACAAATTTTCATAGGGGAAATCGTGCGGTAATGGGCATTGATTTTTACTACCTCTTTTATCATATTCATATTCTCCACTTTTAAGAACACAATCACAAGAACCATCCATATAAGCAGTACAATATGTATAATGGTCAGATATAGCTTTAAAGAAACAAACTTGCACTTGGTCAATCAAAGCTTGACGGTCTTCTTCTGATAATGCCCAAATATCAAGTCTTATGTCAATATCATACTTGGTTTCAATTACTTCTCTTGGTTCACCATCAATTAACTTGTTTATTTTATTCCTATCTAATATAACTGCTCCTGCTGAATTATCTATAGTTAAACAAGGTATGTTATTATATTGAGGTGGTGATTGTATTAAACGGACTTTATTACCTTCACTATCATTTAAACGCCCCTGTAAACAATCTAAGATAAACTTTTCAGGTTCAATCATTTTCTCACCTTAATATATTTTTTAATTATTGCTGGGATTTCTCCTCTTAAGTTGTTAACTGCCCTTGCATTAAAAGCATTTGGTTTAGTTCCAGGATGTCGTACTTTTGTACCAAATATAGCATCCTTTTTCTTTGTTGAACCACTATTCCTATCAGATAAAACCTTTTTTTTCTTGATAGTAATATCATGTGCGGAAGTACCATAAATAACATATCTAACATATTCTAAATCGGTTTTAACTATACCTTCTTTACCTTGAAAATGGGAACCAATACTCTTCATTAAATCTGTCGTATCCTTTGGGACTTCTTTTTTACACTCCGCTTCACCTTTTAAGGTTAATTCACGTATTACACCCTCTTCATCTACTAACTTGTCATTAATATCTTTCCCAAGTTTTTTTGTGTCAACATCGATTGTTAGTTTCATGGTTCCACGACCTTAATAACATTTATGGGTTTGTTAGTCCTCTGTACTTCAATCTTAAGATGTTTTGTTAATTTGAAGCGGTTATTAAGTATTGGAGTTCCAATAATTGTATATGTATTGCCATTTTCATCTTTAAAGATATCATTTTCATTTATAGTAATATTTGAATCCATATAAAGTTTATATACATCTTGTAAGATTTCTCCGGATTGTAAAAGAGTATCTTTTCTAGAAGACGCCTGAAAATCTACTTGGACAGTTTCACGATAAATATAACCTTTCTTACTATTACCATAGGCGTCCGTTTCAGCCAAATCAGTATAAGTGAAAATATCCATTGTAGTATTCGGAAAATACATTATGAGTCACCCTTATAACATTTTAGCTCTTGGTTGGAAATAACCAGATAATTCATTTAATTGATTATCAACTTTACTTTGTAAGTCACCAGAACCATTACCATAAGTAACCGATACATCTCCCTCCTTAATTGAGTTCCATGTACCATGAACAGTATCAGATTCTATATTTAATGTAATCATATCAGTTATTAAGCTTTGTAATAGTTGAATATTGTCGTATTGGATAGAGTATTCTATTTTTAATTCATTATGTTGTTTTTTCTTGAAATATAGTATTCCTTTATCGTTATCAATGTATTTTAATTGAACTTCCTCTTCATTTAAAGTAACACTTGGATTAATTATGGGATAAAGACCTGTTACATATACATCAGACCATCTAATTTTAGTAAACTCCGTAATGTTTCTTGGTTCCACTATAGGTAAATCAGTAATATTCTCGATTTTTTGTATTGTTAATGCGATTAAATTCTCCAAATCATTATCATCATACATTGTAAAGTCAACATTTGCCAGACGAAGTCTGGTCTTCAATTCATCGACAGATAATATTGTTACTTCCTCATCTGGCATAGTATATCATCCTCCTTTTTATGGGTTACTTGGTTCAGTTTGCTCAGTATTTTCAGCAGGCTGTTCAGTAGGATTTTCTAAAGCATTAAGCCTATAAAGAATAGTTCCTTCAGTAGA
>JAEEGL016713530.1_pt1 | contig 10808 bp, 7 predicted proteins | sample 9134231 | NCBI WGS metagenome assembly JAEEGL01 (sample SAMN16246548, study PRJNA631951) | gut metagenome | biome: gut microbiome; feature: rumen; material: fiber-attached | host: Bos | place: Iran: Karaj | collected 2018-10
AATTTTGAGTTCAAGAACGAAGGTATGGCTCCGCTCGTGCTGAGCAACGTACGTGCCAGCTGCGGTTGCACCACCCCGACATGGACCAAGGAGCCGGTAGAGCCCGGACAGACCGGCAGCATCACCGTTACCTATAACCCCAACGGCCGTCCGGGTCGCTTCCAGAAGACCGTGACCATCACCTCCAACGCTTCCGAGGCAACGAAGAAAGTGTACATCAAGGGAGAGGTGATCCCCAAGCAGGCCAAACCGGTGAACAAATACACCGTAGCCGTAGGTGCGCTGAGCATGAAGGGCAAAACGCTCGATCTCGGTACCGTCAAGAAAGGCGAGAACAAGTCCGGCGAGTTGGAATATGCTAACCTCACCAAAGAGGAGCATCAGGCAGAGCTGTTCATGAACGCAGCGGACGCCTACATGATCAACCAGGTGTCGCTGCCGACCGTCAAGCCGAACGAGATCGGCAAGTTCATCTTCGCTATCGACACCAAAGCTACCAAGCTGTACGGTCCGGTAGAGGTATATGCGTTCGTAGGCGTAGACGGCAAACTGGACAAGTCGGAGGAATACATGCTGACCATCAAGGCGAACATCGTGGAGGATTTCAGCCAGATGACCGTAGAGGAGAAGCAGCAGGCTCCGATCACAGAGATGCAGAACGAGTACACGATCGCCAAGATTGCTGCCGGCAAGACCTACAAGCAGAACATCTCCATCAAGAACAGCGGTGTGAACCCCTTGGAGATCCGTCGTGCATATGCAACCGACAAGGCGCTGAACGTCAAGCAGCCCAAGGCGATCAAGTCCGGCAAGAAAGGCAACGTGACCGTAGAGATCAACACCAAGGGTCTCGATGCCGGTTCGTACACTCGCGAGGTCGTTGTCATCACCAATGACTACGCGAACCCCATCCAGAAAGTACAAATCCACTTTACTGTTGAATGATAGACCATCCGGAAAATAGCGCAGAGTACAAGGGACTGACGGTGAACGCAGGCGTAGAAAACCTGCCTTCCGTCAATCCCTATGCCACGTTCCGCCGCAAGAAGACCGTGCTCAGCCCCGAAGCCTATTTCGAAGGTATCCGTAAGGGCGACATGACCGTTCTCAGTCAGGCGGTAACGCTGGTGGAGAGCAATCTGCTGGCAGATCAGGCGATCGCGCAGAAAGTGATCGAACTGTGCCTGCCCTATGCCGGTAACTCCATCCGCGTGGGCATCACCGGTGTTCCGGGTGCCGGCAAATCGACCTTCATTGAGGCATTGGGCAGCGAGTTGTGCGAGCACGGCAAGAAACTGGCTGTACTCGCTATCGACCCGTCATCGGAACGCAGCAAAGGGTCCATCCTCGGCGACAAGACCCGTATGAACGAGCTGTCGGTCAAATCCAACGCGTTTATCCGTCCCAGTCCATCCGCCGGTTCGCTCGGCGGCGTGGCACGCAAGACACGCGAGACGATCGTGCTGTGCGAAGCAGCAGGTTTCGATACGATCCTTTTAGAGACGGTAGGTGTCGGACAGTCCGAGACGGCCGCTCACTCGATGGTGGACTATTTTCTGCTGCTGCAGGTGACCGGAACAGGCGATGAGCTGCAAGGCATCAAACGCGGCATCATGGAGATGGCAGACGGTATTGCCATCAACAAATGTGACGGTAATAATATTGAACGTGCGCGCGCCGCGCGTGTGAGCTTCAAGAATGCCCTCGCCCTCTTCCCTCCCCCCGAGTCCGGATGGAAACCCGAGGCGATATGCTGCTCGTCCATCGACCATTCGGGCGTGATGGAGGTTTGGCAGAATATCGAAGAGTATATCGCCTTCACCAAAGCCAACGGCTATTTTGACGCCCACCGCACTGAGCAGGCGAAATACTGGATGTACGAGACCATCAATCAGGCACTGCTGGACGGATTCTACAAGAACGAAACGATGGAGCACCAGATAGAAGTCGCCGAGCGGCAGGTACTCAACAACGAGATAAGCAGTTTCATCGCTGCACATAATTTATTGGCTGCATATGGCAGGAACTACCAGAAATAACAAACGAACATCACCGACCACCATCATCAAAGTGGGCGCTAACGAGATGGGCAAACTGCCCCCTCAGGCACAGGAGTTGGAAGACTCCGTGCTCGGTGCGCTCATGATAGAGAAAGAAGCCTACGGAACAGTAGCCGATCTGCTGCGTCCCGAGGTGTTCTACAAGGATCAGAACCGCGTGATCTATGAGGCCATCCGCGAACTGGCGTCCAAGGACCAGCCGATTGACACCATGACCGTCTGCGAAAAACTAAGGTCAATGGGTACGCTGGAGAAAGCCGGCGGCGTGGTCTATATAGCCGAACTGACCCGTCGTGTCGCATCTGCGGCACACCTCCGTTACCACGCGCAGATCATCGCCAAGAAAGCGACGGCGCGTGACCTCATCGCCATGGCGGCACAAATTGAAGAGAAAGGCTTCGACGAGACACAGGACGTGGACGAACTGATGCAGGAAGCCGAGGCGGGCATCTTCGAGATCAGCCAACGCTCGCAGAAACGCGACGTGACCCAGATAGACCCCGTCATCGAGGAAGCTTTCGCCCGTATGGAGAAAGCGTCCAAGAACGACGGATCGATATCCGGCATCCCCTCCGGTTTCCATGCATTGGACAAGATCACATCCGGCTGGCAGACACCCGACCTCGTCATCATCGCCGCCCGTCCGGCTATGGGTAAGACCGCTTTCGTGCTCTCCATGGCGAAGAACATCGCAGTGGACCGCAAGATCCCCGTTGCCATTTTCTCGCTGGAAATGAGCAATGTACAGCTCGTCAACCGTCTGATTATGAACGTGTGCGAACTGGAAGGCGACCGTATCAAGACAGGTAAGATGACCAAGGAGGAGACACGGCGTCTGAACACCAAGATCAACATCATGAAGGGTGCGCCGCTTTACCTCGATGACACACCTTCGCTCTCTATCTTCGAACTCCGCTCCAAAGCGCGCAAGCTCGTCCGCGAGCACAAGGTGCAGCTCATCATAATCGACTACCTGCAGCTTATGAACGCGCAGGGTTCGTCCTTCGGCAGCCGTGAGCAGGAGGTAAGTATCATCTCCCGAAGTCTCAAGGCGCTCGCCAAGGAACTGGATATACCCATCATCGCCCTCTCGCAGCTTAACCGTGGTGTGGAAGCGCGTCAGGGTGTCGAGGGTAAGACGCCGCAGTTGAGTGACCTGCGTGAGTCCGGTGCCATCGAGCAGGACGCCGATATGGTCTGCTTCATCCACCGCCCGGAGTACTATCACTTGTACAACGACGACAAGACAGGCAAGGACCTGCGCGGCTTGGCACAGATCATCGTCGCCAAGCACCGTAACGGTGCCACCGACTCCATCTGGCTGCGTTTCCGGGGCAAGTACGCCAAGTTCCAGAATGAGGACGAAGCGATCGATGCAGATGAGTTGATGCCGATGGCTGCCGCCACCGAGAACGTGTCCATCCAGTCGAAGATGAACGACCAATTGGGTGCCGTTTCCTTCGGTCAGCAGATGAACGCTGACGGTGCGACCCTCAACAGTCTGGGAGAAGATTTAAGTCAATATCAGTTATAGTTGAAAGTTGAAAGACAAAATAATATGCAAAGAACAGTAATTATAGACGCACTCAAACGCACCGATTTCGGTGCTGAGATCAACGTGCGCGGCTGGGTGCGCAGCCGTCGAGGCAACAAACAGGTATCGTTCATCGCCCTCAACGACGGCTCCACCATCAAGAACATACAGATCGTTGTCGATCTAGAGAAGTTCGACGAAGAACGTCTCAAACCCGTTACCACAGGTTCGTGTATCTCCGCTACCGGTATTCTTGTGGAGAGCCAAGGAGCCGGTCAGGCTGTGGAAATCCAACTGACCGATCTGGAGGTCTATGGCACCGCCGATCCCGAGAAATACCCGCTGCAGAAGAAAGGTCTGTCGATGGAGTTTTTGCGCACTATCGCGCATCTCCGTCCGCGCACCAACACCTTCGGTGCCGTCTTCCGCATCCGTCATAACATGGCGATGGCGATCCATACCTATTTCCACGAGCACGGCTATTTCTATTTCCATACGCCGCTCATCACGGCGTCGGACTGCGAAGGTGCCGGCCAGATGTTCCAGGTGACGACCAAGAACCTGTACAACCTCAAGTACGACGAGAACGGACAGATCGACTACTCCGACGATTTCTTCGGCAAGCAGGCGGCGTTGACCGTCAGCGGACAGCTCGAAGGCGAACTGGGTGCAATGGCGCTGGGTAAGATCTACACCTTCGGTCCCACTTTCCGTGCGGAGAACAGCAACACGCCGCGTCACCTCGCGGAGTTCTGGATGATCGAGCCGGAAGTGGCGTTCATCCAGAAAGACGAACTCATGGACCTCGAAGAGGATTTCATCAAGTACTGCGTCCGCTGGGCACTTGACCATTGTATGGACGATCTTGAGTTCCTCAACCAGTTCGTGGACAAGGGACTGATCGAGCGGCTCAAATCGGTAGTGGACACGGAGTTCGTTCGTCTGCCTTATACCGAGGGTATCAACATCCTCCAAGAGGCGATCAAGAACGGCAAGAAATTCGAGTTCCCCTGCAACTGGGGCGATGACCTCAGTTCGGAGCACGAGCGTTTCCTCGTAGAGGAACACTTCAAGAAACCCGTCATCATGACCGACTACCCGAAGGATATCAAGGCGTTCTACATGAAGATCAACGAGGACGGCAAAACCGTTCAGGGCACCGATGTGCTCTTCCCGCAGATCGGCGAGATCATCGGCGGTAGTGTCCGCGAGGAGAGCATGGATCTGCTCAACAACGAGATCGAGCGCCGTCATATCCCGATGAAGGACATGTGGTGGTACCTCGACACGCGTCGTTTCGGTAGCGCACCGCACGCAGGTTTCGGTCTGGGCTTCGAGCGCCTAATGCTCTTCGTGACCGGCATGCAGAACATACGCGACGTCATCCCCTTCCCGCGTACCCCGAAGACGGCGGAGTTTTAATTAAAAATTAAGAATTAAAAATTAAAAATTACATATCATAAAAAACACTAACAAACAATCGTATGAGAAACAAACTCTTATCACTGATGACTGTGCTGTTCATTAGCCTTGCGGCTATGGCGCAGACGTCTCTCAAGGGTCAGATCATCGACGAATCCACACAATCGCCTGTTGTGGGTGCGAAGATCACCTTGGCGAACCAGAACATCTCCACCACGACCAATGCGGCAGGTGAGTTCACGCTTCTCTATCTGGAAGCAGGGGACGAAGAGATGCTCATCGAAGCAGACGGCTATGTAGCCGGACTGGAGTTGATAAATCTGCAGGAGAACCAGGTGACGGAGATGGGTCCAATCCGCTTGCAGCAGGACATCGTGTCGCAGACACAGGACGAGATCCTGCTCAACCTCACGGAAGAGGAGATGAGTGACGACGAAGGCCGTTCGCAGGCACAGGCTTCCTCCTCGTCGGCTTCCACCGATGTTTTCAACTCCACCACCTCTTTCGGATGGTCCACCGCGCGTTACCGCAACCGTGGTTACCAGTCCAACGTGGAGAACTACTACATCGAGGGCGTCAACTTCAACTCGCAGGAACGCGGTAACTTCAACTACTCCGCCATGGGAGGTCTGAACGACGCCAGCCGTTACAAAGAAGTGCTCAACCCGATGGAGGCTACCAACTTCACCTTCGGTGGTGTAGGTCAATCGACCAACTACCTGATGGGAGCCAGCCGCTATGCGCAGGGATGGAAAGTGGGTGCTGCAGGTACCAATCGTAACTACAAAGCCCGCGTGAACGCCACCTACGCTTCCGGCGTGATGGCTAACGGATGGGCGGTCGTTGCCCAGTTGGCGTACCGCTTCTCGCCCTATGTGGACAACAAAGGCATCATCGGTGAAGGTATCAAATACTACTCGCTCGGCTATTTCCTTTCAGCAGAGAAACAATGGGAGAAAGGCCGTCTCAAGCTGATCACCTTCGGTGCTCCTACCGAGCGCGGTCAGAGTGCAGCCGTAACGCAGGAGGTGTATGACCTGACGGGTTCGATCAACTATAACCCCTATTGGGGTTACCAGAACGGCAAGGTACGTAACTCGCGTATCGTCAAGTCCTTCGACCCGACCGCTGTAGTTTCATACGAGTACCAGATTGACGAGTACCAGAAATTCAAAGTGGCAGCCGGTTACCATTACTCATGGTACTCCAACTCCGCTATCAATTTCTACAACGCCCCGGATCCCCGTCCGGATTACTACCGCAACCTGCCTTCCGCTATGTGGGACGGTCAGATCGTGAACCCGAACGGTAACATCAAGAATACGCAGGACCAGCTCTATGACGAAAACGGCAACCACTATCCGTGGGGTCTGTTCCTCGGTCAGGACTACGCCTACCATTACTTGGGTTCCGGTTTCACGGGACTGGACGGCAACCCGCTGGGTCCGACGATCGATCAGACGCAGTACGACCAGCTCGTTCATCTGTGGCAGACACGCGACGACAAGACCACCCAGATCGACTGGGAGAGCCTCTACGCCGCCAACTATGCCAACAATATCAACAATCCGGACGGTTCGGCACGGTATATCGTCGAGCGTCGTCACAATGACATCCAGGAAGCCAGCGCTTCGTTCAATTATGTGAACGACAAGTACGACCACCTCAAGATGACCTTGGGTGTGGAGGGCAAGTTCTCGCAAGGTATTCACTATAAGACGATTGACGACCTGTTAGGCGCTAACCAGTGGATCGATATGGATGCGTTCGCTGACCGTGACATCAAGGAGTTGGCTTCCAACAGCGGCTTCACGCAGGAGGACATCGCCAACGTACGCTTGAACGAGATCGCAGAGGACTACGATCCGGTCATCAAGGACTCCAAACGTCATTTCGGCTACGATTACCGCATCAATATGGGCAACGCCAAGGTTTGGTTCCAGAACGAATGGACGTTCAACGAAGTGGACCTGTACTACGCACTCCAGTTCAAATACAGCTCCATGCAACGTATAACCAACATGATTAACGGACGTGCATGGTTCCAGACCAAGCTCGCGAATGAGATAGGTGATCCCGATCCGTGGAAATACTACGGCAAAGCCTCCTACGAGACCATAGAAAAGGGCATCCTGGACGGTACGCTCAAAGCAGGCAAATCCTATGCCGGCGAGCAGCACCATTTCCTCGATCCGTCCTTCAAGCTCGGCGCAACCTACAAGATCAACGGTCGCAACCGTCTCAAACTGAATGCGCTGGCAGAGACCCGTGCTCCGTACGCACGCGATGCTTATATCTCGCAGCGTGTACACGACGCAGTCGTTAAGAACATCTACACGCACGACAACGCGAAGAGCCTCAAGGACTTCTACGCAGCCAGCGAGAAAGTCGTTTCGGCGGATCTCACCTATGAGTTCAACTACCCGATCGTTCGCGGTCGTCTGACCGGTTACTTCACCCAGAGCTGGAACGGAACCGAGCTCAACGGCTACTACGATGACGAGGCACGTACGTTCGTCAACCAGGCTATGACCGGCATCGACAAACGTTATGTCGGCGGTGAAGCGGCAATCGCCATCAAGATGGGTACGTACTTCACCCTCACGGGCGTCGCAGCCATCGGCGATTATCGTTACACCAGCGACGCTACTGCCATCACCTCTGCGGAGAACGGTATGCCGCTCACCAAGGCGATCGACTCCAAGACCGGTAGAGAATACCTCAAGTACGAGACGATGGACAAGGTGCTGCTCAAGGGTGTCAAACTCTCCACCGGTCCGCAACTCAACGCCAGCATCAAACTCTCGTTCTTCCACCCGAAGATGTGGTTTGCGGACATTACTGTCAACTACCACGACTGGAACTACCTCTCCGTGGCTCCAAGCCGTCGTATGCAGGGTCTGTACACCGGTGTCCGTGCAGACGGAACGTCTGTTAACGGCTGGTTCGGCGACAGCTACGCCAACGCTATCGAGACCACGGACGGCAAGACCGTTCGCGCAACCGTGGACGAGAGCGGCAATGCCGTTTACGAGAACGCTGTGCTGGATGCCAACGGAGTACCCAAACTCAAATATCCGTACAACATCATGACGATGCAGGAGAGCCTTGCGGCTACCAATCCGCTCAACCGCTTCATCATCGATGCGTCGGTCGGCAAACTGCTCTATCTACCCAAACGGCAGTCCCTCTCCATCAACCTCAGCGTGACCAATATCACCAACAACACCCACTTCAAGACCGGCGGTTACCAGCAGGCACGTCTGCCGCGTGGTGTGCTCCAAGGAGAAAAGGACTACCAGAACTCTGTCATCACCGCCAACGCGTGGAAATACCCATCCAAGTACTACTACGCTTGGGGAGTTAACTTCTTCTTATCAGTAACCTATAAATTCTAAGCAATATGAAGACAATCAAATATTTATCGTACATCGTACTGGGCACTTTCGCCTTTGTATTGGCTTCGTGTGAACCCAAAGCGCTCCAACCGGACGACGTGTTCGTTACGGAAGACAAGTTGGCGCAGGAACTGGCGGACGAGAACCCGCAGTGGGGTTACAAGATCTATGACATCAACGAGTTCCTCGATACGTTCATGTCGGAGGAAGGCGATTTCGGTTCGGACACCTGCCCTTACCGCTCGCGTTCGACCAACGGAAACGGTATCTTCCTCTACACGATTGATACCATCAAGACCGACACCCTCGGCATTTATATCCGTGGTCGCGTTTCGACGGACGATTTCTCGGGCAATTTCTACAAGGCAATGGTCATCCAGCAGGTTGTAGGCGGCGAGCAGCAGAACATCCGTATTTCGGTGGATATGGGCTCTATCGGCGGTCTCTACCAGCTCGGACAGGAACTGCTCATCCGTTGTAACGGCTTGGCTGTCGGACGTTATGCCAACCAGCCGCAACTCTGCGTTCCGGCGTACAATAACAACGTCTATGCCGTTAGCGCCAAGGAGAAAGTGGGATGGGCTCCCGGACGTATCCCTGCGCCCAAGTTCCGCAACGCTGTGCGCCTGATCGGCACGCCTGATCCGTCCAAACTGCAATATGACGTCATCGACTTGGCAGACCTGTTCAACGCGTCCAAACCCGGTTCGGTAACACTCAAACCGACCGTCAATACGACGGAGATGGACAAGATCCGCAAGGCGGACGGACGTCTGGTCAAACTGACCGGCATCCATTTCACAGGCCAGTACTACACCCAGGACGGTACGCTCGACAAGTGCGTATATGCGCACCCCGACTCCGTTTCCGAGGCCAATGTCTTTGCGCCGACTACCAATAACATCGGTTATCCGCAGGGACGTATCGTCAAAGGCGGTTCGTCCGTCATCTGCTGCTCCTGCTCGGAGTACTGCAAGTTCGCCAATTATTTCCTCCCGGGCGCCATGCCGGACAGCACGGATGCCGTTACCTACTGCGAACTGTGGGAAGGCAGCATCACCGGTATTCTCGGCTGGTACTGCGATAATGCAACGGGCACCAAGGCCGGCACGCTCAAGAACCTGACCGGTAAAGAATGGTCCATCACGCCGCGTGGTATCCCCGGTATCGGTATCGCCGACATCGACCTCGAGCACGTTTATTCGGGAGACAAATGGGAAGGCGATTATATCGAAGAGTTCGACCCTGAGCATTACAACAACTACTACAATAAGAACGAATGAAAGTCAACTGGCTGGATATATTGATCTTACTACCGTTGGTAGTAGGTCTCGTACGAGGCATCATGAACGGGTTCATCTCCGAGATCATCGCCATCGCGGTGGTGGTCTTCGGAGTGCTCGGTTCGCGCATGTTCGCCGGAGATTTCTCCGCGTGGCTGTTGCGGCAGTTCGCATGGTCCAAAGAGGTATGTGAGGTAGTGGCGTACGTGCTCCTTTTCCTCGCCATCGCCATCGTTCTGTCCATCATCGCCAAGATCATCACCAAACTGATCGAAGCGATCCATCTGGGCTGGGCGAACCGTCTGATGGGAGGAGTGATCGGAGCCGCCAAATACGCCCTCATTGTGCTCGTAGTCGTTTTCGCCATGGATACCGCCAACAAGCATTTCCATTGGTTCGACAATGCGGAAGTGGTCAAGACCTCCGTCGTCTATCCCTACGCCGTACAGGTCACCAACCGCATCATGCCCGAGGTGCTCAAATGACCTACTACCTATCTTTAGGGGCTAATTTGGGTGAACGCGAGCAAACACTCCGTAGAGCCATCCGAATGATCGAGCAGCAAGTCGGATCCGTCCGACGCTGCTCGTCCTTTTTCTACTCTGCCCCATGGGGGTTCACTTCCGAGAATGACTTCTGCAACCTCTGTTGTGCCGTAGAAACGGACAAATCGCCCTTGGACGTCCTCTCCCTCACCCAAACCATCGAACGTGCCTTAGGACGCAAAAAAAAATCGGTAATCGATAATCGAAAATCGATCATCTACTCCGACCGGAGTATTGACATCGACATCATCCGTCTTTTTGACGGCGAGAAAGAGCTCTTTGTGGACCTTCCGGAATTGCACATTCCCCACCCTTTATGGACGCAAAGAGAGTTCGTCAAGGTGCCTTTAGCGGAAATAATGCCCTTATAATGCACTTTTTTGCAAAAAAGTTGCATAAATATTTGCGTATGTCAAAAAAAAGCAGTACCTTTGCACCCGCTTTTGGAAAACTGAAGGCTGAAAGCTGAATTCTGAAAGCTTATTTGGTGGTCTTAGCTCAGTTGGTAGAGCATCGGATTGTGGTTCCGAGTGTCGTGGGGAGCTTAAGACAAAAACTCTAATCCG
>JAEEGL010639654.1_pt1 | contig 10807 bp, 9 predicted proteins | sample 9134231 | NCBI WGS metagenome assembly JAEEGL01 (sample SAMN16246548, study PRJNA631951) | gut metagenome | biome: gut microbiome; feature: rumen; material: fiber-attached | host: Bos | place: Iran: Karaj | collected 2018-10
GTGCCCAGCAGGTACATCATCTTGGTCACAGCGGCCTCAAGCGTGATGTCACGGCCACCGATGATGCCCATGCGGTTCATCTCATAGCTGGCCTCATACTGGCACATCACCACCGAGCCTGCCTTGCACTGCGTCACATTCATCACTATGATGCCGCGCTTCACGGCGTCCTCCATGGCTTCAATAAACCAGGACTCTGTGGGGGCGTTGCCGCTTCCAAAGGTCTCCACTATCACTCCGTGCAGCCCTTCGGCTCCCAGTATGGCCCGCACAACCTGCGGGGTGATGCCGGGGAAGAGCTTCAGCACAGCTATGTTGCGGTCGAAGTGCTTCCGCACCTCCAGCGGTTTGGTTCCTTTGGGCAGGAACAGATGGGGCTTGAAGCTGAAGTTGATGCCCGCCTTGGCCAACGAGGGGAAGTTGAAACTCATGAAGGCGTCGAAATTCTCGGCGCTCACCTTCGTGCTGCGGTTCCCTCTGTACAGGTGGTTCTCGAAAAACAGGCACACCTCGGGGATAAACGCCTCGCGGCACGATGCCAGTTCGAGGGCGCAGATGATGTTCTCGCGCCCGTCGGTACGCAGTACGCCCATCGGCAGCTGGCTGCCAGTAAGGATGACCGGCTTGGACAGGTTCTTGAACATAAAGCTCAAGGCCGATGCGGTATAGGCCATCGTGTCCGTGCCGTGCAGCACCACGAAACCGTCATAGTCGTCGTACTTCTTTTCGATTATCTCAGCTATATCAACCCAGAAATCGGGCGTCATGTTTGATGAGTCGATGATGCTCTCCAGCTGGCAGGTGTCCACCGTATAGGGGCATTTGCGCAGTTCGGGCAGCACATCGTAAATGTGCTCCATGGGAAACGGCCTCAGCGAGCCGCGCTCGTCCTGCACCATGCCGATGGTGCCACCCGTGTAAACTATCAATACTCTGTTCTTCATAGTGTAACAATGATGCTTTTTCTTTTGGCTCGGAGAGGCCGCGTGCCTTTAGTTGTTTGCCGCCTGACCAGAGTCTTGTTCATAACGCAGGATTCTTTCTTTTATTGTATCGGGAATCACTGCTGCTTTCTGTGTGGTGCGGCTGTAGCCGGACATCACCGTGCGGCAGGTGGCAAACGGCTCGCCCGTCTCGCTGTCCACAACTTGCTGACGCATGGCGAGACTCTTGGTGCCGAAGTGGTCCACGAGGGTCGTCACATGTATGTGGTCGTGGTAGTGCATCTGTTTGTGGAAATCGACCTCCACACGCACCACCATCACTGTAAATTCCCCCTCCTCGGGTGGAAGTCCGATGGCCGTGAAATACTCCGACTTCCCCAGGTCGAAGAATTCCATGATTACCGCGTTGTTCACGTGACCCATCTGGTCGATGTCGTTAAATCGTAGCTGAATAGGTGTAATATGCATCTTGTCTTTATTTTTAGTGTTTAGAATCTTTCTTTGTAGCAGCTCTCTCATTCAAGGTGGGAGGTCAGTTCTTGCTCTCGCTCTTTTTGATGGAGAAGAAGAATTCCAGCCCGCCGCCGTCGCGGTTCTTCACATAGATGTCCCCTCCGTGGAACAGCACCGCGTGCTTCACTATGGAAAGGCCCAAGCCAGTCCCCCCGTTCTTGCGGCTCCGGCCCTCCTCAATGCGCAGAAAGCGGTCAAACAGCCGTGTCAGGTACTCGTTCTGCACCCCTTTGCCCGTGTCGTACAGGTGAATGAAGTAGTGTGTTCCGTCCTCGGGCTTGTAGCACTGGATGCCCACCGAGCAGCCGTCGCCCGCATACTCGATGGCATTCTCTATCAAGTTGCGGAATATCGAGTAAATCAGCAGTCCGTTGCCGTTCACCACCATGCCCTCCGGCAGTAGGTTCTCGATGGTGGTGCGGTGCTCCTCCGCTTTGAGCGAAAGCTCGCGGATGGCCTCATCGGCTTGTGCGCGGAGGTCTATCATCTCGCGGGTAAAGAGGTCGTTCCCCTCCTCCAGCTTGTTGATGAGCGATACGTCGTTTATCAGGTCGGAAAGCCGTAGTGTCTGGCTGTAGCACCGCTCCATGAAATATCGTCTCTGCTCCTCGCTCACAGGCCGCTCTCCCAGCAGTATCTCCAAGTAGCCTCTTATCGAACTCACCGGGGTCTTCAGCTCGTGAGCTATATTGTTTGTCATCTCCTGCTTCAGCTTTCTGTTGCGCTCCTGCTCGACGATAATCTGTTGCTTGGACACCTCTGTCTCCTCTCTCAGCTGTCGCTCGCTCTTCACCTGATCCCTCATCCGCAGGGCCATCCACACCAATGCAAGCAAGGCCACTATCAGCAATCCTATTGTTATTCTCAACGACAGCATACGATCTATTCTTATTGAATGGTGATAAGTGAGATGGATGAACGTGTTGATTAATTACCCGTAGCGGTTCGCCGCAGGGCATAGCCAAAACCTGTGCGGTTGACTATCCGCCGCCCTTCAGCACCCAGTTTCTTCCTTAGCCGGGCTATATGGACGTCCACGCTGCGGTCGTTCACCAGCGTGTCGTTGGGCCACACGGCGACCATTATCTCCTCGCGGCTCAGATATTTGTCCTGGTTTCCGGCCAACAGGCACAGAATCATGTACTCCCGTCGCGTCAACTCCACAGCCGTTCCGTTCACGGTCACGCTCTGCTGCCGCGTGTCCACCGTCAGCCCTCCGCAGTGCAGCACTCCTTCATCCGTGTCGGCACTCTGTGGGGCGTCGGCTTGTGAGTGGGTGCGTTTCAGCACGGCCTTGACACGTGCCAGCACCGTGTCGAACGAGAAGGGTTTTGTGATGTAGTCGTCTCCCCCGCAGTTAAAGCCTGTCAGTTGGTCGTCGTGGCCGTCGCGGGCGGTGAGGAAGATGATAGGCGTGTCGTTGCCAGCGCTGCGCAGTCTCCGTGCCATCTCAAAGCCCGACATTTCCCCCATCATCACGTCCAGCAGTATCAGGTCGGGGTGCCAGTGGGTTTCGCCGGACATCAGTGCCAGTGCCTCCTCGGCGCCCTCGCAAGTCTGCACCTCAAACCCCTCGCTCTCCAGATTGAAACGCAGAATTTCGCACAAATCCTGCTCGTCGTCAACAACCAGGACTTTTGCCGTCGTCATTGAAAGCGGAGTACCTCCGCCGGTGTTTATGCGGTGCACATCCATTTCAATTTTCTGTTTTCAATTTTCAAATTATTTTTTTTATCAATACCAGCATAAACAAGAAAAGGAGGCATCTGTGAGCCTCCTTTCGTTTGTTTTGCTTGTGGCATTGACTGGAATTGAACCAGTGACACAAGGATTTTCAGTCCTCTGCTCTACCAACTGAGCTACAACGCCATCATTTCAAAAATCGGTGTTTCTCTCTTTGAAATCGGTTGCAAAATTACACCTTTTTTTTCAATCAGCAAAATTTTTCTCGAAAAAAAATTGCAATATGCTGTTTTTTAGTTCAATTATTTTTATTTCGGTGCTCAAATACCCCTTGCAAAATGGGGGTCAGGCCTCGGTTTTTTCGCCATTTTCGGCCTCTTGGAGGTCGGCAATTCTCTTCTTTTTCCTGTCAGCGAGGTTCCGGATCACCTGGTCAATGATAAACCAGAACGCCCCAACGGTGATGGCCGCATCGGCTACATTGAAGATGGCATTGAAGAACACAAAATGCTCTCCGCCCCAAATGGGGAACCCGGCGGGCAGGTCGGTTTCGATGATGGGCAGGAAGAACATGTCCACCACGCTGCCCTGCAGCAGGGGGGCATAGCCTTCGGGCGGGAACATCTGCGCCACCGTGTAAGTGCTCTCGTTGAACAGCACTCCGTAGAAGCAGCAGTCTATCAAGTTGCCTATCGCGCCAGCGGCTATCAACGACCCGTAGGCCACCACTGACGTGCGCCCTTCGCGCTTCACGTAGCCCACCATGAACCATACCAGCACGGCGGATGCCACCAGGCGGAACAGCGACAGGATAATCTTGCCCGTCGTGCCTCCTATGGTGGTGCCGAAGGCAAAACCTTGGTTTTCGACAAAGTGCAATAGGCACCAGTCGCCGATAAGCGGAATCTCCTCGCCGATTACCATGTGGGTCTTCACCCATATTTTCAATGCCTGGTCTATCACCAGTATGACGCCTAACAGGCCGAACAGCAATAAGTATTGTTTAGTCTTTTTCTGCATAACCTATATATAACTACCTTTTTGATTAATTATTGCATCGGTTGCAAAAACTTTCTTTCATCGGCGCAGTAAGGAAACTCCAGGTTCGCTCCTCCTTTCACATTTCGCGGTGACTTCAACCACCATTTGTTCCTCGTATGAGGAAGAAATGAGGAACAAATGTTAGAGAACTGAGGAAGAAGGAGCGAAGGAGGGGCGAAGGAACGGCAGTGTTAGCGGTTGTTGGCTTGGGCGATGGCCTCAAACAGCTCGTCATACCATTCCTGTCCGAATCGCCGGATGAGAGGCTCGCGGAGGTACTGGTAAAGTGGCACGCCACAATCGTTGCCCCGCTTGACGGCGCAATGGCACACGTCCCATTGGTGGTAATTGACAGCGGTGAATTCGCCGTACTCGTCCACGCGGATGGGGTAGAGGTGGCATGAAACGGGTTTCATGAAGTCCGTCTTGCCGTCGCGAAAGGCTTGCTCAATGGCGCAGAGGGCTGTGCCGTCTGCACCCCAGGCCACGTAGGCACACTCGCGGTTGTTGACAAGGGGTGTGCAGGGTTCGGCAGCATTGTCGAGGGTGGAGACGCCCTGCTGCTCCACGGCTCGCAGACCGGCAGGGGTCATGTAGGGTTGCACGGCGGGGAGGATGCGTTGCAGAACGGTCACCTCGTCGTCGGTGAGGGGTGCGCCATAGTCGCCTTCCACGCAGCACTGGCCTTTGCATTGGGCCAGATCGCAGCAGAAACGGCGCTCGGCAATGTCGTCGGAGACGATGCTTTCCTTTACTATCAGCATTGCTTCAGAGTGTTGCTATAATTTTCTTGGCCAAGGTGGCAGCCAGTTTTTCTTTTGATTCTACGGTCCATCCGGCCACGTGTGGCGAGAGGACGGTGTGCGGGCTTTGGAGCAGGTAGGTGAAGTCGGCGGGCAGGTGGTCGAGGTCCAAGCCGTCGCGGGTCATGTCCTCATACTCTATCACGTCGAGGGCGGCACCAAGCAGGAGCCCTTCCTCCAGAGCCTGAGCCAGGTGGGGCGTGCAGACCACGGCTCCGCGCGAGGTGTTGACAAGGTGGAAGGGATGGTCAAAGGCCTTGATGAAGGGGAGGGAGACCATGTGGCGGGTCTCGTCGGTGAGGGGCACATGGAGACTGACCACGTCGGCGCGGGCTTGCAGCTCGCCGAGGGTGACCTCCTGCACGTAGGAGGGCGCATAGCCGGCGGGTTTGTATTTGTCATAGGCCAAGATGGTGCATTCGAAGCCTTGGAGGCGTTGGGCGAAAGCACTGCCCATGTTGCCAAAGCCAATGATGCCAACGGTGCGGCCTTTGATTTCGAGCCCCCGGTTGGCTTCGCGCTGCCACAGGCCGCGGCGCACCTCGGCATCGGCGGCGGCAAGGTGGTTGAACAGTGCGAGGAGGAGCCCGAGGGCATGCTCGCCCACGGCATCGCGGTTGCCTTCAGGCGAGTTGAGACAGCGGATGCCAAGGCTTTCGGCATAGGCCACATCGATGGTTTCCATGCCGGCCCCAAGCCGCCCAATGCAACGGAGGTGGCGTGCACGGTCTAAGAAGGGACGGTCGATGACTATCTTGCTGCGCACCACAAGGGCGTCGAAGCCGCTGATGCAGGCCAGAAGGGTGTCGTAGTTGAGCGAAGTGTCGACCACCACCTCATGGCCGGCTTGGCGCAGGAGTTGGTGTAGGATGGGATGGGTGTTGTCAGTGACAAGTATTTTCATCAGAGTGGTTGCGAGGAGGAGGGGACTAAAAGTTTATGGGAAATAAGACCGACGCGCGAGAGCAGGCACCAAGTATGCCTATGCCGCCATTGACGTTGGAGTGGATTTGGACGGGTTCGTTGATGATGCTGAGTATGTCACCGGATTGTCTTTGCTTGTTTAGTGTGACGAGGTAGAGGTACATGTCGCGGCTGAGGGAGGACACTTCGAGATACAGTTTGTCCTTTTTGTGGAAGACGTAGTTGGAGATGAAGTCAACGGAACCTTTGATGGTGTGGTCAAGTCCGTTAATGCGGTCATCGGAGAAGATTATTTGCTGGCCAGACCTATAGTCGTTCTGCGAGTTGATTCCAAAATAGTCGGCAGTGGGGTCTTGTTCAAAAATAAGGTTGTCGTTGATGTTGAGGGTGAAAAAGCGCCTGTTGTTGTTGGAGTCGAGGTAGTAGGCGCGTAGGCAGTAGTAGTTGTCTATGTTGGCAGGATCGTGGAGGGTGAATTGGAAGTCAAGATTTTCGTTGGAGAAAATGTAGATGGTGTCTCTTTGGTTTTCGTATGAGGGGGAGGATTGGTAATTGAACTCGCTGGTGATGGTGAAGTCTGAGGAAGCCGGGAGTGCGGGCATACGGCAACCGGCAGTGAGTTCGCCCTGGTTGGGGACGATGATGCGGAGGGTGAGGGTGTCGTCAGGACGGAGTGCGAGGCCGGAATGGTAGATTCCGTTTTCTCTGTAGGAGAATTGTGCCACATCGGTGTTGCCGTTGAGGTCGGCAAGTATGGTGGCATTGTCAATGACGGGGAAGACAGCTTGACGGAGGAAGAAATTGCTGTAGGTGAGGCGCAGGGATATGGGCTGCTCAGCCTCGCTCTGGCAAATAAGGACGGGAAGAGGATCGGTCTGAGAACCGCTGAATTCGACGACTTTGCGGCAAGAGGATGCGAGGACGAGGGTCGTCAGGGCAATGAGTATGGTGATTTTTTTCATTGTTCAAAGTGTTATGTTGGTTGATAATATGAAAAATGTGATGAGGGGTTAGAATTTCCAGATGTAACTGATGGACGGGAGTATGGGGAAGATGGAGAGTTGGGTGAGTCGGCTAACGCCATTCCAAGTGGTCTCAGGGTAGAGGATGTAGGGGTTGAGGTGGTTGTAGACGTTGTAGACGCTGACGTTGATGGTGCGGCTGCCATGGCGGAGGGGTTTGTGCCAATTGACGCTGATGTCCATGCGTTGGTAGTCAGGCATGCGGTAGTTGTTGCGACTGCTGATGTGGTTGGCGGAGTTGTAAAAGAAACCCTCTACGTTGCCACTTGCGGACTCGGGGAATGAGGGGTCGAACTGCTGCAGAGCGAGGGTGGCGGCATTGCCGGTGGAGTAGACCCAGGTGATGGCGGCATCGAAGCGGTCGGAGAATTTGTAGGAGAGGACGAGGCTGATGTCGTGGCGACGGTCGTATTTGGCAGGGAAGGGCTTGCCGCCGTTGAGGGTCTGGCCGGGACGGTCGAAGAGGCGGTAGGTGTGGCTCCAAGTGTAGCCAAGCCAGCCGGTGAGTTTTCCGAGGTTCTTTTGGACAAGGAATTCAACCCCGTAAGCCCAGCCACGGCCCATGCAGACTTTCTGTTCCCAGCCTTGGGAATTGGCTATGAACGAGGCTCCGTCTTTGTATTCAAGAAGGTTGTCCATGCTTTTGTAATATCCCTCGACGGAGAGGTTGAGGGAGTTGAGGAGGTTGTAGAAGAGGCCTGCGGCCACTTGGTGGGAGTTCATGGGGGTGATGTTGGCGGTGACGGGCACCCAAAGGTCGGTGGGCAGGGAGATGGAGGAGGTGCTGAGGAGATGGAGGTACTGGGTCATGTAGGCATAGCCGAATTTGGCGGAGAGACGGTCGTTGATAAGGTAGCGGCCACTGAGGCGGGGCTGGAGAGAGGGGTAGTACTTGTTACGGACAGCGAAACCTGTGAGATTGAGGCCGAAATTGATCTTGAGGCGGTCGCTGATGCGCCAGTCGTCTTCGGCATAGGCACGGATTTCGTGGGCAAAGATTTTGTCTTGGTCTAAAATGCGGTCGGTGGGAGTGGTTCCGTTTTCTTCCTCTTTCCAACTGAAAGTCTCAGGTGAGAAGATGTGGAAGATGTAGTTGGTGCCGAATTTTACGGAGTGGTCAGGAGTAGGGGTATAGCCGAAATCGGCACAGAGAAGGTAGTCGCGGATGCCGGAGTTGAAATTTAAGGTGAAAAGATAATTGTCGTTGCGCAGGGTGCTCTTGTACTCTTCAGAAACGGAAAGGTTGCCGCGGTAGCGTGTGAAGGCACCGCTGATGTTCATGAAGAGCTTGGGAGTGAGCTCGTAGTTCCAGCGGAGGCTGCTCACGATGTTGCCCCAGCTGTAGCGGAGGCGGGCATACTCGGAGTAGTCGTAGCCGTCGACGAGTTTAAAACGGGCGTAGAGAGCGTCGTCGCCCATGTAGTAGGAGGCATAGAGGCGGCTGCGGTCGTTGAAACGGTGGGTGACCTTGGCGTTGACATCGTAGAAGTAGTAACCAGCGTTAATCTTTTCGGAACCGCCTTCGGAAATGCCCTCCATGCGAGAGAACAGGGCTAAGACGGGCTGGAGGAGCACGTCGGCATAGGTGCGGCGGGCGGAGATGGAGAAGGTGGTCTTCTCCTTGATGATGGGACCTTCGAGATAGGCCTTGGCCGAGATGAAACCGATGCCTACGCCGCCGTGGAATTCCTTGTCGTTACCATTGTTGGTGGTGATGTCGAGGACGGAGGAGAGACGGCTGCCAAAACGGGCAGGGAAGCTGCCTTTGTAGAGCTGTATGTTCTTGACAGCGTCAGAGTTGAAGGCAGAGAAGAATCCGCCAAGATGGTTGACATTGTACATTGACACACCGTCGAGGAGGAAGAGGTTCTCGTCAGGGCCGCCGCCGCGGACGTACAAACCAGCCATGCCTTCACTGCCGTTTTGCACTCCAGGAAGGAGCTGGACGGCTTTGACCACGTCGGTCTCGCCAAAGAGCATGGGGATGGCTTTGACTTGCTCAACAGGAACCTCGATAATGCTGGCTTGTGAACTCTCAATGTATTGTGTACGCTGGCCCACGACTCTCACCTCGGCAAGAGTGGTGGAGTTGTTAAGCTTGACGTTGAGGTGTTGGCTCTTCTGGAGGTTGAGGTCGAAAAACTGTGTCTGGCAACCCACAAAGGAGACACGGATGACAGCGTGGTCGGCCTTCAGCGTGAGGCTGTAGCGGCCATGCTGGTCGGTGACGGTGCCCTTGTGCGATAGGGTGTCATAGATGGTGGCACCTATGAGGGTCTCGCCAGTGCGGGCATCGGTGATAGTGCCTGTGACAGTGAAGGTGGGTTGTTTTTGTAATCCTTGAGTCCAGGCTGTGCCGATGACTGTTAGGAACAAGAGCAGGGTAATGATTCTTTTCATTAGGAGTGGATATTTGTGAGTGATTTTTATTGTTTGCTATATAGACGCGATAATGGCATGATTTCTTACAGACGGTTTGAAAATTATCTCAGGTCTTCGTCCTGGACGTGCGCAGCGGGGTCAGGATTGTTGAGGGTGGGACGGACAATGGTGTCCTCGTCCTTGTCGGTTTCAGGGGCAGGCAGGGGCTCCTCTTGGTATTCGTCCTGAAGGCCGCGACGACGGCGATGGCGGTGGGAGTGCTGTTTGTGCTCCTCGATGGTCTCTCCAGCCACAATGCCGGTGGGGACGGCTATGATGGAGTAGCCAAGGAGCATGACGATGGTGGCGATAAACTGGCCCGTTGCAGTGACGGGAGCAATGTCGCCGTAGCCCACGGTTGTGATGGTGACAATGGCCCAGTAGATGCCACGCGGAATGCTGGAGATGGCAGGGTTGACACCACCCTCAATGCCATACATGGTGGCACCGAGAATGACGGCAAAAATGAAGACGAACATCATAAAGATGACAATCTTGATGCCACTGCGCCGCAAGGCGTTGAGGAGGAAACGGCTCTCGTCGAGGAAACGCTGCATCCTAAAAATGCGGAAGATGCGGAGCATACGCATGAGTCGGAGGACGGAAAGGGTGGAGGCAGCGGGGACAAGCAGGCTGAGCCACGAGGGGAAGATGGAGAGGAAGTCGATAATGCCGTAGAAGGAGAGGACGTAGCGCCAGGGCTTGTTGAGGCAGTAGATGCGGAGGTAGTACTCGAAGGTGAAAAGGATGGTGAAGACCCAGCCAATGATGCGCATGGTGAGGGAGAACCACTGGGAGGTGCTGGCGACACTTTCCATCATGATGACGACGATGTTGAGTGCGATGAGAATGAGCAGCCAGATGTCGAACTTCTTTCCAGCAGGGGTGTCGGCTTTGAAGATGATGGTGTAGATTTGCTGCTTGGTGAGGGATCGGTAGCGTTTGGGCAGGAGTACGGTGAAGAGAGCACGGTGCAAGATGCCGCCAATGAAGTTGATTATTTGGCGTGCTATTTCGGCGTAGGGGATACTGGCAATCCAGCGAATAATGGCCTTAAAAGCATTCTTTATCATAATATAATGTCTTTAATTGGTCTTCCGCAGTATGCGGAGTGTGGAACAATTATTGTGTTGCAAGGTCAGAGCCGCCTGGGAGAGGGTGGGGAAGGAGGTAAGGCGGTAGACTTGAGGCTCGCGGTTGACGAGGTCGGTGTCGCCAATCATGTCGTAGTAGCAGAGGCTCAGCGCACGGTCGGCTGCTTTGTATTGGGAGAAGAGGAAAGTGTTCTCGTATTTGTTGGCCACTTTCTCTATTTCGGTGGCAAGGGAAGGGGACTGCTTGGCGAGGTCGTTTTGCAGAAGTTCTATCTGCTCCCAAATGGCTTCTTCGGCACGGGACATGGCTTGGGAACTATTGTCGTTCAACTTGCCGCTAATCACAAAAAGCCCAGGGCCGA
>JAEEGL011502448.1_pt1 | contig 10807 bp, 11 predicted proteins | sample 9134231 | NCBI WGS metagenome assembly JAEEGL01 (sample SAMN16246548, study PRJNA631951) | gut metagenome | biome: gut microbiome; feature: rumen; material: fiber-attached | host: Bos | place: Iran: Karaj | collected 2018-10
GGCATTTTTCAACAGCGCAGTCGGCGTACTGCAGACTCTCGTTGTGGCGCTCGGCGCCGGTCTTGGCATCTGGGGTGCCATCAACCTGCTGGAGGGTTACGGCAACGATAACCCCGGCGCGAAGTCCCAGGGCATGAAGCATTTAATGCCAGATTAGTTGGAAGAATTGAAGGTCAACATACCAACTACATACAGAAAGGAAAGTCCAGTCCAGACAGTTTCCTTCGCAAACGCAAGGAATCATTGCGATATCGAGAGGTAAATGATATGATGAACACAATGAAGATAGCGCCGCCAGCATAAAGCATGTCGGGCGGCTGAAAGTGAGGATAGAGCATGTATATCAGCTATAAGCCGCTGTGGCATACACTGATCGAAAAGAATATGTCCAAGGAAAAGCTTCGCCAGAAGGCCGGGCTGACCACGAACATGATTGCCAATATGGGTAAAGAACAAAATATCAGTATGAGTACACTGGCGAGGATCTGCGAGGCACTGGACTGCCAAATCACAGATGTGATCGCACTCGCGCCTGGCGATCCTCCCACCGTTGGAGGAAAACATGATAAGGAAAGCAATAAAACTGATTATTAAAACACTTACACTGCCATTGATTGCAGCCGTAATTATATTCCAGTGGATCGGGATCTTCCTGACCGGGCTGGCCAGAGGCGTCCTGAACATCCTGGCATTTCTCTTCGCTCTTGTTGCGGGAGCCGCATTCCTGTTGGGGCTGGCATCCGGACCGGAGGTCTTAAAGCTACTGGCCGTCGGATTCGTTCTTTTCATCCTACCGGTGATAGCAGAACGGATCATCATAGGGATCACTGCCCTACGCTGCAATCTAGCTGATATTATTAGGTCTTGAACTGTAAAATTGAACAGCATCGTTGGAAAGCCGTCTTGTATATCCTGCAAGACGGCTTTCGTTACATAGGGGCCGGTTTCTGGTCCCTAAATTCATTTGTAAAGGCAGTACGACTGCCGGAAAGGAAAACTATGATGACTCAGTACCAGATGTTCTTCATGTTCAACTACGCCAGTTCGGATTACTATCGGACCATTGAGATCTTCGCCGGGATGATGCCGATCCTCCGCACCAAGCTGGAGCAGGACCAGGTCGCGGAGCTGATCCATGACCTGGCAATCAACTCTTCCGACGAGGCCTATCCAAAGGAATTCGAGCAATTCATGTGTGATGTTCAGGACTACTACGGGACCGGGTACAACAGCCTGAACTCCGTATTCGGGGAAATGGAGGGTGCGAACTATGCCTGGCCTTACAAAGTCTGAGAAGGAAACAATCATCCTGACCAATGAAGCCGATGACTTTTATGAGGTCTACACCTTCAATTCTGCGCTGAAAAAGAAGCTGGCGGCCTATGCCAAGCGGCATCCGGATCTCTGCACTTTGAAGGAGACCACGAAAGAAGGCAGCGCTACCTATTTGGTCGATAAGGCAAGACTGTCGCTCCGGTTGACGGAGCCGTACAGCGAAGCCAGACGGCGGGCAGCTAGGGAAAAAGCAAAGGAACAAGGTCTGGGAGAAAAACAATCAGGTGAGAATAGGCCAAAACGTCTGTAAAGGCGCTTTGGCTTGTACATAGTGTTTTTCGTTTCATAATTAATGATAAAGTGTACAACATCCATCACCCAGATATGGTCAATACGCAATTGACAATAACCAAATATGGTGATATACTTTGGAAAAGTAACCCACAAATATATGTTGCTTTTGCGAGGGAAGAACTGTGGATAGCATTACACTTTTGATAAAAAACGAAATTAAAAAGCAATATAAGAGCATCATGAAATTTTCGGAAGCAAGTGGGATCCCTTATAGCACCTTATCAAACGCTTTATCAAAAGGTGTTGGTGGAACATCCTATGATACTGTTGTGAAAATATGCAGGCTTTTGAACATCAAACAAGCATATGATAGCGATTTGGTTTTGTTTAATAGCGAGTTTCACGATTTTTACTCCAAGCTTACTAAGTTAGATGATCAAGGGGTTCATACTGTGTGTACCGTCCTCAATGTCGAGTACAATCGATGCGAAAAAGAGGATAAAGAGGCATCAATTAAAGCATTCAACGGGATTGGATATGCAAGCAGTTCTGAAGAAGCCATTGATCCTGAAAGAATCAAACTATTGATAAAGAAGGTTCAAGAAGATGGCTGAGCGTAATATTGCAAGAGCCGCGGCTTATTCTCTTCTTCGGCAGCATAAAATCGCAGATGTATCTCTTGATAACCTTGCCCAGATTGCAAAAGAAATGGAATACTCAATTATAGATTATTCCAAATCATTGGAAGGAGGCTATGCAGAAAAACTAATTAAAGAATTAAGATTAGAATCTTTTGCTCGCAATGGGAAGTCATTTGCTTATAGAAAGAACAGTGTCAAACTAATTTTTCTTTGCGAGTCAATGAACGCAAAGGAAAAGATTTATGCGTTGGCACACGAGCTAGGCCATGTTTACTGTGGACATCTTAAAAACGGTGTTTGTTGTAATGAAGCCGACATTGAAGAAGAACATGAAGCGAATGAATTTGCACACTATCTTCTTCATCCAGGATGGTATGAGAGAATAGCACTTACAATTTGCAAACATAAAGTGGTCACTGTACTAATCGCAATATTGTTGATGTGTGGAATCATATCAATTCCTGTCATTAGGCAAATACAACTTAACCGATCATATTACGGCGAGTACTATGTTACAGAAAATGGAGAAAAATACCACACTGCAGACTGCCCGATAATAAAAGATAGAACAAATACTCATAGACTGACTATTGTAGAATATGAGTCTGGCGCATATGAGCCATGTCAGATCTGCTTGCCAGAAGAAACAAAAAAGGAGGATTAAGCAATGAGTTTATTTGATGGGTTTAGAAAGAAGAAGGCAGAGCAAATAGCTTCCAAGCAGGAGCAGCCGACAGCAGAAAAAGCACCATTAGAGAATCCATCTAGTGCCGACTCAGAAGGTTACTACTTTGAGAGTCCTATTGAATTGGCTATTTATGGCAAGCTCCGTGCAAATAACAAAACAGTATATTGGCTATCTGGGGATAACTATTGGGTAGAGTACAAAAAAGGCTATCAACTTTTTGAACAAGGCCTATTTGCAAAGGCTATTGAAGCATATAAAAAATGCCTTGAGTTGAATCCTATTGCCCTAAGTGCTCGTTTTGAGATCTGTGAGGCTAATTTAAAGATGGGAAATCTGTCTGTAGCCAAGAATGCACTTCTCGAAATGAAAGATTTTCTAATAGAAGAAAAGAATATCGCTAGATTTTATAGGAGAATGGGATTCATTGAAATAGAGAAAGGCAACTATAAAGTCGCTGCAGCGTGTTACCAATATAGTCAGAAGTTTGAGAACCACCCTTCTGTAGCACAGGAATTAATGTATATCAAATCTAAGGGTGGGTTCGGAGTTGCGTCAGGCAATCCTGAGAAGGTCCTTTCTGCTGCCGGACTGCCAATCCTTACCAAGACAACACTTGCTTAACCGGTTATTTGTCAAACAAGGAAGGAACTATTATATGAGCGAACAGGATTATACAAGATTAGAGAGCTCTCTGATTGCTATCGCTTCTGAGCTGTTTCGTTTTCAAAGAGTATTTGAAAAAGCGGTAAGCAAAATCGAGGTGGATGATCAAGGAAAGTATATGAGTCAATTTTCATGGTTTTCCAAAAAGGTTACCAAAGCGATTGAAGAAGCAAATTTAAAACTATTGAACCTTGAAGGCCAGCTATATGATCCGGGTATGGCTGTGACGCCATTAAACCTAGATGATTTTGACACTGAGGATAAACTGTATATCGCTCAAACAATAGAACCGGTTATTATGAAGCAAGACAAGGTAATTAAAACTGGGACTGTAATACTTGGGAGGGTCGAAAAATGAAATACTATATCGGTATTGACCTTGGGACAACAAATAGCGCGATATGCTCATATGATGGCAAAAATGTTCGCATCTGGAAAAGTCCCGAGCAAAATGATGTTACTCCGTCAGCCATCTATGTAGATAAGCGTGGAAACAAGTATTATGGTAGCAAGGCTTATAACCAGGCTCCGTATAACCCCAACAATTCCGCCACGCTTTTTAAACGCTTTATGGGTACAAGCACTAAAATTGAGCTTGAGGCATCGAATCTTACGTTAACACCGGAAGAGTGCAGCGCGGAGATTCTTAAAGTGTTATTCGGGTATCTCCCTGAAGAGATACGTAATGATCCAGAAACGGCTACTGTAATCACTGTTCCTGCAGCTTTCAATCAAATGAAGAAGGACGCTACTCTGCAGGCTGCCAAACTTGCCGGCATTGGAAAAGTTGCATTGATGCAGGAGCCTGTTGCTGCAATAATGAGCGTTATGAGAACATCAAAACAGGAAGGCATCTTCCTCGTCTATGACCTTGGCGGTGGAACATTCGATGTGTCTATTGCTGAAAACATTAACGGGAAAGTGAATCTCCTTGCTCATGGCGGAATCGAGATGTGCGGTGGTCGAGATATTGACAGAATGGCGTTTAACCAAATTGTCGTGCCGTGGCTAAAAGATAACTTTACTCTTCCTGATGACCTTCTTGTAAATAGGAAATATAAGACGTTCTGCCGCGTTGCTCAGTGGGCAACCGAACGAGCGAAAATAGAATTGTCTGCAATGGAAAGCAGCACAATTGCGCTGAGTGAAGGCGAGGCTCGCGCCACGGATGAAGATGGAAACGAACTATACATAGATATTGACATTTCGAGAAACGATGTCGACGATATCATTGCAAATCTTATAGCTGAAACGGTTGAAGCTACCAGAGAGACTCTTACAAAGGCCGGGCTCACTTCTAACGATTTGGAACGGATCGTTTTTGTCGGTGGTCCGACAAATTACAAGCCTCTAAGAGATAAAGTGGCGTTCGAGCTTTCGCTACCTGCCGATATCGATGTGAATCCTATGACTGCAGTTGCAGAGGGAGCTAGTATCTTTGCAGAATCCATTGACTGGTCAACGGAAAGCCATAATAGAAAGTCAACGAATAAGGTCGTTAATACCACTATTGACTTAACCTTCAAGTTTACGGCAAGAACGTCAGCAGACTTTGCAAAAGTAATGTGCGTTCTCGGTAAGAACTTGAATAGGTATACTATTCAGTTTACAAGTCTTGATACTGGGTGGAGTTCTGGAAATGCCGCTTTAAAGAAAAACTTGATAATTGAATTGCCACTTTCGCAAAATGGAGAAAACCGTTTTGCAGTAAAAGTGTTTGATGAATACGGCCATGAAAAGTCTATTGGCACTTCTGAAGTGACCATCACAAAAACACTTGCGACAATTGGAGCGATTCCCGCCTCTCATTCTATTGGGGTTGAAGTTATTGATAAGCTCGGAGGTGTTCCTGTTCTTGAGTTCCTCGTCAACGAGGGAGATGCCCTCCCCAAGAAAGGGACGATTACCTTTAAAGCAGGCCAGACGCTTAAAGCAGGCTCAAATGACTCCATTAACATCAAACTATGGGAAGGCAATATTCAATCACCGATTACTGATAACCGATTTATTGGCGTTTTAAAGATTACAGGAACGAATTTGGACTCGGGGGTTGTTCCTACCGGGGCAGATATAGAATGTGAGTATGAGATGTCTGACTCAGGAACAATAAACCTTGAAGCCTCGATCCCATGTATTGGAGCAACTTTTGGCCATCATAACTTCTACTCCCGCCAGGAGGGTCAACTTGATCTTGCAGATGTAGACTCACTTGCAGAACAAGGGCGTTCTGTCATTGAGAGGATTGATAGCATGGCTGAGAAGGTTGATGATCCACAGTTAGAAAGCGCACGGAAGAAAGCGGAGAAAGCAGCCAATATTGATAGTCAAGAGGCCTGTGATCCAGAAGATGTCCAGAAAGCAAATAACGAATTGTTAGAGGCGAAGAAGCTAATCAACAAAACCCGTCAAGATAATCTCAAAGTAATCCGCCAAATGGATCTTGATAGCTGTGTAAAATTCTTCGATGAGGTTGTTAGACAGTTTGCAAAGCCCGCAGAGGAGCACTCATTTGATAGCTTGGTTAGAACTGCCCAGAGATCGATTGATCGCAATGATGCTGACTTTGACAATATTTTAGACAACCTAAAGACCAAGAATACGGTTATCCTTTTGAGGCAGGATTGGTTTATTGTTGACTGGTATCAGCGCGCGACGGCGTCCTCTTCCAATTATCTTGATCAAGGGAGATTCCGTGAATTAAAGCGTTTGGGTGATCAGGCTCTAGCAAACGATGATGTAGACCAACTGCGTGGTATTCTCTTTGAATTGCTTTCGATTCAGATTCATTCTGATTCCGGCGAGGGAATGTTCGATATCGCAAATATCGTAAAGGGGTAAAGAGTATTATGAGCCAGTTTTTACCGCGAGGGTATAAGGTTTCCTCGGATAAAAGAATAAGAAAAATGATCGCAGAGGGACACGATTGGCAGATATATCTGACCAATTTGGACTCTTATGCCCTCGCGGTGAAACCGGAACTATACGAAAAATGGATCAACGATTATTCTTTACCGGAAGGGATCTTTGCTGATTCGAACTCAGGGGAGTATAAAATCCTACTGAGCACTGGGAACTATCTGATCTCCTCTTTAGAAAAAGGGCCCTTTCCTGAAAACAATGGACAAGTCGAAGCCTTTTCTATTGCTTTTAAAACCGCAATTGATTTGTTCTCAAATGCGGACATTCATGATGCAATATATATTGAGGAGTATTCGCTTTTGCTGCCGTCTTCTTTTGAAGAAACTGCAATTGATGTTGGCGTGGTTTACGGAAAGTGGATTACAGGAGGAGTTGGAATTTCTATTGATTCATTCGAGCGAGTTTCAAAGATTATGAGCTGGCTTCCGAAGGATTCTTTGAGAAGATCAGCGCTTCTTGCCGGATTTGATGTCCCGATTATTGAAGAAGATCCAAGCAAAGACAACTCTGTCACTATTGAGAAAGATGATACAGAGAACACTCTGAGCATTCCTGAAGACGTGGGAAATATCAATGAGGCGTTTCATTTGATAGGAAGGCCGGAGCTTGAACAGTTCTTTACGGATAATATTATTGATATTGTTCTTCATCAAGAGCAGTATCGACGAATGGGGATTACATTCCCAGGAGCAACAATTCTATATGGGCCGCCAGGATGCGGAAAAACGTATGCGGTAGAACGTCTTTCTGAGTATTTAGGCTGGCAACGGTTTGATATAGATTCAAGCACTATCGCAAGCTCATATATTCATGATACGAGCAAGAAAATTTCGGAAGTCTTCCAAGCAGCAATCAAGGCATCACCATCAATTGTCGTGATTGACGAAATGGAAGCATTCCTCTCTGACCGTGGAATGGCTGGGCCGACCGGCACACATCATGTTGAAGAGGTTGCAGAGTTTTTAAGGCGAATCCCGGAAGCCATTTCAAAAGGCGTCCTAGTATTTGCTATGACAAATATGTTGGAGGCCATTGATCCTGCCATTCTTCGACGTGGACGTTTTGACCATATTATTGAGGTAAAAATGGCTAATTCCGAGGAGATTGAGGCACTTTTAAATTATCGGTTTAAAGAATTGCCAATAGACGATACAGTTCAGGCAAAACTCATAGCAAAAGCATTAGATGGACACCCTATGTCAGATGTTACTTTTGTTCTGAGAGAAGCAGGAAGATTTGCTGTAAAACGAGGTCTGGACTATATGTCTCAAGAGTGCTTCGATGATGCGCTTAATACGCTACCAAAGAAAAAAGAACGGGCAAGAATAGGATTTGTAAACGACTAAGAGGAGAAAGACATGGCATTAAAGAATAATCCATTCTATGTTTTGAAAGTTTCATGTAACGCAGGAAGAAGAGAAATCGTTTCTGCGGCCGATGAGATGAACTTTATGCTTGACTCAGAGACAAGCTCCAAGGCACAGAATGAGTTGATTAACCTTAATAAACGTCTATCCGCTGAAATCAACTGGTTTATAGATGTCGATAAAGATACTCTTGATAGTATTAGGCAGAGTATTGAAAGCGACGAACCTATCGAGACCGATGGCCTGTCTGGCCTTTCAAAACTAAACGCCATATTATTTAACTTCTCTTTATCAGCTGACATAGATTCTTATGAGTTGGGCTACTCTCTTCTGGAATTAGATGAGCAGTATTCTGCTCTAGATGTCGATGAAATAACAGAAAAAATCAATCATAATCGAAACGAAGCAAAACTTGGCCTAGTTCAAGTACAGGATGTTGCAGCAGAGTTAGGTAAAAAACGCGAAGAGATTCGTCAACTTATTACAGATAAGCTTTCCTCGTTAGACCAGGACACTTACGTCGAACTGATAACAATGCTTGCTGAAAAATGCATTGCTGATGACGAGTACGACGATGGCGTAGTTCTTTCAGATGTCATTGACCAATATGAGGTCAGGATGCAATCTGCCTTAGAAGAAAGCACAGAGAAGATCGAAAACCATATCGAGAGGATTAAAAGCTTAGCAAACGATTCGGCTGTCTCAGACAATATAAACGCCTTAATTCACAGAGTTGAAAGGTGGGACGTTCTTGCACAGCCTCTACAATTGAAATCACAAGCAAGTGGTATGCCTCACGAAATAAGTGAACATCTTGGATCCGAGCTTAGAAACTTGGCTTTGTACTTACATAACGAGAAGGGCTTAACCAAGGAAGCACTTACCCTCGTAAACGCAATGAAAAGCGTTTTCGCTGAGCTTGGTGTTCTTTCTGATCTTTTTGAAAACGATTCCGATGCGTTGAATGATTTACTAAAAGGCCAAAAAGAGACTGAGGAAATACTTGCTGAGCTGAATGCTCTTCAAAAAGAATCAGAGAAAATCAAATCCTTTGCAACAAGTTCAAACGTCGATAACTATGTTGCCCGAGTAAAAAACCTGGATGCAAGAATTAAGAGTATAGACTTGGATTATGAGACTAAGACCAAGGTGAGAGAAAGTCTATGCTATATGGCAAGAGCGACAGCTATTGAGCTCCATAACACAAAACATCAGACTGCTTACGCATTAACCATTGCAAAAGCCTTGGTATATGAGTTTGGAGACATCCCTTCCCTTCGTTCAAAACTGAACGAGGATTCGACCACGCTCAATCAACAACTTCTTTTGTCTAATTTGAACAGGACGGCTCCGGCACGCCCAACATATACTTCCACTAACACTAGGAATACAACATCCTCTAGTAATTCAGGATGCCTAATTCCTATCTTGGTTATTATCGGAATTGTAATTCTCATTACAGTGATCTCATCTCTCGGAGGATCTTCAAGTAAATCTCCGAGTACTTCAAACAGTCCCTCTAGTTCTTATAGTCAGGGAGGAAATGGGACAACCACTTCATCCAGTTATACTGTCACTCTTAATAAATCTGGAGGAACTGGTGGTACGTCAAGTGTGACTGTAAGAAACGGCAGTGCCATGCCATCCGCAACGGCTCCAACTAGAACCGGGTATGTCTTTAAGGGCTATTATTCTTCTTCCAATGGATCTGGAACAAAATACTATGATGCTAATATGAAAAGCGTTCACAATTGGGATAAAACCAGCAATGGAACTCTTTATGCATATTGGGAGAGAAAAGCTGAAACAAAGTTTTCCTCGAGCGTGTCGGCAGGTGAATCGGTTTATGCAGATATTGTTTCAATTTTCCCAGAGATCGGCATATATACTCAAGGAAATTCTTACTACAGTTATTTTGTGTGTAAATGCAAAACGTCTTCTGGTACGACAGTGTGGGTTTATATGACGTGTTCGGAGTATAAGAATAACTTCGATTCATCTGCTTCAACCAGTATATATAACCAGTATGCGGATGAAGTGACTTTTTCGACATCGAAGAGAATACATGGAACTGCAAAAAGAGCTGAATCAATAATGACAGGATTGTCTTCCGATACCGGAACTATGGTTATTGACTATTCATCAGTGGATTAAGAAGAGTACAAGGAGGTATTATGGCCTTAAATAGAAATGAGTCGCTTCATATCTCGTGTGCATATGAGGGACGAGAAAACGATTGTCCGAAAGAATGCTCTAAATGTGCGATCTCCATTAAGACGGATGGCGATATTGCCCTAGCATCAAATCTCATAGAAAACGCAATCAAGCAATACAAAAAAGCACTATTCGTCGAGCCAAAATTCGCTGAGGCGTGGTGCAACTTGGCAAATGCTTATGGTATGAGATCGGAGTATAATAATGCCCTCTCCGCATTTAATAAGGCTCTTGCAATTGATCCTCAGTATGGCAAAGCGATGTTTGGCAAAGCTATCACTTTACGAAATCTGGGAAAGCTGGATGCAGCGATGGCATTGGCAAATGAAATTCTGGAACTATACAACGATTCTGATGTTCAGAATTTCAAAAATGGATTAAAAGAGTTAGGTGTACGAGATACAGCAGGAGTCTATTCTCTTCAAGCTGCAATAGATGCAATGACCGATAAAGCATATGAGATAATCATTTCGAATAATCTGTTAGACAAAGACGGTCAAATCCATACAATACAAGCCATTGACAGAAAGGAGGATTTCGCAAGCAGAATCTATGCGTTCTGTAAAAGACGTTATAGTTCACTGGGAAATGAAAAAGTCTGGAGCGAGTCAATCCTTGCTGCCTTCTATGGTTCTGCTTATGTTGCGCTAAAATATTATCAGAGCCCGAATGAATTTGATAATATCGATCCATTTGATTACCTGAGCAATAACGCTAATTTGGAAGAACTCGACAGAAATACGGAA
>JAEEGL011867698.1_pt1 | contig 10807 bp, 3 predicted proteins | sample 9134231 | NCBI WGS metagenome assembly JAEEGL01 (sample SAMN16246548, study PRJNA631951) | gut metagenome | biome: gut microbiome; feature: rumen; material: fiber-attached | host: Bos | place: Iran: Karaj | collected 2018-10
ATTGGAGAATTAAAAAAATGTTATGATTTAAATAAAAAAGGAAATTTTATGGATAATTATAATTGGTTATTTAATCCACAAAATTCTTAAATTTTGTTATTTAGGTTATTTTAATTTTTTTATTTAAAAAATTTTTAAGGAAATTTTGTTTTATAAATTTTTTATCTTTTTGGAGTTGAAAAAATTATTTAAATAATCAAAATTAAATATATTATAAAAAAACTTTCCCAATTTAATTTCTAAAAAAAAAAAATAAGCAAAAAATTCTTAAAAGAAAAAAATTAATAAAAATCCAATTATAAAATATAAAAAACCTGAAAAAAAATTTAATGTGGATTATATTGTCCACCAGTATATCCCTGAGGATAATTTTGATTACTAGGTAAAAATCCTTGATTATTTACAACTTGTTGATTAGTTTGAATGACACCTCCTCCACTGGAAATTCCATTATTTGGATAATATTGTTGTCCTCCAACAACTTGAACGTTTCCCTGATTTGGAATATATCCAATATTATTGTGATTATCAATATCTCTTCTTTTTTTTTTCCTCTGTTCATCATTCATTGCACTACAACATTGAGCACAACAACAACAACATAATCCTATACATATTAAACATATTGCTGCATCTTCTGTTGCTTCTTTTTTTCCATGAGGTTTGTTATTATTGTTTGGTTTTGGTTTTGGCTTTGGATGTGGGTTTTGAGGGGGATAATTTGAAGGTTTAGGTTTAGGTTTTGGTTTTGGTTGAATTGTGTTTTTTGGAGGATGGATATTGTCTATTTCCTCTTTTGTAGGATAATTAGGAATTTGTGGTTGTATTTGAGGTTGTATTTGAGGTTGTATTTGAGGTTGAATTTGAGGTTGAATTTGTGGTTGAATTTGTGGTTGAATTTGTGGTTGAATTTGTGGTTGAATTTGTGGTTGTATTTCTGGTTGAGATGGATATTGAGGGATTTCTGGCACTATTGGTTGAGGGATTTCAGGCTGGGATGGAGGAAGGTTTATTTGGATATCATTTATATTTACTGAGGGATTTTGTTCTGGTAGTTCATTTTCTGCATTTATTGTTAATCCAGCTGTTCCTGCTATATTAGCGTTTTGATCATTTGTATTACGTGCTACTCTAGGCATTTTTTTATTATATTATTATTTTTAGCTTTTAATATTGTAGATAATTTTTATTTTATTTATTATGATTAATAGGCTAAATTGTGTTATTTGAAAAAAACATAGGAAGAAATTTAATTTAAGGTTTACTTTTTAAAATTAAAAAGATTATTTTTTATTCAAATGATAATGTTGAAAAATTGGACTTGGATAAATGAATGGTTCTGCTAATTTTTGTTCTGTTTTTTCTAATCTAGCACAAAAAAAGTAAATATCAAAAATATTTTGTTCACTGATAACATGTGTATAATACCATTTAATAATATCAACATAATTTTGTTTTTTATTTGTAATTTTCCCTGTATGAAAAATAAAAAACAAAGATACACTAAAAAATCCAATATTTTTTCTTAGATTTCTATTATCCTTAATAAACAAATAACTATTAGAATCTCTAATATGAAAATAATTATAAGTCTTATTATTTAAAGTATTCAGAGGAGTTAAAAGACTATTATTAATACTAATATTTTGCGAATTGTGTGATTTTGGTTCTTTAGTCACAAAATTATCAATTTTAACTGAATTTTCTCCTTTTCTTTCATTAATCATAATATTTTTATTAACATTAACATTAACATTTGAATTAGAAAGTCCAATATTACTATATTTATGAAAAGTTTTACTTTTATTTAATCCATCAATTTTATTAAAAAGAATACTTTCAACATCAAGAAAAGTTTGAAATTTATTTCCTAAAAGATTTAATAAAGAAGCCAAAGTCATAATAGCTTTTATAGTTCCTCCAGTATCAGCAATAATATTTTGAATTCTTTTATAATTTCTTTCATAAATTTGAACTTTATTTTGCATCCATAAATGAAAACTAGTATAAATTTTATATTCAGTTTCATAATTTTTAATATCATTTTGTTCATAATAAAAAGAATTTTCATCTTCTACATGATCGAAAAAAAAACCATTATGAGTATTAACTCTTAAAGGTTGAAAATTTAAATTACTAACAGAAAAAGTACCAACAGTGAAAGAAAAAGTAATAGAAATAAATTTATGTTTAATAGGAAATGAATAATTTAAAACATCAACTTCTTGATTTAAAAAACCAATAACAGCATCTAATTGAGTTTTAGTAACAAAATTATCAATATAATTTTCACTTTTACAAGAATTAAATTTATAGAAAGTATCGTTTTCACATCTTTGAACAATAATTGAATATGAAGTATAATTTGGATGAGAAGTACCATGACTAATTATTGGATATTTAAAATTTGGATCATCTTTATTTATATATGTTTTTGTAGTTGAATTATAAAAACCATCTATACAATATTCCATTGATTCAAATGTTGTTTCTAAAAAAGCTTCTTTTAATTCCTTTAATTTTTCAGAATTTAAATCTAATGAACATGGACCATATGTATAATGATCAATTAATAATCTACTACCAATATTATTTTTATAATTTGAAATATAAGTTTTCATAAAACCAAAAATTTGAAATAATCGTTCTGAATTTTCTTCTTTTGGAACTCCTATTATATTAAAAAAATGAAACATTGAACTTTCATTTACTGGATAATGACCGACATCATATTCTTGATGATAATAAAAGAATGATGTAGGATTTAAGTGATTTATGATATCTAATGAAAAATATATTGTGGCTGATATACATAATATTATAGACATTATTGAAAGAATTGATGAATATATTGAAGAGTGAGACAATAATGTTTTGTAGTGGAAAGTTAGTTTTGGAGATATTAGATCTAAATGCTTTATGAACATTTTTTTTTATAGGTATTTTTTTGGTATTACTTTAAATTTTTTTTTATAATAAATCATGTATTTTTAAATTAGATTTTTTATGTAATTTTTATATCATTTTACGCCTGAAATTTTAGGATAAAGAAATTATTTTAATTAAAAAATTTATAAAAAAATTTATTTAAATAAATTTAATTAAAAAAAAAACAATTTTTAAAATAATATTTAACTCAATAAATCACATGTACAATCACTTGTATAAGATTATTCATCTTTCATCGATTTTTTTCATTAACAATATATCAAATTTTAATATTATTTCATTCAAAAATGAAAAGATTAAAAAGTTTGATTACTATATAATAAGTTAAAATTATTCAATGAATAAAATCTAAAAATAAAAAATCCTAAATAATAAAATATAATTAAATAATCATCTTTTTAATTACAAAAGTTTTTTAAAGAAAAAGATAATTTTAAATAATGTTTTTAATTTATACTTTAAAGCAATTTTCCTTAAAAAAGTAAAAACCAAAGAAACAGGAAAAGGGATAAATAAAGTAATATATAAACTTTTAATAACTCCTTTAAATAATTCCCATTGAGAGGAATGATAAACAGCACAAAAAATACTTGAATAATACCAGAAAAATAACATAAGAATAAAATTTAAAGAAAAAAAGAAAGTTAATTTAATTTTTAAATTTTTTAAAATTTTAGCACATTTTTTTTCATATTCACTTCTAATAAAAATAGTTTTCATTGTTTTTTCAAATTGTTCTGTTGAATTTGATAAAGAATTTAAAATAGAGAAAATAATAAAACAAGATAAAACAGAATATATAGACTTAGGTAATGAAGTCCAAAAAGTTAAAATATTATTTTTATATTTTTTATGTATTAAATTATCAGAAAAAAAAGCAGCATTAAAAAAAATAATGATAGATATATTCAAAATAAAAGAATAAATTTTAATAACTTTTAATTCTAAAAAAATTTCTTGGAAAAAAGTATTAAAAAATAATTGGCATTCTTTTAAATATCCCCAATAAGTTAAACAAAAACTTGAATTATCATATAATTTTGCTTCTTTATAATCCATAATAAGTAATTCATGAGTTGAATAATTATCAAATATTACTTTGTCATTTTCATTTTCTATTTCTTTTATTTTTTTTTTTATTTTATTTCCTACTAATAATGCTGTTCTCTTTATTGCATTATTATTATTATTATTTCTATTTGATATTTTTTCTTCTATAGATTTATTTGTATCTAAATTTTGAATGTAATAATTTATATATGTTAAATTTTTTTTTAATGAAGGTTCTATTTTTGTAAATTTTGATTGTAAATGAGTTTGTAATATATTTTCTTCATCATTTTTACTTGAAAATGATATTTGAGATTCTGATTTTTTATTAGGTATATTTGTTTTATATATTACTATATCACCTGCATTTATATTATATTCACTTATTAAATGAGTTCCTGTTTGAATTAAAGGGATAATATTTTTATTGCTTTGATTTGATTTTTCATTGTGAAAACAATTAAATTGATTATCTATTAAATTTTCACTACTTGCTTCTAAATTATCTTCACTAATTTCTTTTATATTACTACCTTTACTAATAATTTCACTACTATTATCATCATTATTATTTATATCATTATTTTTAATCGGAGGATTATTCTTTATACTATTTTTTTTCCTAATTTTTCCCATATGAATAGTTTTATGTCTATTATATAATTTAATTTTACTTGAATATTTTTCTTTTTTTAAACTTAACATTGTTTTCAAAGGAACTAATCCATCTTTTAAAAAAATAATAAAAGCAATAATATTTACAAATAAACAAATTAATAAAATCCAAAAAGCAATTGAAACTTTCATTTTTGTAAAATTAAAAAAGTGTTTATAACAAACAATAATATGTAAATTATTATGCTTTAAAGATTGAATAAAAACATTTTTAAAATTTTCATCATTTTCATATTTTTCTTCTTCAATCTTATCTGTTTTTTTTCCTTGACAAAGACATTTAACTTCTTTTGAAGAAGAATTTATTTGAAAAAAATTACAATTATCTTCACAAGGAGTAATATTTTGAAAATAATCATTTCTTCTATCTGATAAAATAACATCATTAGATTGATTATTTGAATAACTAAAACATATATCATTAAAAAAAGTATCATTTGGATCGAATAAATTTACGTTTATTGATTCTAATTCTATAACTTTTATCCAATCAATTAAAGATTCATTTAATATTTTTTTTATTATTGTTATATTTAAATTATTACATATTGAAAGATCAAGTATATCTCCTTTTAAGTCAAATATAAAAAAATTTACAAAATTTGATATTGAATTTATATTTATTTTATCTATTTTTAATATTATTAAATCTGAATCTTTAGGTAAATCATAATATAATTTTAAAGTTTCTTTACAATTATTCATTTCAATTTGTGAAATTTCAAATTTTTTAGATATTTCATTCATTATTTTATTATATGATAAATCATATATTTGAATTATATAATTGTTTCCTGAAAAAAAAGGAGATAAATTTGTATATTCTGAAATATTATATTGAATTAATGTTAATATTGTTGAAAGAGGAGATGATATAATTAATGGTTCATTATTATAAAAGTAAGTGTCATCTAATTTACAAGTTAATATTTTTTGGTTAAATTTATTTATTTTTGTTCCTTCTGGACATTCATTGTAACAGTTATTATTAAATAAATAATAATTAGTATTACACATTTCACAATTATTTTTATTTTTACATTTTATACAATTTGAAGAACATTTTTCATATCTTTTATTTTTGCTATTAAAAAAATAATTGTTATTTTTACTTCCTTTTATCCAACAAATATTATCTTCATTTTCAACTGGATAATAAATTTTATTTTTATCACAATCAACTAAATCATTTGAATTTATTGATATATATTTTTGACAATCAACATCACACAAATAAAATTTTTTTGAAACTTTATCTAAAAACCAATTTTCTTCTTTATTACTTAAAGAAATACATTCATTATTATTATTCGGTGAAAAATAATAATCATTTGAATAATCACATAAAGTACAATTATTATATATATTATCACATTTAAGACAATTTAATGAACAAGTTAAAAAATTAAGAGAAATTTCACAATTTTCTGAAGAATAAGTATTGGATTTTATTTTATAAGTTATTTTTTCATTATATGAATTTGGAATATCATTTAAATTTATTATTTTTAATATGTAATTTGGATAATATTCAAATTCACTATTTTTTTGTAGTGTTGAAATTAAATTTGAATTTTCATATAGTAAAAATTGATAATTACTATTTGAAGTAATTTCTTGAATAAATACTATAAATTGATTATCTGAATATCTATCAGTAATATTAAAAAAATTATCATTATCAAAAACATATTCTTTAATAAAGGAAATTTCTAAATTTGAACATTTTGGAAAATAAATATAATAATGATATACATTATTATCTATTTCATTTCCAAAAGTTATAACTCCAAATGTATTATCAAAATAAGTAATTTTAGGTAAAATATTTATCCCTTCTTTTTCAATTGTAATTATATTTTCAATTAAAGAAAAAGTATTTTTCGAAATTCTTTGGCAATAAATATTATTATTTCCTCCACAACATCCTAAAATTTCATCTCCAAAGTTTTCAATATTAAAATCTCTAATTTCATTATTACAATTATTTAATATTTCAAATAAACTTTCACCAACAATAATTTGGTTTAAAGAAATTAAAGTTAATTGATAACAATTGATTCTATTATTTTTTGAGACAGAACAAATAATTTTTGAATCAGTGGTATCATTAAAATGATAAAAATTAATACCATACATTTTATTTAAATTTAAATCTCCATAATTAGAAATTTCCAATTTATTTCCAAGTAATTCACTTAAAGAAATAATAAGATATTTTCCATTTAAATTATATGTATAAATACAAATTATCTTAGTTAAATTATTAATTGAACTACAAGAATAACTTGTTATTTTTCTAATATCATTTTCATCTTTATTTGGTTGTTCGCCTAATAATAATGGACCAATAGGAGGATTGAATAATAATAAAATTTGAGGATTTAATTCATTTAAAGAACAAATTGAAACATAAAATTTTGATTCATAAGTTATTAATGTAGATGATAAATATTCATTTCTTGTTCCAAAAACTTCTACTTCTTGATATTTTTCTAATGTTGAATTATAATAATATATTTTCATATTTGTAACATAATATTGTATATTTGAAATGTTAAATGTTATACTTGAATAATCAAAATTTAAAGGAGAATCAAAATTTTTTATTTCACCATTTTTATATAAATATTTTATATTTTTGTTTGATTCTATTTTTATATAATCATTTTCTACTTTTGAAGAAAAAGGATAATGCTCTTTTGATGATGAAGTTATTGGCATATGTAATAATGAGGATTTAATATTACTTTTTTTTAATACATATAGAACAAATAATATAATAAATTTAACCATTATTTTTATTTAAATAAAAATATTTAAAACAACATTTTCTTTGAAAATTATAAATATTTATATTTAATTATTTGTTATTTACTTATAATTACTTTATTTACAAAATTATTTATATCATTAATTATAATTTTTATTTTATAAATAATTGAGAAATCTACTTAATTTAAACATCCATTTCCATTTTTTTTTAAGAGAAATTTTTCTAAAAACAGCATTTAAAAGACAAAAAAGAAAAGGATACAACATAGTAATCATAAAACTTAGAAATGAAGATTTAAATAAAGCCCATTGACTATTTTTATATATTGCACAAAAAACACTTATATAATACCAAAATAATATCATAAACAAATATAAAATAATAAAAAAAGTAGTAATTTTACATTTAAGTTTAGATTCAATTTTCTTTTTATAAGAATCTTTTAAAATGCTTTTTTTATATTTTATTTTTCTAATTATTTCTTCAGATAAAGAAAATTTATTGAACCAATATTTAATTAATCCACAAATAATAGTAGAAAAAAAAGCTTTAGGAATATAAGATACAAAATTAAATTTTCCTCTATTATTATATAAATAACTAAATTGACCATCAGTAAAAAAAAGAGCACTTAAAACAATATATAAATTTATAGCAAAAATAAATAAAGAAATTTTTATTAATTTTAAATTATAATCTGTATTTGTTATAAAAGTAAATATAATTAATTGATGATATTTTAATAATAACCAATAATATTCTTTAAAAGGTATTTTATCATATTTAAGAGCCATTTTATATTTCATTATTATTATTTCTTCTTTTGAATATTTTATTTCTAATACAATTGAACTTGCTTTTTTTGAAGACATTTTTGTTTCATTATTTGATACAATTGATTTTGAACGTTTTTGATTTATTTGTAAATCTTCTTTTGGAACAAAGAAATTAACTTGAGGACGAAAAAAAACAAATTTATTACTTTTTTTAATTTGATGATTTTTATATTTTTTATTTTTTAAAGTTTTTTCTATTTTTTCATTTATTTCATTTTTTTCAATTTCTTCATCATAATTTTTTAATTCATTATGACTATTACATAAACTATTAATTTCTACGTTATTATTATAATATGTTTTTTTATGAGTTGGAGAATTTTTTTGAGGTAAAAAATTTTTATTTGAAGAATTATTATAAATCGTAATTGGTAAATTTTGTTTATTTTTTTTCAAAATTTGAGAAATTTGAAAATGTAAATTCGAAGATTTTTTTTTATTAGTAGGAGATTTATTTTTTGGACTTTTTATATTATATAGAATTTTTAATGAATTATTAGAATATTTTTTAGGAGGATTATTCTTTGGAATTTCTTTATTTCGATTTATAGAAGATTCAACAATAATATTATTGCTTTGAATACTTCTTCTTTCAGTTTTTTTATTTAATTTTAAAAAAGAATTTCTTAGTCTTACTGCATTATTAACAATTTTAAATAAATCTTTAATTCCAAATAAAATAATAAAAGTAGTTAAAATAATTTGAATGATTAAACATATAGTTTCAAAAATTTGCCCATAATTATTAATAAAATTATTAAATTGAAATACATTTTTATAACAAACAAAAACTTTATAATTAGAAGGACTTAAAGCATATCTAAATGAATGATATAAACTATTATATTTCATTTCTCTATCATTAAAAGTAATTTCTTCTTTAAAAGGACATTCACATTCAAAACTTAAATCATTAAAATTGAATCCTTTATATTCACAATTTTTTTCACATAAAGTAATATTTTGATAAAAATCAATTCTTCTATCTTTATTAATCACATCTGTTCCATATTTATTTTTATATAAACTACATATTGAAGTATAAAAGGAATCTTCTGGATTAAAAATATCATAATTTTGATTTGCTAAAGATTCCATTAATTCATAATTTATATTTGAAAAATTATTTATAAAATATTTTATTATTATTTGATTATTTTTACATACTTTTAAATCTATTTTTTCACCATTTAATCTATATAAAGAATATTCTACTTGATTTGATATTAATTTTGATTTTGAAATATCTAATTTAAATACTATTAATTCTTCTTTTAGAATATTATATTTTTCTTCTATTATATTTTTACATATACCTAAATCTATTTGAGATATATTATTGAATGAATATGCTATTTTTGTGCTTTCTTTTGAAGTATTATAAATTTGAAGTAAATAATTTTTTTCTTTTAAAAAATTATATTGTGCTTTATGTAATAATGGAACATATTTATCAATATTATTTAATAATAATTCGAAAGTAATACATAATTTATTTATTTTAATATAATTATCTTCACATATATCTAAACAATTATTTTCATCATGGAAAAAATTACATTCATTTACACAATCATTTATTTTTGATTCATAATACATTCCTTTTAAACAGTCTTTCTTTGTTGAACAACCAATATAATTTATATTATTTATTTTAATATCATAAGAAGAAACTTCACATTCACATGTAAATTTATCTCCATTTTGAATTTTCTTTGTGTTATTTGGACATTCATTTAAACATGTATAATTAAAAATAATGTTTGTGCTAGATGGACAATTTAAAACACATTCTTTTGTTTCATATATTAAATAAGGAAATTGAGTAGGACAATATTTAATGCAATTTAATTCATTATTTATTTCATCATAATATAAATAATAATCTTCTATACATTCACATTTTCCATTTTTTAATGTCATATTTTCTTTATCACATGAATTTAAACAATAATTACTTATTTTTTGATAATTATGAGGACAATTTTCAACACATTCTAAATTATCAGTTATTAAATAAGGTTTATTTATTATTATATTGTCAGAACATGAATTATAATCATATAAACATTCATTTGTTTCTAATATATTATCATAATACCAAAGTGAATTATTATTGTTTGAACAAATTGAACAAAATCCATTTTTTATTTGTGATAAGTGATAATTTTCTTTACAAATAATACATTTTGTATCTTTATCATTTGAAGAATATTCAAAACAAGTTTCACATAATTCATTGCATATTTTAATAATTATTTTACAATATAATCCACTATATTGAATATTAAATTTTGAATTAACAAATTTAAAAAGTAATAGAATTGTTTCTATTCCATTATTTTTGGCTGAATAATTTATTTCTGAATTTATTTTGTCAATACTAAAAGTTATTAATTTTTTTGGATATATAAAAGAAATAGAATTTAAATCAAATTCAAAATTAGTTAAAATATCGTTTATATTAAATTTATTATTTTCATTTGAAAATAATAATAATTCTTTATTTTCACATGATACA
>JAEEGL011955414.1_pt1 | contig 10807 bp, 7 predicted proteins | sample 9134231 | NCBI WGS metagenome assembly JAEEGL01 (sample SAMN16246548, study PRJNA631951) | gut metagenome | biome: gut microbiome; feature: rumen; material: fiber-attached | host: Bos | place: Iran: Karaj | collected 2018-10
AATGATTAGATATAAAACTACAGGCTCTCTTCTTGCTCTTACTCTCCTTTCTGGAGCCATCCTTTCTGCTCCAAAAGCTAATGCTGATACATCTGCTACAGTAGATCTTACGGTTAATGTTCCTGCTACTTGTTCTCTAACTCCAGCCAACACTTACCTGACTAACACTATTAACCCAGGAACTAATAAAGAAATCGGTACCGCTAACCTCAAAGCTGTCTGTAATGACCCAGAAGGCTTTGCTATATATGCTGTAGGCTTAACTGGTGATAATTATGGCGATAATAATCTACGTATGATAGATGGTGATGGTGGTGCATTCAGCCAAACTCACTTTATTCCGACTGGTACTGCTACTTCTGGTAATACATCTAACTGGAATATGACCATAGCTAACAGCACAGAATATGCTGCAAACTATACTGCTACTATAGAAAACAACTTCCGCCAAGCTAGTGGGATACCAACAACTTATACTAAAATCGCTTCACTAAACTCCGCCACAGATCAAGCTACCGGCACTAATTTAACTGCTACCTTCAATGCCTATATTGCTCCTAGCCAAGTTGCCGGTACTTATGAAGGGAAGGTGAAGTTTATGCTAGTGCATCCATCTAACGAACAGAACCCCGCTGGTTACCTTTACTATGATGCCAATGGTGGAGAAAACGCTCCTGAACGTCAAGCTGGGGAAGAAGGATCAGAAACTGGAACATACAACTACATCATCTCTTCCCAAACTCCACATAAATACGAGTCTGTCTTCCTAGGCTGGTCAGAAGATCCTGATGCTACTGAACCAAAATACCAGCCAGAGGAAACTATTACGTCAAGTAAACCACTTACCCTTTATGCCGTGTGGAGAGAGGCTGAAACTTCAGTTCTTGATTTAGGATCAACGGTCAACACAAAAATGAAGACTCTTTCTAACGGCACAACAAAGAATTACTATGAAGTAGACACGATGATCAAGGCAATTCACCGAGCCTCCGAATTGCCCAATGACTTCCTCGCTACTTCAGATAACACAATTTCCACTCCTTCTTCTGTTCCTATATATATCTTTTTTGATAATACCAATGAAGCGGGCATACTATATTACTACTCCGATGCCGACATAATCTATGCAAACAGAAGTTCTGGTTTTATGTTCTATAGGGAAAAAGCACTTACTGATATTTCTGGTCTCGCCAATTTGGATACAAGCAATGTAACCGATATGGAGCAAATGTTTCGAGATACCAACATCACCAACACTGACGCTCTCGCTGCCGGAAAGAACAATAATCCAAATATTTGGAATACGAAGAACGTGACCAACATGGAATTAATGTTCGAAAACACCACTTCTCTCACAAGTCTCTCTGGCCTTGCCAACTGGGACACATCAAACGTAGTCGATATGAACAGTATGTTCTCTTCTGCTACCGCCATCACTAACGTTGCTGGTCTTGAAAACTGGAATACTGGAAAAGTGACCAACATGCGGAATATGTTCTTATTTGCTACCTCTCTTTCTGATATTTCTGGCCTTGCCAACTGGGACACAAGCAATGTAACCGATATGATGCAAATGTTTCAAGATACCAACATCATCAACACTGACGCTCTCGCTGCCGGAAAGAACAATAATCCAAATATTTGGAATACGAAGAACGTGACCAACATGGATAGTATGTTTTATCGAATCAAGTCTCTTATTGACATTTCAGGTCTTGCTAATTGGGATACTTCGAAAGTTTCAACTACTCATCGTATGTTCTCCGAAACTGGCATTACGAATGTTAATGCTCTCGCTAATTGGAACACTAGGAATATGACGAGTATAAGCCAAATGTTTCAGGATTCTACCTCACTCGCCGATATCTCTGGCCTTGCCAACTGGGATACAGCAAACACGGTCTATATGGGATATATGTTTTCTGGCGCTACCTCGCTCGCGGACATTTCTGGTTTAGCTATTTGGGAAACGTCAAATGTAACAAATATGAGTGGCATGTTCCAAAAAACCAAAGTCGTCAATGTTGACGCTCTCGCAACCGGTAAGAAGAATAATCCTAACATCTGGAATACTGGAAATGTAACTAACATGAGTTATATATTCGATAATGCTACTTCTCTCACGGGCATCTCTGGCCTTGCTAACTGGGACACGGCTAAAGTGAACAATATGAGAAACATGTTTACTAATACAAAAATACACAATGTTGACGCTCTCGCAACCGGTAAGAAGAATAATCCTAACATCTGGAATACTGGAAATGTAGCCAATACGTATCAAATGTTTTATAATATCTCATCTCTAGTCGACATCTCTGGCTTATCTAATTGGAGTATGACTAACGTGACTAATATGGGCTATATGTTTGGAAATACAAAAATCACCAGCGTCAACGCCCTTTCCAATTGGGACACAGGTAACGTAACTAACATGAGTTTTATGTTTTACAACGTTTCTTCTCTAACCAGTGTTTCTGTTATTGCTCACTGGGATGTTAGTAATGTAACTGCAACATCCGGAAGTACGTCAGAAAATGAGAATAAATTTTATTGGATGTTCATGAAGGTTCCTTCTTCTGCCACATCTGGCTTCTCATTCGTAAATCGACCAGGGGCAATCAACAGTTCCGGTACCTATATTCCAAGTTCATAGGGGATATTTGCAGACTAATAAGTGCATCTCAAGGCCAGTACAGTAACCGTTAACACACTCATTTGTCCATCAGGTTGGCATTTACCATATGGCTCTAATAATAGTAACAACGGTAGTTTTGCTTATCTAAATACACAGCTTGATGTGAGCAATGATATATATGGCTCGACATTGCCTTGATGAAAGTTTCGATATTTTGAGTTTTTACAAACATGATAAAATCCGATTTATAGTTTACTTAATCCTATTATATCCTGAAGGGCCATTCTACACGATTCTGGACTTGCCGTTTAAGATGCGCCAGAAAGTGACGATTTTTCTGAACATTTTGCACCAGTTTTTTCTCGTTCGATTCTGCACCCCTGCTGGATGGAAAATAAAATCACACGTTCATTTTGAAGTCAAAAATGCTGAATTGGTTCAGAAATAAAGAAAAACCCCTGTAAACCAGGGGCCTCCAAAAACGGAAGAAGGATGCCAATGTGACATCCTTTAATGGTGCGGGTAGAGAGAATCGAACTCTCATCTCAAGTTTGGAAAACTTGCATACTAACCACTGTACTATACCCGCGGCAAGACTAATTATATATAATTTACGAGACAAAAACAAGTGTATAGTAAGTGGCAAACATGAGCAGCATTAATCCACCTTCGACACGATTGATCTTGTGATTCGTAATAGAAAAGATAAACAGGAGCGCAGCGGAACCAACAAGGGCAATCAGATCTATAACAGAGAATCCGGCAGGTGTAACTGCGCCAAATATAGCTACTGGTATGCCGAGTACAACGCAGATGTTAAAAATATTTGATCCTAAGATATTCCCGAGCACTAGCTCGGTTTCGCCTTTTCTCGCCGCAACCACGGTAGTAACTAGCTCAGGAAGTGAAGTGCCGAGTGCTATTACAGTTAGAGCAATCACGCGTTCGGACACGCCGATAGCGGAAGCAAGGAACGAAGCGGAATCCACAACGAAGTTTGAGCCTACAACGATACCGGCGAGACCTAGGGCAGTAAACAATAAAGATAGTCCGAGTTTCCATTTTGGTTTCTCTCGTTTATTTTTATCGCGTGAATGTACCGCGAGAGATATAAGGTAATAAAGAAAAATTGCAAAGAATAACAAGATGGCGATACCGTCAGATCGAGTTATTTGATTAACATCTGCAGAATTGAGCTGTACGTCTAAAAATAGAACAACCAACAGAGAAGATATCAAAATACATATCGGAATTTCCTTTCGAATTGTCTCCTTGCGGATGGATAACGGGCGAATAAGGGCCGCTAGACCTAAAATCAAAAGAATATTAAGCACGTTTGAACCGATCACGTTGCCCAGAACCATCTCTGTTGATCCAGAAGCTAGAGCCTTAATGGAGACAGCTAATTCTGGGGCGGAAGTACCAAAGGCGATAATCGTAAGACCAACAAGCGTCTTAGAGACTTTAAAATTCTCAGCCGTAGATGCGGCGCCATCAACGAAGTAGTCAGCACCTTTGATAAGTAATACGAACCCCACAATAAGTAACAGTACCTGTAGTGCAATATCCATAAGCATATTATAGCATAGCTATTTATAGAAAAAAGAACATCTTAAGATGTTCCTTTTTCTATGGGGTGGGATATCGGGATCGAACCGACGACCTTCTGGACCACAATCAGACGCTCTAACCAGCTGAGCTAATCCCACCAGATTCCTTAAGATTGTATCATAATTTGCTACTTTTGAGAAGGACCTAGGAGAGGTCTTTGTAGAACACCGCCTCCGTATCGAAAGTCCCATCAGGATGAATATCCAGAATCCTTGCACCTCGCGTCGTTTTCTTGCCATAGCAATACAATCCAGAACAGGATGTATGCATCATAGTGATTCCACGGTTTTCGCCTACGAAAGAGTTCTTATGATCATGCCCAAACGCTGAAAGAACAACTTTTCCAGATTTTATCCAACCGTTGAATTGCCCGGAATTATCTAGAGGCGGCACCGGTGCTTCACCAGCCACGCCAGAAACGTTTGGCTTTTTACGATAGTATTTGTCTCTATCCGAATAATGTCCACGCACTGCACCATGCGTTTTTTTGTCTACTTCCTCGAACAAATCATATACCTCTGGCACTGGTACATGCTGAAAAATCATTGCTGGCGGACAGTCCTTCTCGCTCAGGATCTTATCGGTATATTCCATCTGCTCTCTGCTTGCGGGAGCATATTTCATCCCGCGCATAGAATAAACCGACTCACCACTATCTATAAATAAGAGCCTCACTGCCGGTTCCCCATCCTTGTACACATCCTTAAAGAATACGGTTTCACACTCGCGGTCTTTAAAAGCAGGGGTAAGATTATTCCTCAACTTACAATACAGTTCTAGCTGTTCTTCGGGGAGGAGCTTCGCGTCCATATCATGATTTCCAAAGACAAACACAAATGGTGCATCTAGTCTTTCAATTACCCATAACAGGGAATCAAGCACCTTTTTGGTCTTTTTCCTACTCATTATCATCTGCCCAAAAATCATATCGCCAAGTAGCACTATCAAGTCAGGTTTCGTTTTTTCTACAACTTTTTCCAGTGCGACGCGTTGCCTTTCGCCAATTGTCGTTCGAATTTGTATATCTGGAACAATCAATATTCTAAATTTGTCATCTTTAAATTTCAGCATATCTATATTATATGCGTTATATACGTTTATTATCAACCCCCGGTCCGGGGTTTCTTATGGGGCGATTACTTTGTAAAAACAAGCATTTATGTTATAATATAAATAGCTAGCTTTTGCTGGTGGATTTTTACAATTTGGAGGGAAATATGGTGGAAAAAGACAAGTGTAAGGCTGTCACGGTTAAACTTGAAGAATACGCTGGCAGTCTGGAATCCTACTGGGCACGCGAAGAAGATCACTTCCTCTCCGGACGCTTTTCTCGCAATGGTCCAAACCTCGTGATGCGAATTCCCATGCAGATGCCAAAACGTCTCGATGGAACTGGGTTCGTCGATCTCGAACACTGGTTTTGCTTCCGTCCATTCATTGTGGACAGCGCAGTAGCGATCCCGTCGTTCTGCGAAGAAACCAAAGCAATTGCTGGCAAGTTCGAGCCTCGTGAATATTGTGGTCGAGTGTTGGATACATTTGAAATCCAGCCGCCCAAAAAAGCTCCGCACTTGCTTGTAGGGCCAATTACGCTACCGCACCCGGTCGAGCAATCAGATCTTGATGTCACGCTTCGCCTAGACGTGGTATATCTACACCCAATCGTAAATCCTGACGAGACATTGGTTCGTTCCTGCTATGTAGTAATCCGCTTCGGCGACCGCATCGTCCCAAGTAACTACACTTTAGAGCGTAGCTCTACACGTGCCAAGCATGATCGCGTATCGGTCTGCCAACAATACAATACTTGGCTAGCCGAGGAGCTCACAAAAACCGATTTTCTCCATCATCTGAGCGCCAGGCTTCTTAGCTCGCACCGGAGGACTTCCAGGAAATTTCTTGACACCTTTGCCAGTCTTCAAAACATGGTTGAGATAATCAACGAAGAATCAAGCCTCAATCACACGCTCACGCTGTTTCCAGGTGGAGCAACATATGACGGAGAAATCTACTTTGATAATCAACCTGACATCGACAAACTGAGTGGATTGATCCATAAACAATTCGATGATATTCTTAAAGCCAACGAGAACGCCAAAGAAGTCATCAGAATCTTCAGAGAATTCGATGCCGATAGCTTGGCTTACTTACACCTCGAGTTCATACATAGCATACGCTTCGCAGCCTTCATTTTGCGCGACATCAGTTCGGGTGATTGCTTGTGCTGCTACGCATATGGCGATGCAAGCACTGGTAATTATGACGAACTGCTCTCTCTTTCGCCTGAGGCTCTCGCCAACAAAATTCGGGGACGTTTCTCCCCGATAATGCTTGCTGCGGCTACCCGCCTAGAGAATTTGAAGGCTCTTCAGCGCAGCGATCAACTGTATACCAAGAACCATCCTCGCGCTACGCCAACACGGCCCATCGAACCGACGCAATTCCTCTAACTTCCCACTCTCCAAATCACACCCTGCCATTGGCAGGGTTTTCTCATCTTATATACAAGTATAGCCACCGTCCACCGGCATGATTAGACCTGTTACGTAGGAGGCCTCTTTTGATGCTAGAAATACCGCTGCCGCATCCAACTCGCCAGGTTTGCCATATCTTTCCATTGGTACATGAATTCTTGCGAATTCTTGGAACTGTGGCGTGTCTAGCACCGGCTTGGTGAGTTCAGTTTCAAAATATCCAGGGCAAATCGCATTGCAAGTCACGCCTCTAGTCGCGAGTTCTGCTGCCACGGCACGCGTGAAATTCACTACTCCGCCTTTTGAGGCATGATATGCAACCGTGTGAATCTCGGTATTGCCAACCAGACCATACATCGAAGCAATATTAATTATCCTTCCGTACCCATTCTTGGCCATAATGTTCCCGAACGCACGAGTCATCTTAAATACACTAGTCAAATCTGTTGCAATTGTGAAATCCCACTCATCGTCTTCCATTTCGAGTACGCCCTTATCTTTTGAACTGCCAGCACAGTTCAATAAGATATCAACGGTCTTAAATTCTTTTACTACTTTCTTTGCAGCTGCTTCTATCTCATCGCTTTTAGTTACATCTACCTTTACTGGCAGAACCTTGACCTTATACTCTTTTTCTAGCTTAACCTTCAGTTCTTCCAAACGCTCAACTCGGCGCGCCAAAATCGCTAGGTTGGCCCCCTGTTTGGCAAACGCCTCAGCCATTTGCCTCCCGAGTCCACTACTCGCACCGGTCACAACTGCTACTTGTCCCTTAAGATCAAACATAAAACTCCTTTCTTAATAACCTATATTATATGTGTTTCTTAGAGCCAATTTCAACCCTATTTATGCTGATTCAGATAATCAATCGCCATATTCGCGGCTACTGCGCCATCTGCTGTCGCAGTTACTAACTGATGTAAATGCTTAGCTCTAGTATCACCAGCACAATAAACCCCAGGTGTGTTCGTCGTACAGCTTTCATCAGACTTGATATACCCCTCGGCATCCAGCTCCACTAGACTCTCAAATCTACCATTATCTGGCTCTCGTCCGATTGTAACAAATATTCCATCCACAGAGATAGTTTTGGAATCACCATTAGATTCTAGCAAAATACCAGTTAGACTATCGTCACCAATCAACTCTTTGACTACATTCCCAGGTACAATTTCTAGGTTGTCGATGGCTTTCGCTTTCTCAACAAGATGTTTTTCGGCTCTCGGTTCAGGTTTACGAAAGATCCAATATACCTTAGAACAAATCCCAGCAAGGTACATTGCGGAATAAACTGCCGTATTACCACCACCATACACGGCTACAGCCTTGTCTTTATAGAGGGAGCCATCACAAGTAGCGCAGTAACTTACCCCTCGACTAATCAGTTCATCTTCATGCGGTAGGCCCAGCTTACGCTCTCTAGATCCATTCGCTATGATTACTGCACTCGCGAATATGTCTTCATCGTCTGTCTTTACCCTAAAACCATCTGCCTCATGGAGGATTTCTAATACTTCTGCTGAAACAATTTTCCCGCCGAAGTATTCTACTTGTTCTCGAAGGTTTTTTGTAAACTGTTCACCAGTTGTATTAGGAAGCCCCGGGTAGTTCTCAAGCTTCGTTGTTGACAAAATTTGCCCACCGGGTGCCACTTTTTCGGCAATAATCACTGATTTCTTCGCTCTAAGGGCATAGATCGCCGAAGTCATTCCCGCCGCCCCCGCACCAACAATCAAAATATCGCATTTGTTCATACTCTTATTCTAACATAATTACCCACAGGCAAGCAGGGAAACAAAAGAAAGTTTAAGAAAAAATAACTAAGCATATACTTGACAAAATATCAAACGCATGCTATAATGAAAGCGTGTTTCCAATTGGGGGAGGCATAGGAATCAAGGACTTTCAATTAGAGGAGGATTTTACCATGAGGAATCGTCTTTGGGAGGATGATCGCGAAGATCGTCGTACTTCCGCCACTCGCCGCACCGCCACCCACTCCGCTCCGTCCAGGACGGCCACTGACGCCCCTGCTACCAGGAAGGTCAGGAAGTTCAAGAACGGCTTCGGTGACAACTGGCCAGTAAGGCTGGTAATTACCTACGTTGACGGCAGCCAGGACATTTTTGTCGGCGACGAAATCGACGCCGACAACCCCGTAATCAACGCCCTGGTGACCATCAGGACCACTCGCCGCTTCTGGCGGCTGAATCTGGCCGACACTGGCACCATGGCTGGCGGAGCAGTGTATTCCACGGACGAGGAGCTCCTCAGGAGCGCTTACGCCCTCGGATACAGGAGCACCGACCCCGTTGAGATCGGACGCATCCTGAACTGCGTCGCGGAATGGTATGTCACCGGCGAAGACGGTGAACCCGCCGTTGACGAACGCGGTAACTGGATCCCTGCAACCCCGCCCATTCGCGGCTTTTACGCTCCCGGTACCCACCGCCCTGCTGCTGCGCCCTATACTCCCGGCCCTGCCGCTGCGCCCTACACCCATGACCCTGCTGCTGCGCCCTATACTCCCGGCCCTGGCGCCGGCTCCACCACGTAATATCCCCTCCCCCAATTTTGGCTGGCATTCCGTGCCAACCCTGGCACCCTCGCGGGTGCCTTTTTAATATGCTTATACTTATTTTTACCACACGTCAAGCTTATGTTATAGATATTGACAAAATTGCTTATGTGTGGTATAATGGACTCAGTCTGTATAAGAGCGTGTTAGATCTTATATAAACGGTCATTAAAACCGAATCATCCCAGATACAAACGCAGTATCTGGAATCCAATACGAGCTACAAAACAAAGAAATCATTCTATTGGGAGGGAATACCATGATTTTTCAAAACATTGGACACATCATTCTCGTCATCGCTGCCACCGTCGTAGGATTCGTTCTCTACGACAACGTCATCTGCTCTCTGAAGAAGGAATACCTTGAAAATCACGCGATTGACAAGGAAACCCGCAGAGAAATGGAGAAAGAGGACGCCCATGACCGCCTGATCATGATCATCAGGCTTGCCATATGGTGTCTCTGCGCAGCATTTGCGCTTACCGGGAATATTCTCGGTGTCATTCTCGCGGTTCCGTTCACCATCGATGCGCTCGTCTACATCTATCATGGCGCCTATCTGGCTAGCAAGTCTACGGCAGCCGCCCTGACTTTCCTGGCCGTGCCCTTTGGTGCACTCATTATGGCATGTACGATGAGCCCCATCGGAATCATTGGAGGAATCCTTCTAGGAATCCTCACGGTGGTCCTGGTGCAACTGATCAGACTAATCAGCCTTCAGCTGAAAAAGGAGGATTGATCTACGATGAAAGCATTCTTCACTAGGTTCCCCGTTATCAGCCGGCTGATCGTCACAGTCCTCGTACTGGGGCTGATCGGTCTGCTGATATGGGGTGGATGGACTCTGGCCTATAACCAAGGCTGGATTTCTCGTGCCCCCACTTGGGACATCGCTTCGTTGGCACAGCCGACCGACAATCCGGTCGTAGTGCAGCCCACCGCTGTTCCTACACAGCAGGTTGTTGTACAGCCGACCAATCCGCCTGCCCTCACTGTACCGCCGGTAATGCCGACTTCCGAGCCGACAGCGCCGCCGGTCGTAGTGCAGCCCACCGCTGTTTCTACTAACCCGCCAACCACACCCCCAACGACAGCTCCTACGGCCGCACCGCTTGTACCGGTTTACACCGAAAGCGGTACGATCACCTTCAGAGTTGTCCCGCTTCAGGGAAAGAAGTTCAACGCTCAGTTGACTACTTTCACCTATAGCGGTGGTCCTCAGGTCGCCTACAGCCCGTGGTACATCGCCTCGCTCAACAGACTCGGAAAAGAAGTTCCGGAAGCTTTCGGGACACCGATCCCCACCGATGATGTACCGACGGCGATCATTACTTGGCTGCATGATGTGGTAGTAGACCCGTGGCAGCTCACTTGGTTCCGCTTCGAATGCTACCTGGAAGATTTCAACAACATGGACGAAGTCAACGCTCGCGCAGAGCAGCTGATCACACTTCCTGCTGCTGAATACGACCAGCTTGCAAACGAGGCTCTGGCTTACTTCTTCGGTAA
>JAEEGL012604986.1_pt1 | contig 10807 bp, 11 predicted proteins | sample 9134231 | NCBI WGS metagenome assembly JAEEGL01 (sample SAMN16246548, study PRJNA631951) | gut metagenome | biome: gut microbiome; feature: rumen; material: fiber-attached | host: Bos | place: Iran: Karaj | collected 2018-10
ACCTAAACCTAATTTAGGTGCTCTAAAATATGCTTATTATTTACTTGATAGGTCATTCCTTGTTGAACCGACATCGTTAGATATTGATGTTCATCATAAGAAATTCTTGATAGATTTTCCAGTCACAAATTATCAAAAAATCTGGGGTAAGAAATGGATTTATCAATTAATTTATCTGATAATGGTAAGGTTACCCGAAAGATTTAGTAGACATAAGTTGAAAGCACAATGAACAAAGACCTATCTCTAGCCATCAGGAACCTTAGAATTCCCTTGGCATTACTCATCGTAATTGGGCATTCTGATATTCTTCACTTCCCGCTGATATCTCAGGGGGAACCTGTTGAAATTTCATCTATTACCGCTATGTTTCTTTTTGCTTTGAGAGTTTCGTTTGCATTTTTTGGAGCGTTATTGTTAAATAGGTTGATATCACATAGTTCAATACTAGTAAAAATGTTAGCAGGTGGTAGAATTTGATACTGGTATGAAAAATAACTACTCGTTGAACATCCTTATGGCATTTGTCACTATTATCTTGTGCATATTACCAGTGTCAATAAGAGCGCAGGTTAATTCCAAGTTCTATATTTATTTATGCCTTGGACAGTCAAACATGGAAGGTTATGCAAGGATAAGTACAGCAAATATTAATTTTGTTGACGAGCGTTTTTGTGTGTTAAACACTGCAGATTCTTCTGAGAGGAGTTTGGGCCAATGGTATACTGCTTATCCACCGATAGTTCGACCAGGGGCGGGCATAGGTATATTAGACTTTTTTGGTCCTTCAATGATAGAACAACTACCAAATGATGTTCGAGTAGGTGTTGTTCCTGTGGCCTTTGGGGCTGGTGCACCAATTAGTTGTTTTGATAAGGATACAGCACCATTATCTAACAATACAACGGTTAATACCTATTTTGGTGGAAACGCTTATACTCGACTCATAGAAATGGCTCTTGTTGCGATGAAAGATGGCATCGTGAAAGGTATCTTATTTCATCAAGGAGAAGCTAATTGCGGTGAAGAAGATTGGCCGGATAAGGTTAAAAAGATATATAATGACATTCTGTCTGATTTGAAATTAGAGCCATCCATGGTTCCTCTGATAGCCGGAGAACTTGTCAATGAGGATATGGGGGGGGCATGTTCTGTTCATAATGCTATTATTAATAAACTACCTGAAATTATACCTACAGCTCATGTTATTTCATCTTCAGGTTGTCCGTGTTTGGAAGACAACACCCACTTTTCCGTAGACGGGTATAAAGAAATGGGAAACAGGTTCGCATCAGAGGCTCTGCGATTGTTAGGAAAAACAACATCAATTAGAGCTATTGAGGATAAGAATTGCAAGGATCGCACAATATATAACTTACAAGGTCAGAAGCTTGAAGGTCATCTAAAGAAACAGATATATATCTTTGACGGAAAGCTAGTGTTAAAAAGTAGATAGTATTATGATTATTCTTGAATACCTAAGAAAAAAGAGACGTCAGCATCGGTTGAGTAAGATTCCGTATTGTTATCATATAGATCCATCATCAAAACTGACTTCTTCTTTTTCTCTTAATATAATTTTCCCTGAAAAAAGGAAATTCATAGAAATTGGAAGTGGAAATATCTTGGGTTGCGAATTCAGATTTGAATCGCGCGAGGGGTATGTTACTGTAGGGAATGACAATTATATCGGCCCAAGTCTTATTATATGTCACAATAGAGTTGTTATAGGTAATCATATCACCATCGCGTGGGGGTGCACTATTTATGACCACGATTCTCATTCTCTCGATTATATGGAGCGAAGAAAAGATATTGAGCGTGAAATAACGAATATTAGAGAAGGAAAGAACTTCATTATAGATAAAGATTGGACGACAGTTAAGAGTGCACCAATAGTGATAGAGGATGATGTGTGGATAGGTATGAATGTAATTGTTCTTAAAGGTGTTACTATAGGCCGAGGAGCTGTTGTCGGAGCAGGAAGCGTTGTTACAAAGGACGTCCCTGCTTGGTCTGTTGTAGCAGGAAATCCTGCGGTAGTAGTGAAACAATTAAACGAGATATAAAAATGAAAATATTGATTGTTGGTTCCAAAGGTTTTATAGGAAGCCATTGCGTAGATTACTTTTCTAAAAAACATGAAGTTTGGGAATGTGATGTCATCATGGACTACACGTCATCTAGATATATTCCTATTGATTCTGTAGATAGCGATTTTCAGGAAATCTTTCAGCAACACAAGTTTGATGTTTGTATTAACTGCTCGGGTGCAGCCAGCGTCCCATTCTCATTAGAGAAGCCATTTAATGATTTCAAGTTGAATACATTGAATGTTTTTAAGCTCTTAGAGGCCATTAGGCTGAATGCACCAGAATGTAAATTTATCACCATGTCGAGTGCCGCCGTATATGGTAATCCAGAAGCTCTTCCTATTGTTGAAACTCAGAAACGTATGCCAGTATCGCCTTATGGTTTCCATAAAGTAATGGCAGAAATGATATGTGAGGAATACTATCGCTTTTGGGGTATTAAGACGTGTTGCCTAAGAATATTCTCAGCCTATGGTCCTCGTTTGAAAAAGCAGTTATTCTGGGATATGTATAATAAGGTAACTACTCAGAAAAACTTGGTACTTTGGGGAACAGGTAAAGAATCAAGGGATTTTATTTATATCAATGATCTCGTCAGGATCATTGCTCTTGTTATTGAAAAAGGAGAGTTTAATGGCAAAGTCTATAATGCTGCCAATGGTGAACAAAGAAGGATTGTGGAGGTCGCAGATGTTTTTGTGAGGATATTGGGTACTCAAACAACGATTACCTTTAATAATGAAGTACGCAAAGGAGATCCATTAAACTGGGAGGCGGACATTACGAGTATCAAAGAACTTGGATATAAGAACTCATATACTTTAGAGCAAGGTATTGAGGATTATGTAAAATGGATAAAAACTCTCTAATCATACAATTATGAGAAATATTGATATTCTCTTTATTGGTGGATCTTTCCCGATGCCGAAAGCAGGCGGGTCAATGAATTATGTATATCATTTATTGTCAGGAATAGATGACCTTCATTATGTTGTATTGACTTCTGATTATGATCATCAAAATAATATTGAATTTGATAAAAATTATGGTCACAAAATTATACGTAATAAATATATCTTACATTTGTTGAATCCTAAACCTGGAAATTTTATCGTAAGAAACTTAAGGCTGATTGCGGCAATTGTTACTACAACTTATTATTTGGTCAGAATAAGGCCGAAGATTGTATTCTTTACAGAATACTCTTTTCTTTCCATCTCATATTTTCTTACAATACCTTTCTTGACATATAAATTGGGTATTTTTACATATTCAGAAGAGATAAATATGATTTTGAATAATGGCATTCATAGAAGTGTATTAAAAATGCTGTTAAGAAAATCGGATACAATTGTGACGGTGTGTGAATATACTAAAAGGATGATGTGTGATATTGATAAGAGTACACTATCAAAGAGTCATATTATTATACCTCCTGTTGAAATAAAAACAAATATTACGGAGAATATGCAAAATCTTAAATTAGGTCGCATTTTGTTGACGGTTGCCAGGCTTGAGGAAAGAAAGGGACATGTTGATGTCTTAAATGTATTACCTAGATTAATAAAAAAATATCCAACATTAGAATATAGTATTGTTGGATGTGGGTCATATGAGCCCGAGATTAGAAAAAAAATAATAGAGCTGGGTTTGGAGGGACGTGTAAATCTTAAGGGTAGGTTATCAGATGATGATTTAATTGAAGAATATAAAAAAGCAGATATTTTTGTAATGCCTCATAAAGAGTTGAATAATGGAAATACAGAAGGGTGCCCTACTGTATTTTTAGAAGCAGGATTATATGGGCTCCCTGTTGTCGGAGGAGAAGCAGGGGGGGTCTCTGATGCAATCAAGCACGGTGTCACTGGCTTTATCTGTCACATTGATACGGATGAACTGTATGAATATTTAGACAAATTACTATCTTCTCCGTGTTTAAGGAGAATGATGGGGGAAAATGGTGTAAGTTATGCATCTCAATTTTCTACAAAATCACAATCAGTTAAATTTAGAAACATAATATTATCATTAATGAATAAATGAAGAAATATGATTATTTGATAGTAGGGTCTGGATTGTTTGGGGCAACATTCGCTTATAGAGCAAAATCTATTGGTAAAAAGTGCTTGGTAATTGACAAGCGACCGAATCTAGGAGGTAATGTGTATTGTGAAAACATTGAGGGTATCAATGTTCACAAATATGGTGCTCATATCTTCCATACAAATAATAAGGAGGTCTGGGAATTTGTGAACTCTATTGTTGAGTTTAACCGTTATACTAACTCGCCCATAGCAAATTATAAGGGTAAACAATACAATTTGCCTTTCAATATGAATACCTTCTATCAGATGTGGGGTGTTCTTACTCCTGATGAAGCCAAAGCAAAGATTGAAGAGCAAAAGGCAGAAGCTATTGCAGCAATGAAGGCAGCAGGCGTTTCTGAACCAAGGAATCTAGAGGAACAAGCCTTGATGCTGATAGGAAAAGATATCTACGAAGCACTAATTAAAGGATATACCGAGAAGCAATGGGGAAGGAAATGTACAGATTTGCCTACTTTTATTATAAAGCGCTTACCTGTGCGCTTTATCCATGATAACAACTATTTTAATGATAGATATCAAGGGATTCCAATTGGCGGCTATAACAAGCTGATAGACGGTTTGCTTGAAGGAGTAGAAACAAAGGTAAATATAAATTTCTTCGATAATCGTGAATATTGGGAAAACATTGCAGATAAGATTGTATATACGGGACCGATAGACGAATATTTCGGTTATAAATTGGGAAAATTGGAATGGCGTACAGTTTCATTTGAAGAAGAGATACTTAACATTCCAAATTATCAGGGAAATGCAGTGATGAATTATACTGAGGTAGAGGTTCCATATACCCGAATCATTGAACATAAGCATTTCGAGATATTTGGCCAGGAAGTATATGATTGTCCAAAGACTGTCATAAGTCGTGAGTATTCTACTGAATATAAAGAGGGCATGGAACCATATTATACAGTTAATGATGAAAGAAATAACGCGTTGGCAGATGAATACCGAGTTCTTGCTTCTAAAGAGAAAAAAGTTATTTTTGGCGGGCGTTTAGCAGAGTATAAATATTATGACATGGCTCCTGTAATAAAAAATGTGTTGGAAACTAAAATATTGTAATAACATGGTAAAAGTATTGTGTGCCTTAATTTTATATAAACCATCAATAGACCTTCTTAAGAAAGTTATAGAGTCAGTTGTGTCACAGGTGGATTGTTTGTGGATTTCTGACAATACTCCAGACGGATTTAGTCCTATCACAATCTTGTGTGAATTTGGACATAGAATTAGATATGAAAAAATGGATGGTAATGTTGGCGTGGCAAAAGCACAAAACTATGCTATAAAATATGCCATAGAAAACAATTATGATTATATCTTTTTTCTTGACCAAGATAGCATTTCTCCGGATAATATAGTAGATAATTTAATAGCTAAATTTATGGAATTAGAGGACGAAGGGATAAATGTTGGTGGGGTAGGACCTCAACCATATGATCGGGATACAAATAAAGCCTATTTGCCAAACATCAAAAAGGGACATTTTATTAAAACAGATGTTAAAGAAGTGACTGAAATAATAAGTTCCGCATCTCTGATTAAAACAAGTTTATTTAGAAGAATAGGTATGATGGATGAATTGTTATTTACAGACAACGTTGATCATGAAATGTGTTGGAGAGCTACAGCCAAGGAAGGGTATCGCTTTTTTATGATTACTTCTATTCTCTTATCCCACAAGTTAGGGGAAGGGGATCGGCATTTTGGGGGAATTACAATAAAAATCGCTACGCCCTTTAGAACATTTTTCCAATATAGAAATTATTTCATTTTAGTTAGAAGGAGCTATGTTCCATTGTATTGGAAGATTTCACATGGTGTTAAGTATATTTGCAAATATTTCTACTATCCATTGTTTTGTAAACCACGTAGTGGTTATTTCATAAATATAAATAGGGGTATTTTAAGAGGGGTTACAAAAAGGTTTTAAATATGGACAAAGGTAGAGTTGCTATTATAGTAGTTACGTACAATAGGATCAATTGTTTAAAGAAATGTGTTAATGCAATTAAAGGTCAAATTTATACAAATTTTGATTGTATAATAGTTAATAATGGAAGTACTGACGGAACTCGGGAGTGGCTTGATGAACAGGAGGGACTGATAGTCGTTAATCAAGATAATAGAGGTGGAGCTGGAGGTTTCTATTCGGGAATGTCATATATGCTGAATCATGATTATGAATGGGCATTGCTGATGGATGATGATGGCTTGCCTGATAGGGCTGAATTATTTAACCTCTTATCGTCATATGATACTATTGTGAATATAACAGGAAAAGATGCAATATTAAATGCACTAGTTGTTAATGTTGATAATAACGCTGAACTGGCTTTCCCCTGGAAACGCTCTTCAAATATAAGTATCAAAGTAGATGAAGTTAGGAAATTAAAGTATATAGATCAAATTCAACCATTCAATGGTACACTTATAAAAAGAAATATTATTGATCAAATAGGATTGATAAAGCAAGAGATGTTTATTTGGGGAGACGATGAAGAATACAGGTCTAGAGCTCTACATAATAATATTGCATGTTATACAATTGTAGACGCAGTGCATTATCATCCAAAAATAAAAGGAAAGATAGTTAATATTATTCCCTTCATAAAGAGATATCAAATAGTACTTAAACCAAGAGAAATGTCTCACTATTCTTATCGTAACATGGGGTATATATATAAGACTTATCCAGAAAAAAACGTAGATATGATAAAATACTATCTTGCAAATGCTGTTTACAATATTTTGCATTTTGATCTTTTCGAGTTGTATAAATTTTTCAAATACTTTAACAGGGGTTGGCGCAATAATTTTGATTAGTATCAATTATCAATATTATCAATGAAACATATTAAAATTTCATTGCAACATCTTTATTTGGGCTTGATTCTTGTCATCCTATTTGGCCAGTCTGTATTTCAGAATTTCTCTTTTATCTCTAATATGTCATTATTGTTGATATCAGTTACTCAGTTATTTAAACTGACCAATAAAGAAAGAGGCGTTGTATGTGTTCTTTTTTTGTGGATTATATTGTTGCTTGCGTATACAATGTTGAGAGGCAATCCTTTACTATCGGCTCTTCGGTTTGGGGCAATATTATTTATAATATGTTATGCGTATTTTTGGAAAATAAAGCCAGAATTCTTCTTGAGACTTCTTTTTTATGTAAGCGCATTTGCAGTTTTCTGCCTATATTGTTTGGAGTTGTTTATGTTTTCATTGTCAATAGAAGAGTCGAAGGCGTTAAGAGAGACTGTTTTCTTACCAAATCGCATTGGGGATGTATTTTATTACTATGTTTATTATAAACTAGAATTAAAAGGTACCGCTCTTATCACTTTCGTTTATATTTTATCGTATGTCGTAGACATTTTTCCACATAAATACAGAAATCATTTAAGATGTTTTTATCTTATAGGTGCTGTTTTGGCAGGAAACTTTGCATATCAAATGGCAATAGTTTTATTTCATATTCTTCATACTCTTTACAATTTGCAATATGGTCTGAAACGAATGGGGGGGATGTTCATTCTGTTGTTTCTTTTTACAATTGTTTCCGGGTCTTCACTTGTTTCATACTCGTTGTTTGTTTTGGAGTCAAAGGCTGATGATTCTAATGCTTTAAAGACAGAGCAGGTAAAATTACTCTTAGAAGACCTTAATACTCCTCAAGAATTATTATTAGGAGCTGGTTTGGGCAATGCTTTTACGGCTCATGGATATATGAGAGATTATAGTGGTGATAATAGTTATTATGAGGTTCAGACAATGTATGTTTTTAATCAATTGGGATTGGTCGGATTTACCATATTAGTGCTATATAATATTATTTTGACATTTAGAAGAATAAGATATCCCGAATTGTTGATAGTTTATTTTGTATATATAGCTTATGCAAGTTCTAATCCCTATATTTGGGATACGAATCATATTGTTGTAATAATAACTCTTATTTGCTCTATGAGAATAATGTCTAAAAATAAATTAACTCAAAGAATAAACTATGTCAATAAAGCTGACGTATATAACCAATAATCCGTCAATAGCAAGAATCGCTGAACAGGCAGGAGTTGATTGGATATTCCTTGATATGGAGTTTATCGGTAAAGATAAGCGTCAAGGAGGGCTTGATACCGTGCAAAACCATCACACATTGGAAGATGTGCGGATAATAAAAGAAACTGTGTCACAGGCAAAAGTGCTAGTCCGTGTAAATCCTATTCATGAAGCTTTGTCAAACTATCCATCTTCTAAAGATGAAATAGATGCAGTGGTAAATGCTGGTGCAGACATCATTATGCTTCCCTTTTTTAAAACAGTTAAGGAAGTAAAGCGTTTCTTGGATTTTGTAGATGGGCGTGCAGATACCTGCTTGCTGCTTGAAACAGCAGAGGCAGCTATACTGTTAGACGAAATACTGGAAATACGAGGCATTGATATGATTCATATAGGATTGAATGACCTACATTTGGAATTGGGTATGAAGTTCATGTTTGAGTTGTTGGCAGACGGCACTGTGGAAAGGCTTGGCAATAAGATTAAGTCTAAGGGAATCCCCTTTGGCTTTGGCGGTATTGCGCGATTGGATTCTGGTTCGCTGCCTGGTGCAGATGTGCTAAAGGAACATGTGCGCTTGGGGTCCAGTATGGTAATCGTTAGCCGCAGTTTTTGCAATACAGATGTGGTAACTGATCTTGATGAAATTCGGAAGATATTCAAGGAGGGGATTAGAGAAATCAGACGATTGGAATCTGAGGCAGAAGAAGTTGCCAATTACTTCAGGAAAAACCAGAAAGAAGTGAAAGAGGCTGTTAAGAAGATTGTAGAACAAATAGAGAATAAAGAAAATGATAATTAATCAAAATACCATAAGAGGCCTTCAGACAGGATACGGTGAGGCTTTCTACCTGTTAGACAGTGCCCAGTTCCGTAAGAACTTTGCTGAACTGAAAACCGCTTTCAACAACATATATCCCAACTGGAATATTGCTTATTCTTACAAGACCAATTACACCCCCAAACTCTGTAAGATTGTCAACGAACTTGGTGGTTATGCTGAGGTTGTGAGTGAGATGGAGTTGGAGATTGCCAAACGTGTTGGCTGCAAGGCTGACCGTATTATATGGAACGGTCCTATTAAGAATGTTCCTATCATGGAGCAGTTCCTGTTGGATGGTGGAACCGTCAACATTGACTGCATTGAAGAACTGGAACAGGTGAAGGATATTCACAACCGTCATGCAGACAAACTTATCAATGTAGGTATCCGTTGCAATTATGATGTGAATGATGGTGTGGTTTCCCGCTTTGGTTTTGACATTGATGGTGAAGATTTCATGGAGGCTGTGAAATTTGCCACAACCACCAAGAACGTGAAGTTTATCAACTTCCAGTGTCACTTTGCCAAACGCCAGATAGCCTACTGGCCGGCACGCGCCAAAGGTATGGTGAATTTGATTGACCGTTTGGGTATCATTCCTGAGCGCATTGATATTGGTGGAGGTCTGTTTGGTAAGATGGCAGACTCGCTGAAAGCTCAGTTCTCTTGTGAGATTCCTGACTATGAAGCCTACGCCAAGGCTGCAGCAAAAGTATTTGCAGATTACTTTAATGATAAAGAAGTAAAGCCAGAGCTGTTGATAGAACCTGGTAGTGCTGTCGTTGGAGACTGCATGAAGTTTGTGGGAACAGTCAAGACTATCAAGAACGTTCGTGGTAAATGGATTGCTACGGTATTAGGTAGTCAGAAGAATATTAGTATGACTGGTATCAACCCTCCGATCGAAGTTATCTCGATGGGAGAGGAACCGAAAGAATATAAAGATCTGGATTTTGTAGGTTTTACTTGTATTGAGGGAGATGTTCTCTATCATAATTATACGGGCAAACTGGCACATCAGGATGTGATCGTTATTAGTAATTGTGGTAGTTATTCTATAGTGATGAAACCGCCCTTTATTTTACCTAATTTTCCGGTACTTGATATTAGCGAAGGAAAAATAGAGGTTATTAAGCGAGCAGAGAACTTTGATGACTTGTTCCATACTTTCAAATTCTAAGAATGAATCAGTTGAATCTGTTTCTTAAACGATGCATCGATTTGGGCTTTTCAATCGTTGCCATCATTGTATTGAGTCCGATATTTATTATCGTAGCCATTGCTATCAAGCTGGATTCTAAAGGTCCTGTTTTTTTTAAGCAAGGACGTAGAACAAAAGATGGTAGAATCTTCCAAATGCTGAAGTTCAGGTCTATGGTGGTGGATGCTGAGAAACAAGGTACGGGATTGTTTTCGTATGACAATGATCCACGCGTAACCAAAGTTGGCGCTTTTCTTCGTAAAACTAGTATTGATGAGTTCCCTCAGTTCTTCAATGTACTGATGGGTGACATATCTGTGGTTGGACCGAGACCATGCGTGACCTACGAACTCGGGGATTTTGAGACGCTGAATAAGAAGTATAAGAAACGATTTGAGGTAAAAGGCGGCATCACAGGTCTTGCTCAGTGCAAAGGACGAAATGAGAACTCTTGGGAAGAGAAGGTAGCGTATGACGGACAATATGTTGATCTATTCAAGAAAGAAGGTGTTTGGAT
>JAEEGL012973369.1_pt1 | contig 10807 bp, 9 predicted proteins | sample 9134231 | NCBI WGS metagenome assembly JAEEGL01 (sample SAMN16246548, study PRJNA631951) | gut metagenome | biome: gut microbiome; feature: rumen; material: fiber-attached | host: Bos | place: Iran: Karaj | collected 2018-10
ACGTGGTAGAAAAAATAGCCGAGCTGAAGGAAATGAGCGTAGATGATGTAGAGCGTATAACCTACGAAAATGCGTTAAATATATATTCAAAATGTAAAAGGAACGACTAAATGGCATATTTAAGTAATCCAACATATACAAGAGCTGTCTTAGAGGCTCATGGCTTTTCTTTCCAGAAAAAATATGGCCAAAATTTTTTAATAGATGGCAATATATTAGATAATATTATAGATGCTGCCGGCATTACAAAGGATGATTTTGTCCTTGAAATTGGCCCAGGTATTGGCACAATGACTCAGCGTCTTTGTGAAGAAGCCAGAGAGGTTGTTGCAGTAGAAATAGATAAGACTCTTATTCCTATTTTGGATGATACCTTGTCAGCATATAAGAACTGGACAGTAATCAATCAGGATATTTTAAAGGTAGATATAAATGCACTAGCAGCTGAGAAAAATGGTGGGAAGCCAATAAAGGTCGTTGCCAACCTGCCGTATTACATCACAACACCTATCATAATGGGACTATTTGAGAGCCATGTGCCACTTGAATCAATCACTATCATGGTACAAAAGGAAGTGGCAGACAGAATGCAGGAAGGTCCAGGCTCTAAGGAATACGGTGCTCTCTCACTTGCTGTACAGTATTACAGCAATCCTGAAATTGTCTGTGAGGTTCCACCAAGCTGTTTCATGCCACAACCAAAGGTGGCAAGTACAGTCATTACCTTAAAATGCCACGATAAGCCGCCAGTAGAATGTGACGAAAAGCTACTGTTTCAGATTATCAGGGCATCATTTAATCAGCGTAGAAAAACTTTACAAAATGGTCTTGGAAATGGCCTCCATTACTCAAAAGAACAGATTGCAGATGCCATAGCACAGGCTGGCTTTATATCTACAATCCGCGGTGAAGCCCTTTCACTAGAAGAATTTGCAAAGTTAACAAATATATTAAAGGATATGAAATAACTGTTAAATATACATTAAGGGGAGTGTATATTAATGGACATTCAAACTTATAATTATAATAAAGAAGTCCAGCTTCTTATTGGGGAAATTCAGAAAAACAGAGCTATAAACGGAGTGGCACTCATCGAAGCGTGCAATAAGCTTTTAGAATATGGTCATAGCATGATGGATGCCGCTTTGGTGGGATATGCCCATTTTTCAAAGGGTGAGACATATTATCTTCTTAACGATGCCTACAATTTCTATTCTGAAATGCTTGCATCTATCTCACCTCTTGAAAAGGCTCATGATTGGTACAGCGTTGCCATGGCAAATAATATGCTTGGCATCGCTTCTTTAAACAGGGGTAATGCGCCTCTCGCCCTAGACTACTTTATAAAGGCAATCAGTATTTGTGAAGACTACGCGTTGCCAGATGTAGAGTGGATTATTCATCTTAATTTAGGTTCTCTATATCTTAATATCGAAGAATACAAGAAATCCATTTCACACACGGAAATTGCATATAGATATATCACTGAACATAAGGACATGGATGGTTACATTGAAAATATCACTGTGGCCATGCTTGGCTTAGGCCGCGCCTATTTAAAGCTTGATGAACAGGAAAAATGTATTGAAATTGAAAAAAAACTTAAGACGGAATGCATTCCATATCTTAATGAGACGGAGAAAATAGTAATCTTCTGTTATTTTTCAAGAGTTCACCAGGCGCTTAGGGAATATGATGCCAGAGATTACTGGATTGATATGGTAAATACCTACACCAGCGCAAAAATGCCAATTATGGATGTTTTTGACGATTTTTATGACTATCTTGATATGCTTCTTGCCACAAATAAATATGACGATTTCTTCAAAGCATACACAGTGCTTGATGATCTGACAAAATATACTTCAATCAAAAATCTTGAAAAAAAGCTTTTAACGCTGAAAATACGCTACTACAGACGTGTAGGCCAGATTGAAGAATATAAAATTGCTTCAGTCCTCTATTTTGAACTTTCAGAATATATGGAGCGAGAAAATAGATTGATGGTAAGCAATATGATCGTTATGCGCAATTCGTTTATGGAGCTTACACAAATCAATAAAAAAGTAGAGGAAGAGAATACATTTTTACAAAAACGTTCAGAGACAGACCCATTAACAGGATTGTATAATAGACTGAAACTTAATGAATATAGCGAAAAAGCCTTTGAAAAGGCCAAATCGATGCAATCAAACATTGGAGTAGAAATACTTGATATAGATTATTTCAAGCAATTTAATGACAATTACGGTCATCAGGCCGGCGACGATTGCATTAAATTCATAGCAAATAGTCTTATTGATATGGGTAATGATGCAAATGTATTTGTTGCACGCTATGGCGGCGATGAATTTGTAGTCATTTACGAAGGTTTGACAGAAAATCAGATTAAGGAAAAGGCACAAAATCTTAGAAGTAAGATTTATGAAGCAAACATGGAGCACAGATTTTCACTTTCCGATAGCAGAGTTACCATCTCCCAAGGTATTTGCCAGGGTGTTCCTACTTCTGACAAAGGATTTTTTGCCTATCTGCAACAGGCAGATAAAATGTTATATGAGGTTAAGCAAAAAAATAGAAATGACATAAAAGTCTGTGATGCATCAGACATATAACTAAAGGGAAATGATATGAAAAACATATGGAAAATTTTTGTAGATGATATTTTAAGTCTCGTAAAGAATTTCTTCGCGCTTGTAATTGTCATAGGAATCTGTTTTCTTCCAGCTCTATATGCCTGGTTCAATATTTATTCAAATTGGGATCCATATGGCAATACAGGCGCTCTAAAACTTGCTGCAGTATCTGTAGACAAAGGTTACACCGATGAAAATGGTGAGTATCATAATCAAGGTGATTCCATAATTGAAAATCTTCATGAAAATACAGCTATCGACTGGCAGTTTGTAGATAACTCAGACGAGGCTATAGAAGGCGTTTACAGCGGAAAGTATTATGCCGCAGTAGTTGTAGATGAGGATTTCTCCTACAACATGTACAACGCTTTTACAGATGAAATAAGACGCCCTACCCTGCATTTTTATGAAAATCAAAAGAAAAATCCAGTTGCTACCAAAATTTCAGATACAGTAGTCCAGAATCTTCAAAACACAATTAACGTGACATTTACAGAAGTAGTTGTACGTGAAGTGTTTAAAAGTGCAAATAAAGTATCAGAGGATATTAAAGAAGATGACGGCTTGGATGGAGCTATCCTAAATCTTAAACATCTAAGAGAGGATTTAGATGGCTATCAGGTTACAATCGGAGAAATTATCGAAAATGATGCCAAGCTTCAACAGTCACTGAAGGCGGCGAAAAATGATGCGTCTAATCTGCAACAGGAGGCAAGAAATAGCGCTAATGCAGCAAGAAGCTCAAGTATAGCGGCAGGCCAGACCGAAACCTCTTTGGCAGAATACTCAAAAAATGTAAATGCAGCATTAAATGAGGTGAATAACAGCATTACAGAAATCGAGGCATTTATCGGCGCAGGCTACATCTCTACTGATGTTAAAGACATGGAGACTTATCTGCAAAGAAGTGCCAAGGATGCAGCAAATATAGTCAATTACCTGAATATCCTGGCAGCCAGCAAAGTACATGGTCCTATTTTAAAGAGAAATATGGACAGGGCAAACGAACTTTATGCCATTTTACAGGAATATGACATCGGCGAACCTACAATAGCAGGAAATATCGTTGCTCACAATGAACAACAAATGAAATCAACATTGGAAAAAGCAGGCGGCAAGGTTTCAGAGCTAAAGAGTGCCTATAACGACAACCTGGTTGCAGAAGTGAATAATGGTCTTAAAGAACTAGGTGGCGTACTTGATGATTCAAACAGCTTGCTTAATTCAGTGGGAGATACCTTTGGTAGTCTAAAAACCATGTTCACAGCCATTAATAACACTGTGGATTCAGCAAATGTCAGCTTACAAAAAACAAGTGAAGCACTTTCATTTGTAAATAATCGAATTAAAAGCATAATTGGTGATGTAGATACTGTAGATAATTCAGATAAAATACAGGCTTTGGTAAATGGACTTTCAGGTGATCCAAAAGTATATGGCAAATTCTTCTCTCAACCTGTTGAAGTCAAAACAGAGGCTGTATACCCAATAGAAAATTATGGATCTGCAGTTGCACCATTTTACTCTACCTTAGCATTTTGGGTTGGAGCTTTGATTTTAACAGCTATCATCAAAGTACATCCTGATAAGAAAAAATATCCTGATGCTACAAAAAGACAGTTATATTTTGGAAGATATGTCCTGTATTGGATTTTAGGACAGCTACAAGCAATAGTAATAGTCCTTGGAGACCTTTATCTATTGCATGTACAGTGCGTACATCCAGGTCTATTTATGCTTGCAGGTTCTATTATTGCGACCACATTTACTCTTCTAATATACTCATTTGTTATAACCTGGGGTGATGTTGGAAAGGCACTTGCAGTGGTTATTGTCGTAATACAAATAGCAGGAAGTTCTGGAACATATCCAATCGAATTGCTGCCAGAATTTTTCAAGAAGGTGTATATCTTCTTCCCATTCCCTTATGCTATCAATGCAATCAGAGAATGCCTATGTGGAATGTACGGTAATGATTATATTAAGTATTTATGCAGTCTTGGAATATTTATAATAGTCGCTCTTGTAATTGGCTTGCTTGTAAGAATTCCTTTTGAGCCAATTAATCACTACATGGAAGAGCGAATGGAAGATACTGAGATGATGTAGTATGTCTCAGGGAGGAATGATAATGCCAAACGAAAAAGAGATAATGTACGATAGATTCCTGGAATTGCAACAGCAGGTACATTTAAAAAATCAAAAGAAAATCAGAGTTGGTTTGAAAGTTAATATCATACTGCCGCTTATATTCCTTGCAATAAGTTTCTTAAGTAACCGCTCGAAATTGGTATTTCTTGTCTTATGGATTGTGTCATTATTCGGAATAGCATTTTATCTTCTATATGTTGAATATATGGATTTCAAGCTCCAGGAAAGAATGAAAGAATTTGGAATAATTGACAGTGAAGAAAATGAGGCATTGATAGGAAACGAAGTAGTTCAGGGTATGAGGGATATTAACAATGCCCAAAAAGAAATGGTCAAAGATATTAAAGAACGCAAAGATGAAATCAAAAAGGAAATAAAGACAGAAGTAAAAAAAGTAGGAGGCAAAATTAAAAAATGAAAAATATCATAAAAATTATAGCCTCCGACATCAAAAGGATTTCTACCAATGTTGTTGCCATGGTTGTAATAATGGGACTTACAGTAATTCCATGCCTTTATGCCTGGTTTAATATCCTTTCAAACTGGGACCCTTATGGAGAAGATGCCACCTCAAACCTGCAGGTTGCGGTAGCTTCAAGTGACCAAGGCATAATGATTGGAACCTATGAAATTAATGTTGGTGACATCATCATAAAAAATCTTAAAGAAAATAAAACAATCGGCTGGAGGTTTACAGACACCTCTGAAGAGGCTGTAGACGGCGTATATTCAGGTGATTATTATGCTGCAATCGTCATTGATGAGCAGTTCAGCTCAGATATGATTAGTTTTTTAGGAGGTGAAATTGAAAATCCAAAAATCACTTACTATGAAAACGAAAAGAAAAATGCAATTGCACCAAAGATTACGGGCAAAGTTAAGACCACCATTCAACGTGAGGTCGATGAGGCTTTTATCAGTACTATTGCGGAAACTATCCTAAAGGCAGGCGAATACTTTGCAAATCTCGATGAGCAAGGCAATATCACAGGGAAAGGTATCTCAAAGCTGGAACAGTTAGATACGGACCTTAAGGGTGTAATTGTTGTATTGGATTCTTACATAGCCCTTATGGATTCTACAGAGCAGATATCTTCTGCTTCTAAAGAAGTGGCAAATACTGCTAAATCAGTAACAAAGCTGGCTGGACAGATGGCTCAGGAGGCAAAAACAAACGCACCGGCCACAAAGCAAAAAATCCAGGACGCAAAAAATACAACCGATGAGAAGGTTTTCGCTTTAAATAATAAAATTGACAGAATTGCCGAAGTCCTAAATGATGTTAATTCTATAGTTGCTGCTATGCCTGTACCAACACTTGGAAAAGGCCAGGAAATTAAGCAAAAGCTTGATATTATCTCAGCAATCTGGGGTGAAGAAACAGATCCTTACAGCTTAAATTATCTGGTCAATAATTTTACAACAGGAAATGAAGACTTCGATTCAAGAGTTAAAGCAACATTAGCTGACCTTAAGTTCAGAAATGATACACTAAGAAATGATGTCCAGTCTTTAGTTGATGCAGAAAATCAGGGACACGATGATACTTTAGAGCTGAAAAATAAAATTACAAATGATGTAACTGACTCGCAAAATGCCCTCGCAAATGCCAGAGCCCAGTATGCAAATATTCTTTCACCTACTACACAATATGCTATGAATAATGCCTCATCTTCTATTGCTGAAGTGGAAAAGCTGTTAAACTACGATGCAAAAAGCATAGATGCTGTAGTTTCTGATTTAAAAAATTATTCAGGAATAATGTCCAAATCAAAATCATCACTTGTTAAATCAAGGGATGAGGCTGTAAAAATGGAGCAAAGACTTGCAAATATTATTTCTGACATTAAAGGCTTAAGTAACAATGAGGCCTACGAAAAATTCAAGGAACTGCTCCGCTCAGATCCACAGCTACTGGCTGAATTTGTCAGCAGCCCTGTGGAAATTGATGATGAGTATGTATATCCTGTGGAAAACAATGGTTCAATGACCGCGCCATTTTATATTATTCTTTCTATCTGGGTTGGCGCCCTCATTATGTCCACAATCATCAAAACAACTGTGAAAGACACATCAAATCTTACGAATGTAAAAAACTGGCAATGTTTCATTGGAAGATTTTTCGTGACAATGGTGATAGGTCAGATCCAAACATTGATTACGGTCCTTGGAGCCTTTTTGTTTGTGGGAATACAATGCGAAAATCGCCTGCTATTTTGGGCAGCTTGCGCATGGACATCATTTGTATACTCACTACTGCTCTACTCCTTTGCATATTCATTTGGCAATATAGGAGAGGCTCTGTCTGTTATTTTGATGGTTATCCAGGTAGCAGGCGCAGGAGGTACTTTCCCAATCGAGGTTCTTCCAAAGGTATTCCAGTTGCTGTACAAATTTATGCCATTTAACTACTCAATGAATGCAGTTCGTGAATGTATTGCAGGATTTTACAAGGATACCTACAGAGATTGTATGGTAACGCTGTTGGTTTACGTAGCTGTAGCCATATTTATAGGTGTGGTTCTTTATCACCCATTCGAATTTGTTAACAGAAAAATCGAAATTAGCAAGGAAAAATCTGGTATACTATTATAAGAGAGAAAGGCAAGGCGGTGTATGTCTTGCTTTTTGTTTTTTAGAAAAGGAGGTACACTAATGAGAGACATATCGTGGGTTAAAGACAGCATTTTCTATCATATTTATCCTATCGGCGCATTTGACTGTCCTAGGGAAAATAAAGGTGAAGAAACTGCTGGTCACAGAATTCTTAAAATGATTGATTGGATTCCCCATCTGACAGATTTGGGTATTAATGCAATTTATCTTGGACCTATCTGGGAATCAGGTACCCATGGATATGATACCTTTGATTACTATAAACTTGATACTCGCCTTGGTACTAATGAGGATTTTAAAAAGGTGGTAGATGAATGCCATAATGCTGGCATAAAGGTTGTTTTAGATGGTGTATTTAATCACGTAGGACGCGGACACAAGGCATTTTTAGATGTTAAGGAAAAACGTGAGGCATCACCATACAAGGATTGGATTGCAGGTATTAATTTTGGTGGCAATAACTGGTACAATGACGGCTTTTCCTACGAGTGCTGGTCTGGTGCCCAGGAGTTGGTAAAGTTGAATTATTGGTGTGAAGATGTGAATAAACACATCCTTGAAGCAGTGGCTATGTGGATAGATGAGTTTGATATCGACGGACTTCGCCTTGATGCAGCAGATTGTATACAAAGAGATTTTTTCAAACGCCTAAAGAACTTTACCGAAGAAAAAAAGTCAACTTTCTGGCTTATGGGAGAAATCATTCACGGTGACTATAACGTTTATGTGAATGATGAAATGCTTGATGCCGTAACTAATTACGAATGTTGGAAAGGAATTTATTCAAGCCACAACGACCACAATTATTTCGAGATAAATTACGCCATGAAGCGCCAATGGGGCCTTGGAGGAATATATTTAGGCAAATACCTATATAATTTCGTTGATAATCACGATGTAAATAGAATTTACACACTCCTTAAAGAAAAGGAAAATATATTCCCAGTATACACTCTTCTATTTACCATGCCAGGTCTTCCATCCATTTATTATGGCAGTGAATGGGGCATTGAAGGTGACAAAAATGCAGGTCAGGGTGACTACGCTTTAAGACCTGCCATAGAAATTGAAAAAATGGATAACCCTGAGCTGATTGACCATATTAAATCATTGGCAGAAACTAGAAAATCCTCAGAAGCCCTCAAAAGTGGGATTTATGAAGAGGTTCAGGTAAAAAATGAGACCCTGGTATTTGCCAGAGGCTTAGACGATGAATATGCTGTTGTTGCGCTAAATAACACTGCCGATGAAAAGAAACTTGTGTTTGACTATAGAGGACAGCATCACGAAATAGATTTACCTCCACACGGAAGTAAAATCCTAAAGTGTTAATTATCTGCAAGATAGGCATACATGCAATGATCACGGCGTTCTCCGTTGATAATTATTTTATCACGGAGAATGCCTTCATATTGGAAGCCAAGTTTTTCCACCATGTGAATAGATGGTTCATTATCTGGAAGAATTAAAGCCTCAAATCTGTGGATACCAATTTCGCTGACAAGTATAGGGATTGTGGCGCTTAATGCCTCACTGCAATACCCTTTGTTTACAAAATTTCTGTCCATCTTATATCCTACTGTGCAGCTGGCATAGATAGGCTTTACAATGTTTCTATAGCTTACAGTCCCAATTATTTTCTCAGGATGATTCTTTTCAAATATCCAATATCTAAGCATTACAAGTCGCATAATATTTTGATACTCGAAATCTAAAATTTTTCGTTGATGGTTGAGAGTATAGAAGTCCTCTCCTAGCACAGGTTCATATTTTTCTACAATATCTCTATTTTGGATATAAAAATCAAGAACCTGATTAGCATCATGTTTGTTTAGCACCCTTAATTCCAAACGATCTGTTAATACCTCAAATTTCATAAAACCCCCCGTAGTAAATGAAATTAGTCTATCCCTCTTAGATTTGTGTTTGGTATATAATTTTTTAATATATCAACAAATGATTTAAGCGTTTCTGGTGAATGAGCAGAAAATATAGGATTGATGACCTGCTCAGACTCTTTATAGCTTTGAAGGTAATATGCCTTTGCACCTTTGATCCACCGCCCTATGGCCTCCATATCCTCTGCATCGTGACACTCCCTCATGATGGTTGTCCTGAACTCATAATCCACTCTCTCCTGCTTCAAAAGTTCTACAGAAGCCTCAATTGCGCCAATATCAAAATTTGGCATACAGGCAATGCTATTATATTTTTCTTTAGAGTTTTTAATATCCATGGCAATATAATCGACTAAGCCCTGATTTATAAGGGATTCCACCATGTCAGGATTTGTACCGTTAGAATCCAATTTCACAAGAAGTCCCATATCTTTTATTTTGTGGATAAATCTAGGCAAATCCTTGTGAAGCGTGGGTTCACCGCCTGTAATACACACTCCATCTAAAACCTTTTTCTTAGCTTTCAGGTGTTCAAAAATTTCATCTTCGGAATAGGCAATAACATCATTAGGCGGCATAACCAAATCCCTGTTGTGACAAAATGGACATCTGAAATTACATCCTCCGGTAAATATTGTGCTTGCAATCTTTCCCGGATAGTCTAAAAGTGTAGTCTTTTGAAGCCCTAGTATTAGCATAAATCATTTCCTTTTGCCCGTAAAAGTGTTAACATTAAATAGCTTTTAGGATACTATTTTATAGTAAAAAGTATAGCAAAACAGGGAGGGAAAATCCATGATGTCGAAAGAGAAACGTCAGGAACGCCGCATAGCAAAACAGGTGGAAAAATTAGAAAAGAAAAATCTTAAGACATTTGAGAAATACATGGAGCAGGCCCTCAAAGAGGCAAAAAAAGCTTATAACATTAACGAGGTTCCAATCGGTTGTGTTATAGTTCAGGACGATAAAATTATTGCCAGAGGCTACAATCGCAGAAATACAGATAAAAGTGTTCTTGCCCACGCTGAGATAGCTGCCATTCAGGAGGCGTGCAAAAAAACCGGTGACTGGAGACTTGAGGATTGCACGATGTATGTCACATTAGAGCCTTGTCAGATGTGTGCCGGTGCTATCGTACAGGCCAGAATACCGCGAGTTGTGGTAGGTGCTATGAATCCAAAAGCAGGTTGCGCCGGCTCAGTGATTAATATCTTGCAGATGCACCAGTTCAATCACGTATGTGATTTGGAAACAGGCGTTTTAGGTGAAGAATGCACAGAAATGATGACCAGATTCTTTGAAGAACTCAGAGAACAAAAGAATCAAATCATGTAATTAACAGTATATTATTGACAAAATCGCCTTTATTTCATAAAATGAAGTCTCCGAGCATAGCTTAATATAGATATCACTTGGTGGTCACCCTACGGGGGTGCTGATCTTTGGGTCCTGCGTAATGGGCACCTGCGAATCGTGTCAGGGCAGGAATGCAGCAGCACTAAGTAG
>JAEEGL014863736.1_pt1 | contig 10807 bp, 12 predicted proteins | sample 9134231 | NCBI WGS metagenome assembly JAEEGL01 (sample SAMN16246548, study PRJNA631951) | gut metagenome | biome: gut microbiome; feature: rumen; material: fiber-attached | host: Bos | place: Iran: Karaj | collected 2018-10
ACATCCAGCACAAATACTTGCTTGTGATGATGAACCATTACTTTCAAGTATTTCTGATACAACTCTTATAGTATATGGGAATTCTTCTTCAGATGGTATTACTTGTAATAATGCCCTTTCTCCTAAAGCACCATGTCCAATTTCTCTTCTTCCTGGACTGCCATATTTACCAGTTTCTCCAACACTAAATTGTGGGAAGTTATAATGTAACATAAATCTCTTTTCTTCTTCTAGAGATATACCATCAAGCATTTGACTTTCACCAAGTGCTCCTAAAGTAGTAATAGATAAACTTTGAGTTTGACCTCTTGTAAATAATGCACTACCATGAGTTCTAGGTAATATATCAATTGAAGCAGAAAGTGGTCTAATTTCATCAAAATCTCTTCCATCAATTCTTATATGTTCATCAACAACAATATGTCTAAATGTATCATATTGAACTGATTCAAATATTAAACACACTTTAGTAATTAATTCATTAAATTCATTAGCTTTTAACTTATCTTCATATTCTAATGTATATTTTTCTACTAATTCTTCTTTAATTGCATCAATTGTACTATACATTTCAGCTTTATCCTTAATTCTTAAAGCTTTATCTAATCTATCACCAATAAATTCTTTAACTTCACTCTTTAATTCATCAGTTATTTCTAGATGTGGATATTCCATCTTCTCTTCGCCAATTTCTTTTATTATATCTAATTCAAATTGACATAATTTCTTAATAGCTTCATGTCCAAGTAATAAAGCTTCAAGCATATCATCTTCAGATACTTCTTTACTACCTGCTTCAACCATGTTAATGGCATCCATAGTACCTGCTACTGTTAAATCAATATCTGATTCTTCTAATTCACTAGCAGTAGGATCAATTATAAATTCTCCATTTACCCTTCCTACTTTAACTGCTGCAACTGGGCCATTAAATGGTATCTTACTAATACATGTTGCAAGTGAAGATCCAAATAAAGCAGTAAGTTCTGGAGAATTATCATTATCTACAGATAATACTGTGTTAACTATTTGGACTTCATTACGAAAATCTTCTGGGAATAAAGGACGCATAGGTCTATCTATCATTCTAGCTGCAAGTGTTGCATTATCTGTTGGCCTTCCTTCCCTTTTAATAAATCCTCCTGGTATCTTTCCAACTGAATATAATTTTTCATTATATAAAACCATTAATGGAAAGAAATCAGAAAGCAGATTAGCATTTTTTGATACAACTGAGGTGCTAAGTATAACAGTATCACCAAAACGCACAAGAACACTACCATGAGCTTGCTTAGCAAGTTCACCATGTTCAACAATTAGTTTTCTTCCGTAAAAATCTAATTCAAAAACCTTTTTCATACATTCCTCTCTTTCTTATTTTAAATAAAAAGACACTAAAAATTCAGTGCCCTTATTTTCTAATATTTAATTTTTTAATTACTTCTCTATAACTTTTTACATCATTATCTTTTAGATAGTTAAGTAATTTTTTTCTTCTACCAACTTTCATAAGTAATCCTCTGTTTGAATGGTAGTCATGAGCATGCTCTTGCATATGCTCAGTTAAATTATTAATTTCATGTGTAAGAATTGCAATTTGTACTTCAGCTGAACCACAATCTTTATCATTCTTAGCAAATGTTTTAATAATCTTTGCTTTTTCTTCTTTTGTTAAAGCCATGTTTTCATTCCTTTCTATAAATTGGTTTAAACTGAGACAAAAATCGGAAACTTTTTCATCTAAGTAAAAACTTCTACTTAATTATATTATAAACTTTATAAAATGTAAACATTAAAATAATATTATTAATTTTCCTTCTTTATTTATAAAGTTATATAATGCAACTTGTTTATTATCTTTTGTAAATAAAATATATCCATTATAATCTAAATTAAGTCTATTGCCATTTATTACTTTCTTATATAAATTATCATCTAATTCTATATATTTAACATCTAAGACATTATCTATAGGTATATCTCTATAATTATTATTTTTAACATCATCTAATGTATAAGAACTATCTATAGTGAACCTACCTTGTTTAGTTCTTATTAAACTATTCATAGTTCCTAAGACATTTAATTTATTACATATATCCTTAATTAAACTTCTTATATATGTTCCTTTACTTACTAGACATTTAAATTTAATAATATCATCATGATAATCAAGTAATTCAATTTCTTTTATTTCTACTTCTCTTTTAGGAAGTTCAATGTCAACATTATTTCTTGCATATTGATATAATTTTTTACCATTTATTTTAACTGCTGAGTATTTAGGTACTTCTTCAATATATTTACCAACAAATGATTTTAATACATTTTTTATATTATTAATATCTAAATTAATATTATTATTTTCATTAATTATATTACCAGTAATATCTAGAGTATCTGTTTCTATTCCAAGTTTTATTTCCGCAATGTACTCTTTTTCTTCACTAGTAATAACATCTACTAATTTAGTATGTTTATCAGTAAGACAAACAAGTACTCCAGTTGCCAAAGGATCTAGAGTACCTGTATGACCTATTTTCTTGGTATTTAATATTTTGTTTAATTTATTGACAACATCTCTACTTGTAATATTTTTTTCTTTATTAATTACTAATATCATTTCAAATCCTTATTTACAATATATTTTTTGCTCTTCAATAGATTAATATCTTCTTCAATATATTCATATTTATATGTCCTTATTAGTAAAGGAATATTATTAACAGGTATTTCAATACTTATCTTTTTAATATTATTACTCTTACAATACTTTTCTATATACTTTAATATTTTAATATACAAAGATTTATCACTAATAAGTTCCAGTACTTTAAATTTTCTTTTATTTTCCTTAAATCTTATAATACCAATTAATTTATTCTTTTTTAATAATAAAAAGTATGTATTCTTATTAGATAATCTATTAACAAAGTCAATTGCTTTTTTATAATTAGTAGCATCCTTATAAATATCTTTATCAAGATAGTCATTGATTGATGTATTTGTTACTTTCAAAAAGGCATCAATTTTATCATATCCATTCAATAAAATAAAATGTTTATAGTAAAAATTTATAAAATCTTCACGATATTCATTAATATTTATTTTATTTTTTTTAACAAATTTTATCCTACTAATTAATTTCACTTCATACCTCTTTATTTTTCGTGTATTTGTTCAATTATTTTTTCTATTTTAGTTGCATACTCAATTGATTCATCATACTTAAATTTTAATTCAGGTATATTTCTTATTTCAATAACTTTAGCTAAGCATCCTCTTAAGTAAGGTGATGCTTCATTTAATTCTTTTTCTACTTCACTATGAGATAAAGGAGCAATACTTGTAAAATATACTTTAGCATAATATAAATCTTTACTTACTTCTACTCCAGTTAGTGTAACTGTTTTAAGTAATTCATCTCTTGTTTCAGTATAAATAATATTACTTAAATACTTTAAAATATCTGATTCTATTCTTTCTAATTTATGATTAGCCATGTGATACCTCAACTAATTCGTATATTTCTAAAGTATCCCCTTCTTTAATATCATTAAATGATTCTAAAGTTATACCACATTCATAACCCTTTTTCATTTCTTTAACAGATTCTTTTCCTTTTTGTAAACTAGCTATCTTATCTTCAGCAACTATAATACCATCTCTTACTACTCTTACTAAAGAATTACTCTTTACATATCCATCTGTTACATAGCATCCAGCAATATTACCAATCTTAGAAAATTTAAATATCTTTCTTATTTCAACATTACCTACAATCTTTTCTTCAAATTCGGGATCTAACATACCTGTTAAAGCACTTTCCATTGCTTCTACTAATTTATAGATAATTGTATATAATCTAATATCAACATTATATTCTTTAGCAATTTCTTTAGTCATATTACTTGGTGATACGTTAAATCCAAGTATAATAGCATTTGAGGCATTAGCAAGTACAACATCACTTTCTGTTATTGTACCAATTCCACTTCTTATTACCTTTACTCTTACATCTCCGACTTCAATTTTTTGTAAAGCATTCTTAACAGCTTCTTCTGATCCCTTTACGTCAGCCTTTAATATAACATTAACTTCTTTTTGACCAGATTCAATTTTCTTAAATAAATCATCTAGAGATATAACATCATTCTTGTATTTAGATATACTGATATTATGACGCTTTTCTGCTATTTCTTTAGCTTTGCTTTCGGTTTCAAATGCCATGAATTTGTCTCCAGCCTCAGGATTACCTGACATACCAGTTACTTCAACTGGAGTAGATGGACCAGCTTCTACTATAGATACTCCAGCATCATTTTTCATAGTTCTTACTTTTCCAAAATATTCACCAACTACAATTGGGTCGCCAATTCTAAGCGTCCCATTACTGATAATAAATGATGCTACTCCTCCAATATTTTTATCCATTTTCGATTCAATTACTGAACCTGTAGCATACCTATTAGGATTTGCTTTATAATCATTTACTTCGGCAACTGTTTCTATTGTTTCTAAAAGTAGGTCAATTCCTTCACCTGTTTTAGCAGAAATATTGATAAATGGAATATCTCCACCCCAAGATTCAGGAGTTAAACCGTTTTCAACCATCTCAGTCAAAATTCTTTCTGGATTAGCATCTGGTTTATCTATTTTATTAACTGCTACTATAATTGGTACATTAGCACTTTTTGCATGATCTATTGCTTCTTTTGTTTGAGGCATTACACCATCATCAGCAGCTACTATAATAATAACAATATCAGTTATTTGAGCTCCTCTAGCACGCATTTCAGTAAATGCTGCATGTCCTGGGGTATCAATAAACGTTATTTTATTACCATTATGTTCAATTTGATATGCACCAATATGTTGAGTAATTCCACCAAATTCACCATCGACAACATGACTATGTCTAATATAATCTAGAAGAGTTGTTTTACCATGATCTACATGTCCCATGATTGTAACAATTGGAGGCCTTTTAACTAAATCCTCTTCTCTATCAATTATTTCATATTCTTCAAAATTAGCTAGATCTTGTGTTTCTTCTTTCTTTAATGTTTTATTATAATCAAGTGCTACTATTTCTGCATTTTCAAAATCAATAGGATCATTTAAACCAAGCATTAAACCTAGTCCCATTAATTTTTTAATAATATCTACACCTGTTACTTTAAGTTCATCGGCAAGATTAGAAACTGTCATTCCTTGTTTATATAAAACTACATCTTCTAATTCTGTATTACCCATTAATTTTTCTTTATGCTTATACATTTCTTTCTTAAGCATTTTATAATTATCATTTGTTTCCTTAGTAGTATCTTTTTTCTTCAATTTTTGTTTCTTTGAAGTATTACTTTCTTGGATATTATTACTTTCCATTATATCCATTGCAATATTTTCTACTAATTCTTCTTCATCATAACTTATTTCATCATCTGTACTTATTAAATTAATAGTATTATCTAATGTTACTATTTCATCATCTGTAAGAATATCATCAGCATTGCTTACTTTCATGCCTAATTCCTTACACTTTTTAAGTACTTCTGCAACTGATAAGTTTATATCTTTAGCATATTCTTTTACAGTCATATAATAAAATCTCCTTTCTTATTCTAAATTATCAAGTTCATCATAAATACTATCAGGAATATCTATTTCTAATATCCTATCTAGTACTTTATTTGCTCTTGCTTTTCTAAATACTTCTTTATCTTTCTTTAAGTAAGCTCCCCTGCCATTTTTCTTTCCTGAATCATCAATTTCAACATTTCCTTCAGGAGTTCTTACTACTCTAATTAAATCTTTCTTCTCACATTTTTCTTTTGTAACCACGCATGTACGCATTGGTATTTTTCTCTGTTTCATTTTACCTTCCCCTATCTTCATTTCTATTTTTTTCTAAATAACAAACTAATTCGTTACTCAATGCCGCTTCAATTAATTCATATGGAATACCAGCTATAAGCATCTCATTTAATTTATTTTTTGCTAAATTATAATAATCATTTAATATATTATCAAACTTATGTGATGAATACTCTTCTTCTGTTAAATAATCTTTTAGATCAATCATTATTTTAGCATTAATAGTACTTCTAAACACTTTCTTACCACAACATAAACAAAAATAAATCTCATCTTCATAAATTGAAATTCCCCCAACAAGATAATCATGATTACATAATTTTTTTGCTGTTTTTAATTCTTTTTGAATTTTCTTTTTTTCTTCTTCTAACAAGACTAATTTTCTGTTTAGAAGCGCTATTTTTTCGCTTACATTATCCATATAGCATACACCTACTAACTATTCAGCATTGCCCTCACTATTTATTTGCGAAAGTGTTTTAAGTTCTAATTTATAACCAGTAAGTCTTGCTGCTAATTTAATGTTACTCCATTTTTTACCATAAGCTAAATTAATATTATCATCAGTTACAATAACTAATGCTTGTTTCTTAACTTCATCGGTAATATTTACAATAACATTTTTGGCAGGACTCATTGCATGTTCAATAAATACTTTTGGATCACTATCATATAAAACTAAATCGATTTTCTCACCATTTAATTCCTTTAAAATACTAGCAATTCTTGAACCTTTTTCACCAATACAAGATCCGATTGCATCAATTCTTTCGTTTTCTGAATAAACTGCCACTTTACTTCTATTGCCAGCATCTCTAGCAACACTATATAATACTACATCTCCACTTTGCATTTCCGGAATGAATGTTTCAAATAATCTTTTAACAAATCCATAATGCTTACGTGATGCAAGAATAACTGGTCCTTTTGGTCCGCTTTCTACTTTTGTAATATATACTCTTATATTTGAACCCATTTTAATTTCTTCACCAGGAATGATTTCACTCTTTGGCATTATTGCTCTAGTTCTACCTAGATCAATATAATAATTTCTTTGATCCTCCATAGCAACCATACCAAGCATAAGTTCAAATTCTTTATCAGAATATTCATTAATTATACTTTCTTTTTCTGCTTCTCTTATTTTTTGGGTTAATACTTGCTTAGCTGTTCCAGCTGCTACTCTTCCAAAATCTTTAGGAGTAACTTCTTTTTCAATTGTATCTCCGATTTTAGCATTAGCATCAATCTTCTTTGCATCTTCCAACAATATTTGAGCATCAATATTAATCTCTGGAGGTATTGTTATAACATTTCCTTCTTCATCTTCTGATTCTGTTCCATAATCAATTTCCGGTACAACAACTAAATAAGAAAATACTTTTATGTCACCAGTTTCTCTATTAATTTCTACTCTTACATTTGTCTTAGAATTAAAATTCTTTTTATAGGCTGTTTGAAGAGCTAATTCCATACCATCAAACACAACATCTTCTGATATGTTTTTTTCTTCCACTATATTTTTAACTGCTTTAATAAATTCTTTACTGTTCATCTGATTCTCCTCTTTCCTTACTAATTATATCCAATATATATGAATCATCACATATATCAAATTTGTCCACAATTGGATTAATAATATTTGTAGCATCCACTATTGCTTCTAAATCTATTCCCCCTATTTTGTCTAGTACTATTGTTAAGAAATTATACTTTCCTTTTTTGGAGGTTGTTATTTCATCAACAACTATTTCTTTTTCCTTTAATGCTTTATTTATCGCATCACTTAATTCATCCAATTTTTTCATACTCACCTCTTACTATAAATAAAAGCGGGAAACCTCCCACTTAATCAAGTTGATTATATCAAAAAAAACCTTGATATACAAGGTTTTCTTACTATTTTTTAGTATCTATTCTTTCTTTTAAATAATTTTTAAATTCATCTAGTGATACAGTAGTTGTTTCTTCACTACCAAAACATCTATAAGATACTGTTTTATTATCTACTTCCTTTTGACCAATTATTAATGTAATTGGTATTTTTTTCATTACGCTTTCTCTTAATTTGTAACCTAGTTTTTCTTCTCTGCTATCAAGTTCAACACGATAACCATTTAATTCTTTTTTAATTTTTTCAGCATATTCTAAATGGTATTCATTATTAACTGGAATTATATTAAGTTGAACTGGTGCTACCCAAAGAGGTAATACACCTTTAGTTTCTTCTAATAGGAAAGCCATAAATCTATCTATTGAACCTAAAATAGCTCTATGAATAACTACTGGAGTTTGTTTTTCACCATTTTCATCAATATATGATAATTCAAAGTTTCTAGGAAGCAAGAAATCTAATTGAACTGTTGGTATCGTTACTGCTGGTCCAACTGCTGGTTTAACTAAAACATCTAACTTTGGCCCATAAAATGCCGCTTCATCTTTTGCTTCAAAGAAATCTAATTTCATATCAGTTAATACTTTTCTTAAAGCACTTTCGGCCTTTTCCCACATTTCATCATCATCAAAGTATTTATTTGTTTTAGAATTCTTATCACGTAATGATAATCTAAATTGAAATTTATTAACATCAACATTGAAATCTTTATAAACTTCCATGATTAAATTAACAACATTTTTAAATTCTTCTTCAACTTGATCTGGTCTACAGAAAATATGTGAATCATTTTGAGTCATGGCTCTAACTCTTTCAAGCCCCTTGCATGCTCCAGCCGCTTCATATCTAAAGTCATTGGCAACCTCTGCTATTCTATAAGGTAAATCTCTATATGAATGAATATCATTTCCATATATAACCATATGATGAGGACAGTTCATTGGGCGAAGAACATAAGTTTCTCCTTCCATTTCCATTGCTGGGAACATATTTTCTTTATAATGATCCCAGTGGCCTGATGTTTCATATAATTGTTTAGTACCAACATCTGGTGTATGAACATGTTTATATCCGTATGATATTTCTTTATCTGTAATATAATTTTGCAATATTCTCCATACAGTATATCCATTTGGTAAATATAATGGCATCCCTTTACCTATTAAATCAGAAATCATATAAATACCTAGATCTTTACCAATTTTACGATGATCTCTTTCTTTAGCTTCTTCTAACTCTTGAAGATAATTATTTAAATCTTCTTCGTTTTCAAAACATACTCCATAAATTCTTTGAAGGACTTTGTTGTTTGAGTCACCTTTCCAATATGCACCGCTAAATTTGATAAGTTTAAAATATTTTAATTCCTTTACTGTATCAACATGTGGTCCACGACATAAATCTGTAAAGTCCCCTTGAGTATAACAAGTAATTAATGTATCATCAGCCATATTATTAATTAAATCTATTTTATATGGATCATCCTTAAACATATTTAAAGCTTCTTCTCTAGTTATTTCGTGTCTAACTATTCTCTTTCCATCCTTACTAATTTTTTTCATTTCTTTTTCTATTTTTACAATATCTTCATCAGTTATTACTTTATCTCCTAAATCAATATCATAATAGAATCCATCTTCAATAACTGGGCCAACCCAAAACTTAGCATCACTAAACAAATGCTTAACTGCTTGAGCCATTAAATGGGCACAGCTATGATTTAATTTATTTAGTCTTTCATCTTCTTTTATATTTTTCATAATTCTCTTCCTTCTTTCTTTCTGTTCATTCTATTTAATATATATAAATGCCTTAAATATTTTGCTAATTCACTTAATCTTTCCTTTTCTATTTCATTATTACAAATATATGCTTCCGTTTTTACCACACGGAAGGTGGTCTTCAATGCATCATCTGGGGTCACATTGTTAACGTCAAATTCAAGAATTTTTTTATTGTTAGGACGAATTTCAAATTTATTAACACCCATCTGCATAAATTCAATAAAATCTTTAATTACTTTTTTTAATGATTCAGTAATGTCTGACTCTAATAATCTACTTAAATAATTAATTGCTATTAAGTAGTTTATATAATATGTTTGATTCATACTAATTTCCTTTCTAAAATAAAAAAGATGATACCTAAGGAGTGCAAATGCACGGTACCATCCTTTAATACTTAATTAATATAACGGCTTATCACCGGAGTTTATTGGACTCTCTAGAGAATAGTAACTATTAATCTTTTTTGCTAACTTACACCATCCGTTAACTCTCTTTAAAAAAACAATTAATAATCTCGTTTCTCATAATCAATTTACAAGGATATTCTACCATTAATGTAAAAATATATCAAGTCCTTTATTCTAGGGAACTAAATCTATACCACCTTTACTAAAAGGATTACACCTAAATATCCTCTTTATTGCTAAAAATATTCCCTTTAAAGAACCGTATTTAGTAATTGCTTCTTTAGCATAATTGGAGCATGTTGGGTAATATTTACATCTAGAATGACTATGTAGTGGCATTCTTTGATATAATTCAATCATTTTTAATAATGATTTCTTCATTAGAATTCGCCTTTTTCTAATAATTTATCTATGTCACTTTCATAATCATCAAATAAAACATATAGCATTTTATTTAAATAAGAATCTGATGTACTATAATTTTTTGTCGAATCAAATAAATATTTATCATTTATCTCGTAAGAAATATCTATTAATTCATTTTCTACAAATGATCCGTTAAAACTAATAAGTGGAATTGGCACTTCTCTACCATTATCATCTAGTACTCTAGGTAATTTTATTTGTTTTTTATTAAAAATAGTTATTATCTTATAAAATATCTCTTCATAACACTTACTTAATTTAACAGATACATCTAATAGTTCGCTACTCTTTAATTTTTTGTTTAAAAGTTTGTCAATTTTATCTAAAGAATTATCTTGAATCATTTCTGAATTAATAAATAATGCCGTGTGTAAAATTTTTATGTTATTATTTTGTAACATATTAAATAAAGTTAA
>JAEEGL015456174.1_pt1 | contig 10807 bp, 10 predicted proteins | sample 9134231 | NCBI WGS metagenome assembly JAEEGL01 (sample SAMN16246548, study PRJNA631951) | gut metagenome | biome: gut microbiome; feature: rumen; material: fiber-attached | host: Bos | place: Iran: Karaj | collected 2018-10
AACGCCCTTTACCGGATCGATCATAAACAGACCGTCACGGTTACAGCAGCAGAAGATCCTTCTGACTCCGCGTATTTTAAACCGCGCTTCTGCACTGCCCTCCGGATAGAGCTTCACCATCTGCATTTCATCGGATGAAGCCGCAGCCACAAACGAAATGTAATGCTCTTTCGTCATGCTGTGGTCGATCCTCACATAGTATTCATCCTCCACACGCTCGATGATCATGATGTGGCGTTCATCGGTGGGTTCGGCCTCTAATGGCGTAAGCAGGATCCCGTGGCACTGTATAGCTGCCTCCCCCATGCTGTGTATCACGTTTCCGCAAACCGGGCAGACATAAAATTCTGACCGCAGCATATTCGCCGAAACGTTTGCATTATGAATGGGATTGCCCGAGATCAGCTCTGTTACCGAAACTCTGAAGGCCTCCGCGATCGGTTCCAAAAGTGTGATATCCGGATATCCTTTGGCCGTTTCCCATTTTGAGACTGTTTTGTCGCTCACTCCCAGCCGCTCAGCCAGCTGAAGCTGTGTCATCCCGTTCTTTTCCCGCAGTTCCTTAATGACTGCGCCTGTAACATATTGGTTCATATTCGTTCTCTCCTCTTTCCAATGGAATCGCCCCCTCACATTCGTTCGGCGGCATATCGGTCGGTGCAATATGATCATGCTTCGCATGATGGCACCTCATGCACAGATTGTATTCCATTGAGTAAGGAAATGGTACCTACGGATAGTAGAGGTAGTTACTATTAGTCCGCTGAATAGTAACACTGTCCCACGGCAATGCCGCCGTCGTTTGGCGGAATCAGGCTGTGGGTCAGAACCTTCAGCCCTTTTTCTTCAAGCCCCTGTTTCACTGATTTCAAAAAAAGGAGATTCTGGAAACAGCCGCCGCTTAAGGCTGCCGTGTCAATTTTATTATTTTCAGCCTGAAAAACGATCTCACGCACCAGAAGTTCCGACAGGATCTCATGGAAAGCCAGGGCAAGTCTGTCAGCATCTTCCCCGTTTAAGGCCCTGTTCAGGATAAAGAGAAACAGCCTATTGGTTGACATAATTCTTACATCCTCTGCCCCGTTCTCTTTGAAAAACTCCTTATCCAGCCCGGATCCCTTTTTCTCCTTCAGGTATTTTTCTGCAGCAAATTGCAGCATTGATGCTGCTTCTCCCTCATAGCCCGATTCTCTGCAAATCCCGAGCACTGCGCTCACGGCATCAAAAAGCCTTCCGCCGCTGGTTGACATAATTATCCCGGCATTGTTGTCCAGCATGCCCGTTATTACCGCAGCCTCTTCTGCGCTGCAGAGCTTCAGTCTGTCTGCCGCCTCCTCTTTCCTGTCCGGACAGAGCTCATGTATCAGGGAAAGGGCGATCCGCCACCCCTCTTTTGCGCCCGAGTCACCTCCGGGCTGCTTAAAAGGCGCTATATGCGAGAGTCTTTCAAATCCGCTTCGGTCAGCTTTTAATATCTCTCCTCCCCATATACTGCCGTCAATCCCATAGCCTGTCCCGTCAAATGCCGCTCCGATGACCGGTCCGGAAAAGTCATTTTCTGCCATTACAGAGAGGATATGGGCGTAATGATGCTGTACTTTTACTAAGGGAATACCCCTGTCCTTAGAAAGCCCTTCTGCAATATGAAGGGAATTATATGCGGGGTGCATATCAGAAATGATCATATCCGGAGAAATCTCCAATAATTCCTCCATCCTTTTTATTACGGATTTAAGCGCCTGTTCCGAACGGACATCCGCCATATCTCCTACATAGGCAGAGGGATATATCAGATCTCCTGTACTTATGGCGAAACTGTTTTTCAGTTCCCCTCCGACAGCCAGACGGTTCTTCCCGTCTTTTTTCCCTGAAATCATAAGCGGCAGAGGCGCAAATCCCCGGGAGCGCCTTATCATGTATGGCCTTCCCTCAAGGATATCCATTACGGAATCATCTGCACGGGTAAGGATCTCCCTGGTGTGCGACAGAAAAATATCAGCAAAATCCTTTAACTCCCTTAATGCTTCTCCATCAGTTATACATATGGGAGCATCCGCTACATTCCCGCTTGTCATCACAAGGGTATCGGGAAAACCTTTTATCCCGTCTTCAAGACCAAAGAGCAGAAGATGCACCGGTGCATAAGGAAGCATCACTCCCAGCTTCGGATTGCCCGGAGCCACTGACTCTGCTATATGACCCCCGTCTTTTTTACTGATGAGGACTATGGGCCGTTCGTAACCGGATAACAGGCTTTCAGCTTTTCTGCCCGGATCACACTCCCTTTTTACCGTATCCATATCCTTCAGCATTACGGCAAAAGGCTTCCGGGGACGCTTCTTCCTTTCCCGAAGCTTCCTCACTGCCTCCTCGTTCCCTGCATCGCAGCATAAATGGAAACCCCCGATCCCTTTGACTGCCGCAATACCGCCATCCTTTATGATACGTCTGGTCTCCGATATGGCCTCCAGTCCTTTGATCTCTGTTCCGATGATATAAATCTCCGGACCGCAGTCATTGCAGCAAACCGGCTGGGCATCGAAACGGCGGGTGCCTTTGTCATGGTACTCGGAAGCACAGCTTTCACACATAGGAAAATCTGCCATGCTGGTCCTCTCCCTGTCATAGGGAAGATTTCTTAAAATCGTGAATCTCGGGCCGCACTGTGTGCAGTTTATAAAAGGATGAAGGTATCTCCTGTTTTCCGGATCAAAAAGTTCATGAGCACATTCATCACATATTCCTATATCCGGCGGGATGAATTTTTCCCCCTCGCGGTGTTCGCTTTCGATGATCTCAAATTTATGTAAACCCTTACTTTCTCCTCCGGCCTGCCCCATCCCGCTTTTATAGAATGATTTATGTAAACCACCATCTGCTTCCTTTATCTCTGCCCTGATAACCACTGCCCTTTCAGGACCGCGATTTATGATAACATCATAAAACCCACGGATCTCATTATTCGAACCGTGAGCTATTATCTCCACATATGAACCCTTATTCTGTACCGTGCCGCTGATACCCAGTCTGTCAGCTTCCCGCTTCACAAAGGGCCGGAATCCCACTCCCTGTACGATACCATATACCTTGATCTTATAAAATCTTTTCATAATACACTGATATCTGTTAATGTCAGTCCCTGCGCCGGTGCAGTAGGTCCTGCTTTTTCGCGGCTGAGACTGTTCAGGATCTCCGGAATCTCTGAAGGTCTGATCCTGCCGCGTCCGACCTCCACAAGGGTTCCTGTGATGATCCTTACCATATTATAAAGAAAACCATACCCCTTTACGGTGATCCTGATCTCATCATCAATTTCCGTAACAAAAATACCCGTGATCTCCCTTACGGTAGTTTTTGCATCCGTATGAACCGAGCAGAAAGCCCTGAAATCATGCTCCCCCAGAAGATGCTGCGCCGCTTCTTCCATAAGAGTTATATCCAGCGGGAAAGAAATATGCCATGAGTATCTTATGCGAAGCGGATCCGGCATCGCCCCCAGCTGTATCCGGTAAGTGTATGTTTTTTCAGTCTTTAGGAATCTGGGATGAAAATCCCCCGGAACCTCCTCTGACTCCACCACCCTTATGTCAGGAGGGAGAAAGGTATTCAGGGCATAGGAAAATCTGTCCGGGGGAACGGTCGAATCCGTGTCAAAGACTGCCAGATTCCCTTTCGAATGGACTCCTGCATCGGTGCGGCTTGTGCCGGACACTTCAATATCCTCTCCCGTAAGACACTTTATGGCGCGGTTAATATTACCGGCTATGGTCTCCTGCCCTTCCGCAGCCTGCCAGCCGTGATAATCCGTACCGTCATAAGAAACCCTGATCAGAATCCTCTTCATATCTTGATAAATATTCCTGCCGCAAGGATCAGGATGATGTACAGCAGCAGAATCACATAAGAGACATAATCATTTCTTTTATAAATGAGCGGCTTCATCTTTGTCCTGCCCTCACCGCCGTGATAACAGCGGGCTTCCATAGCCATAGCAAGATCGTTGGCTCTTCTGAAGGCGGAAACAAAAAGAGGAACCAGGACCGGCACCAGTGCCTTAGCCCTTTCAATGACATTTCCGCTTTCGAAATCAGCACCTCTTGCTTCCTGCGCCTTCATTATCTTGTCCGTCTCCTCCATAAGGATAGGGATAAATCTTAAGGCAATGGACATCATCATAGCAACCTCATGAACCGGTACCTTAAAGACCTTTAAGGGATTCATAAGCGCTTCCAGACCGTCCGTAAGGTTATTGGGAGTGGTGGTAAGCGTCATAATGGAAGAACCCATTATGAGGAAGATCAGCCTTATCGCCGTAAATACCGCTACTTTCAATCCCTCATCACTGATAACGATCCCGTAAAACGTAAAGATTGGAATTCCCGGAGTAAGAAAAAGATTGAATACCACCGTGATAAGGAGAATAAAGACGATGCTCTTCATTCCCCTCAGCATAAATTTCAAAGGTACCTTGGACATGGCGATGACAAATACAAGAAACAGTGTCGCCACAAGGGTAGTTGAAATACTGCGGAAAAGAAACAGTGAAATAATAAAGACAAAGGTTCCCGTTAGCTTGGTTCTGGGATCCAGTTCATGTATTATTGACCGGGCACTGTAATACTGGCCAAGGGTAATATCTCTCAGCATCCTTATTCCCCCTGTCCTATCACACGGGTGATCTCATATACTGCCTCATCTATGGTAGTGACCGCAGGATCCACATCAAATCCCCTCTCTCTTAAGCCCCGCATAAGATAAAACACCTCCGGTGCAGAGAGACCTATTTCCTCCAGTTTCCTGTGCCGCATAAAAATATGCCTCGGATCACCGTCCATTATGATCTGTCCTTTATCCATAACAAGGATCCTGTCGACGTAATTTGCCACATCCTCCATACTGTGGGACACAAGGATAACCGTGATATGCTGCTTATTGTGAAGTTCCTTTACCAGATCCAGTATCTCGTCACGGCCCTTGGGATCAAGCCCGGCTGTGGGTTCATCAAGAATCAGAATATCCGGTTTCATGGCAAGGACTCCGGCGATCGCAACCCTTCTCTTCTGTCCTCCGGACAGTTCAAAGGGAGAACTGTAAAAATACTCCTCCGGAAGCTTCACGCTTCTCAGGGCTTCAAAAGCCGCCAGTTCTGCCTCCCGGTCACTTAAGCCCATATTCTTCGGTCCGAAGCATACATCCTTAAATACCGTCTCTTCAAAAAGCTGGTGTTCCGGATACTGGAAGACCAGACCCACATGGGAACGCAGATCTTTCTTACGGAATTTCCTGTCGGAAATATCTTTTCCCCTGAAATACACATGTCCGTCCGTTGGCTGCAGAAGTCCGTTGAGCTGCTGTACAAATGTTGACTTTCCTGAACCGGTATGCCCGATAAGACCTATGAATTCATCCTTTCCGATCTGGACGGAAACATCATTCAGGGCACGGATCTCATTGCCGGTATCCTTTTCATAGGAAAAGACAACATGGTCAAGGATAAGGGATTCCTTGGGATCCCTTTTTATCTTTCCGGGTATTGTCTGTTCGGAAGGGGCCTTAGGCTCACGTACAGATTCCATTGAACCTCTGTAAAACCTGCCGCCGGTATACCTTACAAGCTCCTGAATAAATTCCTCACGCTTCAGTATATCATTCGGAAGTTCAAATCCCCTCCTGTTAAGTTCATAGGAAAGTATCGTACTCTGGGGTACATCAAGCCTTAATTCACGCAGTTTCTCAACCTGGGAGAATATTTCCCTCGGGGTTCCCTGCATCGCAATACGTCCCTTATCCATAACATAGACGGTATCTGCATAAATTACCTCTTCCATATAATGCGTGATAAGGATGATAGTGATCTTCTCAACATCATTTAAGGCTCTTGCCTGACGGATCACTTCCTTCCGCCCCATCGGATCCAGCATGGCTGTGGGCTCGTCCATAATGATGCATTTCGGATGCATAGCCATCACCCCTGCGATGGCCACTCTCTGTTTCTGCCCTCCGGAGAGCTTATTGGGGGAATGACTCCTGTATTCGTACATTCCTACAGCTTTCAGGGACTCATTCACCCTTTCCCAGATCTCTTTGGTGGGAATACCCATATTCTCTGGACCAAAGCCCACATCCTCTTCCACCACATTGCCTATTATCTGGTTATCCGGATTCTGGAATACCATTCCCGCTTCCTGCCGGATATCCCAGAGGTTTTCCCTCTTTCTGGTATCCTTTCCGTCCACGAAAACATAGCCCTCCCCCGGATAGAGGATAGCATTGATATGTTTGGCAAAGGTGGATTTTCCGGAGCCGTTTCCGCCCAGAACAGCTATAAAACTGCCCTTCTGGATGTTCAGGTTTATGCCGTCCAGAGCGCGGATCACACCCTCGGCATTTCCCTCTTCGTCTCTCTTTATATATTCAAATGTGAGATCCTTCGCTTCGACTATTCCCATCGTATAAACTTATATTCAAAAGGGAGAGGATCTGTCCTCTCCCTTGATCGATTACTTTTCTTTGAAAAACTGTTCCGGATTCAGACAAGCTCAAGGAGTACTTCCATTGCATTGTCACCCTTACGGAGACCGATCTTTACGATACGGGTATAACCACCCTTGCGGTCTGCGTACTTGGGAGCGATCTCATCAAAGAGCTTCGCAGGAAGGTCAACCTTTTTCATGTCCTTCTTCTTTCCCGTAGGATTCTCGGTAACGGGATAAAGGAATTTCAGCATCTGACGGCGGGCATGAAGCCTGGAAGGAAGATCCTTCTTTATCTCCTTATCCACGATGTTGAACTTGGTAACGGTAATACCGTTCTCCATATGGATAAGCTTGCCATTCTCATCACGGATGGTCTCTGAAAGAACCTTTTCCCTGTCATCCTTATCTACGATCTGCTTAACCCTGTGGCCATCCTTATCACGAACGGGCTCCTTGGCTTTGATGGTAACCTTCTCGAAGTTATCCTTCTCTTTAACAGCCAATGTGATCATCTTTTCCGCAAGCCTCTGTACTTCCTCGGCCTTAGCCTGGGTGGTTCGGATCTTGCCGTTTAAGATAAGTGCAGTTACCTGATTCCTTAAAAGCGCTTTTCTCTGTGACGCTGTACGTCCGAGTTTTCTGTATTTAGCCATTTTTACCTCCTTTTGGCTCCGGATCCCTGCTGTATAGTCTTACGGGATCTTCTTTAGAGCAGGAAAAACGAACCTGTTGGATTTACCGATTTCCCAAAACCAAAATTTATTCAATACTGTCATCGTTGAGCTTAAGTCCCAGTTCTTCAAGCTTTGCAAGGACTTCCTCTAAGGACTTCCGTCCCAGATTGCGGACTTTCATCATATCCTCCGACGTCCTGTTAATAAGCTCGGCCACTGTATTGATGCCGGCTCTCTTTAAGCAGTTGTAGGAACGCACTGAAAGCTCCAGCTCATCGATATTCATTTCCAGCACCTTCTTGGTCTCTGTGCTGGGAGGCTCAACCATTACATCCGTAGTACCTGCAACATCAGAAAGATTGATGAAGAGGGACAGATGCTCGGAAAGAACCTTAGCGGCAAGAGATACCGCCTCCTGAGGTGTGAGTGTACCATCAGTGAAAACATCCAGAGTCAGCTTGTCAAAGTCTGTCTGCTGACCCACACGGGTATTCTCCACACTTAAGTTCACCCTTTCAACAGGAGTGTAAATGGAATCAACCGCTATAACACCTATAGGCAGATCATCACCCTTATTCTTATCAGAGCTTACATAGCCCCTTCCCTTGGTGATAGTGAGCTCCATATAGAGCTTGCTGCCTTTTCCGCCACTTACTGTGGCGATATGCTGGTCTTTATTGATTATCTCAATATCCTGATCCACCTGGATATCAGCTGCAGTAACCTCGCCCTCACCTTCAAATTCGATATAGGCGGTCTTCACCTCATCGGTAGTGCTGTTATTCTTTATGGAAAGGTTTTTGATATTCAGGATGATCTCTGTAACATCCTCCTTCACTCCGGGTATGGAAGTGAATTCGTGAAGTATGCCGTCAATCTTTACCCTGCTCACTGCTGCGCCGGGAAGGGATGAAAGCATTATCCTGCGGAGGGAATTACCCAGAGTAACTCCGTATCCGCGCTCAAGAGGCTCTACAACAAATTTGCCGTATTTGCCGTCGCTTGATAAATCAACTATATCTATCTTCGGCTTTTCGAATTCTAACAAACAGATACCTCCTTTACTGACGTACATCTAAAATGCATATCACGTAATAATTATGTCCGATTACAAATTACTTTGAATAGAGCTCGACGATAGCCAGTTCGTCAACGGGAACATCGATCTGATCCCTTGAAGGAAGCTCACTTACGGTACCCTTGAAGTTCTCAGGCTCAGCTGAAAGCCATGCGGGAACCGCTCTGTCTGCCGTATATTCCAGAATATCCTTAATGTGCTGGGAAGACCTGGCCTTTTCCCTGATCTCCACAACATCACCGGGTTTAACCGAATATGAAGGAATATTGATAGTCCTTCCGTTTACGGAGAATGCCTTGTGATCCACCATCTGACGTGCCTCACGCCTTGTGCGCGCAAAGCCCAGACGGAAGACAACATTATCAAGCCTCTGTTCCAAAAGGATCAGAAGGTTCTCACCGGTCATTCCCTTCATGCGGTCAGCCTTTTTATAGTAATTTCTGAAAGGCTTCTCCAAAACACCATATATAAATTTTGCCTTCTGCTTTTCGCGAAGCTGAAGTCCGTACTCACTTACCTTCCTGCTGGAACGGATAAGCTGTCTTGTTGATTTCTTGCTGTATCCTAAAAATGCAGGCTCAAGACCGAGAGATCTGCATCTCTTAAGAACAGGTACTCTATTAACTGCCATATGCTTACACTCTCCTTCTCTTCGGCGGGCGGCATCCATTGTGCGGCACCGGGGTTACATCCTTAATACTTGTGATCTGAAGTCCTGCTGCGGACAGAGCGCGGATAGCCGCTTCCCTACCCGATCCGGGTCCCTTGACCATTACATCCACTGACTTCAGTCCGTGTACGAGAGCTGCCTTGGTAGCTGTCTCTGCTGCCACCTGGGCTGCATAGGGAGTAGATTTCCTTGAACCTCTAAAACCAAGACCACCGGCACTTGCCCATGCGAGAGCATTACCTTCAGCATCCGTAAGAGTAACGATGGTATTGTTGAAGGATGACTGAATATGTGCCTGTCCGTGTTCAACGTTTTTCTTAACGCGCCTCTTTGTAGACTTTTTCGCGCTAGACTGCTGTTTAGCCATTTAAAACTAACCTACTTTCTCTTATTTCTATGTTAATTGGTACAAATTCTGCCTTAAAAAAATTACTTCTTCTTATTGGCAACTGTTCTTCTCGGACCTTTACAAGTCCTGGCATTTGTCTTTGTCTTCTGTCCACGGCAGGGAAGGGACTTTCTGTGACGGACGCCTCTGTAGCAGCCGATCTCTGTAAGTCTCTTGATGTCCATGGCAACCTGACGGCGGAGATCACCTTCTATGGTATACTCCTTTTCCAGAATATCACGGATCTTTGCCACTTCATCTTCCTTAAGATCCCTGACCCTGGTATCAGGATTGACGCCTGCCTTGGAGAGGATCTGATTGGAGCTGGTTCTGCCTATTCCATAAATATAGGTAAGACCGATCTCAACTCTCTTCTCTCTAGGTAAATCAACACCAGCGATACGAGCCATTGTGAGCACAAACCTCCTTTCTTAATTGCTATAACGAAATTATCCCTGCACCTGCTTATGCTTGGGATTTTCGCAGATTATCCTTATCTTTCCTTTTCTCTTTATAACCTTGCACTTTTCGCACATAGGCTTAACTGAAGATCTGACTTTCATGATAATATTCCTCCTTGTAAGTCACCCTTTTTGCGAAAGCCGACAGATATTATATCATTGCATGGACTGCTATGCAAGAAGTTTTTTAAGGCTACTTGTCTCTCCAGATTATCCTGCCCTTTGAGAGATCGTAGGGTGACATCTCTATCGTCACCTTGTCACCGGGAAGGATACGGATGAAATTCATCCTGAGCTTGCCGCTGATATGAGCCAGCACCTGGTGCCCGTTTTCCAGTTCCACCTGGAACATGGCATTGGGGAGCTTTTCGATTACTTTTCCTTCGATTTCTATTACATCTGCTTTCGACATATTACCTCGATATTTTACTTAAGTATTTCTACTATAGCCTCAAAAACCTGATCCGGATCTTTTGTCCCGTCTACGCTGTGAAGAACCTCTGCCTTCTTATAATAATCTATAAGGGGCTGTGTCTGCTCGTGGTAAACTGTGAGCCTCTTCTTTACTGTTTCGGGCTTGTCATCATCCCGAAGCACCAGCTCCGAGTTACACTTGTCGCAGATCCCTTCCTTCGCAGGCTTTAAGTACTCAAGATGATAGGTGGCTCCGCATTTCAGGCAGGCTCTCCTGCCGGACATCCTGTGGATGATGTTTTCATCCGGAACATCCACATCAATGGCATAGTCAACCTTTTCTCCAAGCTTCTTTAATTCCGAATCCAGAACCTCTGCCTGGGGAATAGTCCTGGGAAATCCATCCAGCACATACCCCTTCTCGCAATCCTTATCCTTAACCCTGTCAAGGAGGATCCGGACTGTAAGCTCGTCGGGAACCAGCTGCCCTTCATCCATATACTTCTTTGCTTCTTTTCCAAGCTCTGTTCCGTTCTTGATATTTGCACGGAAGATATCTCCTGTGGAGATATGAGGTACACCAAATTTCTCGGCGATCCTTTTTGCCTGTGTTCCTTTTCCCGCTCCGGGCGCTCCCAGCATGATT
>JAEEGL010312020.1_pt1 | contig 10806 bp, 8 predicted proteins | sample 9134231 | NCBI WGS metagenome assembly JAEEGL01 (sample SAMN16246548, study PRJNA631951) | gut metagenome | biome: gut microbiome; feature: rumen; material: fiber-attached | host: Bos | place: Iran: Karaj | collected 2018-10
CGGGGCGCTCATTCCCCGGGCGGATACCGAGACCCTCGCGGAAACGGTGCTTGCGGGAGAACCGGAAACGGAGATCTCCCTGCTCGACGTCTGCACCGGGACCGGCTGCATCGCCCTTTCCCTGCTGAAACGGGGCGGCTATGACAGCGTTTCCGCCTCCGACGTAAGCCCCGATGCGCTTTCCCTGGCCCGCCGCAACGCGGACCGGTTGCTTACGGAGGCCGAAAAACAGCGCTTTTCCTTGTACCGCTCGGATCTTTTCCGGGATCTTCCGCAGGGCGCGCGCTTTGACGTCATCGTTTCCAATCCGCCCTATATCGCGGAGGGCGAGATCGGCGCCCTGATGCCGGAGGTCTCGGCCTACGAGCCGCGGCTCGCGCTTTCCGGCGGCGAAGACGGGCTTTTATTTTACCGACGCCTCGCGGAGGAATGCCGGGAGGTCCTCCGCGAGGGAGGAAGGATGTATCTCGAAGCCGGCGCCGGCCAGGCGGAGGCGGTCGGGGACATCTTAAGGGAGAACGGTTTTTCCGGCGTTTCGTCCGTCAGGGACCTCGCCGGCATCGAACGGGCAGTAAAGGGTATTTTTCATGGCGGTCACTGACAGAGTAGAAAGCATCGCGCTGCATTACGACGAGCTCATGCGGGAACTCTCCGCGCCGGAAACGGCGGCGGATTCTGCCCGCATGCAGGCGCTGCTCCGGGAGCAGGCCGAGCTCGAGCCGATCGTGCGCTGCTACAGGGCGCTCACGGCCGCCGAAGAGCAGGAGAGGGACGCGCTCTGGCTGATCGACTCCGAGCAGGACCCGGAGCTTAAGGCGCTCGCGAGGGAAGAGCTTGCCGCCGCGAAAAAAGACGAGGAGCGGCTCTCGAGGGAGCTTAAGGTCCTCCTCCTTCCCAAAGACCCGAACGACGGCAGGAACATCTACATGGAGATCCGCGCCGGCGTGGGAGGAGACGAGTCCGCGCTGTTCGCGGCCGATCTTTACCGCATGTACAGCGCCTACGCCCAGTCGAACGGCTGGAAGACCGAGATCGTGTCCTTCAGCGAGAACGGCATCGGCGGCTTCAAGGAGATCACCTTCCAGGTGAACGGAAGCGGCGCGTACGCGAAGCTCAAGTACGAGTCGGGGGTCCACCGCGTGCAGCGCGTGCCCGAGACCGAATCCGGAGGGCGCATCCACACCTCCACGGCCACCGTGGCCGTCATGCCGGAGGCGGAGGAGGTCGACGTGCGCATCGACCCGAAGGATATCCGCTTCGACATCACCAGGGCCTCCGGAAACGGCGGACAGTGCGTCAACACGACCGATTCCGCCGTCCGGCTGACGCACTATCCCTCCGGCATCGTCATCTACATGCAGGAGGAGAAGAGCCAGATCCAGAACAAGGAGAAGGCCATGCGGATCCTGAGGACCCGCCTCTACGACCTCGAATGTCAGAAAAAGCACGACGAGGAAGCGAATCTGCGCCGTTCCCAGATCGGCACGGGAGACCGCTCCGAAAAGATCCGCACCTACAATTTCCCGCAGAGCCGCGTCACGGACCACCGCATCAAACTGACGCTCTACCGGATCGACAGCATCATGAACGGGGACCTCGACGAGCTGATCACGGCGCTCATTACGGCCGACCAGGCGGCGAAGCTTTCGAAGATGGGAGAATGACATGGAACCTCTGGTATCGGTCTGCTGCATCAGCTATAACCAGGCCCCGTACATCCGGGACGCCATGGACGGCTTCCTTTCGCAGAAGACCTCCTTTCCCATCGAGATCCTGGTGCACGACGACTGCTCGTCGGACGGTACGGACCGGATCCTCCGGGACTACGAGAGCCGTTTTCCCGGCGTGGTGAAGGTGCTTTACGAAACGGAGAACCAGTATTCGAAGGGGATCCGCAACCCGAGCGGCGCCTTCAACTTCCCGCGGGCACGCGGAAAGTACATCGCCATGTGCGAGGGGGACGACTTCTGGTGCGACGAGCGGAAGCTCGAAAAGCAGACGGCCTTTCTCGAAGATCACCCGGAGGCGGCCTTTTCGGCCCACGCGGCGAAGATCCGCTACGAGGACGGCGCCTTCCATTCCGGGGACGGCCTGATCCGGCCCTTCGAGGGCACAGGGATGCTGTCCGCTGCCGAGGTCATCACCAAAAAGACGAACCTTCCCATGGCCTCGCTCCTGTTCCGCGCGGAATACGCGAAGCCCCTGCCGCCCTATTACTACAGCTGCCCGGTCGGGGACATCCCCCTGCAGCTCGCCATGCTCGAGCACGGCGGCGCGTACTATCTCGACGAGGTCATGAGCGTTTACCGTTCCGGCCGCCGCGGCTCGTGGGGAAGCGATATGGACGACGGAAGTACGGCGGGGAAGTGGGAGGCCCACTACGGGGCCATGGAGGCGCTTTACCGCTCGTTTTCCGAACGGACGGGCGGCGTTTACGGGGAAGCGTGCGACGACGCCTTAAAGCGGCTCCGCTTCCACACGGACTTAAAGGAAGGGAAGTTCAAAGAAGCCCTCGGGAGGGAGAAACGGAAGTACTTTTCGGAGCTCCCGGCGGGAGAGAGGGGCCTTCTTCTGCTCCGCGCGTACGCGCCGGGGCTCTACGGCGCCTTAAGGAGCCTCCGCGGGTCGCTCGCGGGCGGAAAACGCGCCTGACCGGTAACTGTTCAGAACCCGCCCCCGCACGGTCATTCGCAAAATTTCGATTTTAAAAGAATCCAGTTGTAATCGAAATTTTGCTCATGCGGGGGCGGTACCTGTCGGTACCCTCCTTCAAAAACAGGAGCTTTTCTGTGAGCAAGCTCCCGGAAAGCTCTGTTTTCGAAGGGGGTTCTGAACAGTTACGAAAGGAGATGCATATGAACGGTATTGTTCGGAAAGTATCCCGCAGCAGATGGTTCCGGCACGCTCTGGTGCTTTTTGCCCTGCTGTTCCTTCCGCTGCTTCCGTGCGGGCTCGTATCGTTTGCCAACGGTCCGGTGCCGCGCTTCGAATTTGATATCACGGTAAAGAACGCGCCCGAGGGAAGCTACGGCGTGGATTTCCTGGTCCCGAGGGCCCGCATCTCCGAGGAGGAATACACGGAATGCAACGGCAAGGCGCTCGGGGAAGCCGGGCTTCCGGAAGACTGCGAGCTCGTACAGTACGGGGAAGAAGGCTACGTGAGCTATATGGCTCACGACAGCGCGGCCTGGTTCGACGGCGAGCTGAGGCCCTGGAACAAGGACTGCGTATCCTACGGCATGCAGTCCGCCTACAGTTTCATCACCGGCTTCAGCGACGAAGTGAAGATCGCCGTGTTCGACGCGGAGGGGCACGTCCTGGCTGTTTCGGACGGCTTCCGGGCGTATCCGAGCACGGGCCGGCATTTTTACGGCGACGTGGTCTTCGACGTCGAGCAGCAGGATGTGGAAGCGCCCGCCCCGAAGGAGGGCGAAACGAAAGCGAAAAAGCCTTCCGGAGGCACGGTGCAGGTCGAGGTCCCCGACCAGAAGGACCGGGGCTTCACGGATCATGTGATCGAGGTGATACTGGCTGCCTTTTTTCTCCTTGTTATCGCAGTGGTGACCATGCTGCTCGAACTCCTGATCGCGCTTCTGTTCCGGCTGAAGCCCGTATGGTGGGTGCTTGGAGTGAACCTGTGCACGAACCTCGTGTTCAATGTGCTGCTTCTCTTCTTCTGTTATGTCCGAAGGCCCCCGGTGCCCTATTTCCGCTTCGTGCTCATCGGGGAGATCATCGTCGTGCTCGTTGAGTATTTTGCGTATACGAAGCTCTATACGGAGTACAGGAAGCGCAGGCTCTTCTTCTACTCGGTATTTGCGAATCTGTTCAGCGCTCTGGCGGTCATGATCTTTACATTTGCATCCAGAAGCTGAGAAAGGAAAGGAGAAGGCTATGAAAGCCAAGAAATGGTCGGCACTCATACTTGCGGCAGCGCTTCTCGCCGCCTCGGTCCTTTCGGGCTGCGGGGCGAAGCAGGAAGCCCAGGTAAACCGGATGCCGGAAACGGCGGCAGAAACGACGGAAACTGCGGCAACGGAAACGGAGGCGCCTTCCGAAAAGGCACAGGCCGAAGTAAAGACCGCGGCGCAGACTGAAACGGAACAGGAAACGCAGACCGAGGCGCAGACGGAAGCGAAGACATCGGCCGCTGCGGAAGAAACGGAGCCAAAAGAGCAGGCTGCCGGAGAAACGGAGGAGGCGGCGGAGCTTCCCGGGGAGAAGGCCGGAACGCTCGCCGATCGCCTTACCGGCCGTTACATGGCGCAGCTCAGCGAAGAGGAATGCTATGTGCTGGACATTTTCAGCCTTGGCGGGAACCTGTTCGCGGAAGCCGGCAGGGCCGTCGGAAGCGCGGAAGCATCCGACGATCCCGACATCTATTCCTTCTGGGCCATGGAGCTCATTCCTTCCGATCCGGAAGCGTTCCTCAGCACGGAGAGCGACGCGGCGGACATCGGCATCATGACCTTCTCGGTCATGTCGAACCTCTGCCGTTACTGGAGCGCGCCCGAAAAGTGCAGCATCGCGCTGACGGAGGACGGCGTCTGCTTTACCGGCATGAGCGGGGCCTACGGCCCGCTGGAAGGCGGGGGAGACCGCTTTGAACTGAAGCGCGCCGCAGCGATGCCGGATCCCGCGAAAGCGGCCCTTTCCATGATGGAAGAGGGCTTTGGCGACGAGGCGAAGGAACCGGTTCCCGGGGAACTTCTCGGGGTCTGGAAGGAAAAAGATGCCAAAGATCCCCTCTATTTCGGCTTTACGGAGCTTCCGGGCGAAGAGACGGCCGGCGGCTTCTGGATCTATCGGAAAGAACCCGGAACGGAAGTCAGGATCGAACGCGGCGCCTTCTTCCAAAGCGCCGGCGAATTTACGGCCCTCTATACCACGTTCGGATACGGAGGCATGCCTTTGAGCCAGAACCAGGGCTTTTCGTTCGAAGAGAACGGGGACCTCAGGCTCACGGGAGGATTCGTTGAAGGAGAAGCGCTTTTTGAGCGCGTGACGGAAGGTGATCTGCCGCTTACCGCGCTCTGTGAGCCGGACGACGTCGCCGCGCTCTCCGGGGCGCTTCGCGCCGGCTCCGGAGATACGGAAAGAAGAGTCGTCCCGCAGTTCGCGGCGGCGGAGGACATCGAAAACAACGGCGGACAGTTCGTCCGGATCGGGGACCTCGTATTCTTCCGCGCCTACAGCACTGAGGCCATGGCAAAGACCGGGGCGCTCTTCGGGGAATTCCTGAATACGCCCGGGCTCGGCGCGGGTTCCGACCTTATGTACTATGACCGGCGTACGGGAGAGACCGGCACCGCGTTTACGGACAGCGGGTTCGGACCGGTCTGCTACGTGGACGGCCGCTTCGTAACCCAGATGTACATTCCGGAAACGATCCCGGAGAACGACGGGGAAGGCTATGAACCCAGCGCGGTCTATCTTGAGAGCTGCTGGCCGGACGGAAGCTGCAGAAGGGACGTTACGGAAGCTCCCTATGCCGTCATCGACGATGTTTCGGAAGACGGAAAGTACCTGATGGTCCATGAATACGAGGGAGGCGAGGTCTGCTACGTGACCGCCCCGGACAGCTATCCCATTCTGGAATGCCCGATCGGACAGGGCGAGGGCTCGCCCTACGCGGGCTTCAGCGGGCACGACGTCCTGGCGCTCATCCGGGACGCGGACGGGGAGCATGTGAGAGTATTCTGGTACTGCCTGGACAACGGGGACGACGCGGTCCTCGGCATGCTGCCGGAAAGCGAGACCGTCTATCCCGGCTATCCGGAGGTCCTCCAGACGTACCGGGACGGCGACGACATCTACATCGCGGTCACCTGGTACGAGGGTTCGGCTTCGGAGATGAACGACTACGCGGTGCTGAAGATGCAGGCCGGCGTCCCGGACAGCCTCGAGGTACTGCAGCGGGGAATCCCGGACGAACTCGGCCTCGTCAGTTCCCTGTACTTCTATTTCAACGGTTCCGGGGAGCTTTCGTTCAGCGAGCACCGGCCCGGGGGCGAGCTGGCGCTGGCGGATCTGGTATCGGGGGATCTTGTATATTACGACAGTCCCTTCGGAGCGGTCACGGTCGTGAAGGACTATATGAAGGAAGCGCCTTACAACGCGAAGAACGGGGAGACCGCCCGCATCCTGCAGAAAGCGGAATATGTGGACGGGGCGGCCTGGATCATCACCGCGGAGGGCGAGCGCAGCGAGGAAGAGGATGTCGGCTGGCGTATGGGCTTTAAATTGAAGGGCATGACCTGGCAGAGAGCCGTGCTCGAAAACGCCTCTCCCGGCGGGGACGGTTCGTATCCCCTTGAGGAGCTTGTCGAAAGAAAAGCGGAATAAGCGGCGAAGGCCGTACAGAAAGATCGGAGGCATTACATGATCAGGATCGCTTTTGAAAGAGAAAACAGAAGGTCCGCCGCCTACGACGGAGAGGCCGTCATCGGCGTATGCGAATTTGAAGAGGAGAACGGGGTCTGGACGATCACGCACACCAGGGTGCAGCCGGAATACGGCGGCCGGGGCATTGCCCGCCAGCTGGTGGAATCCGTCCGCGACCACGCCGCGGAGGAAAAAGCGGAGCTTCAGTCGACCTGTTCCTACGCAACGAAGGTGCTCGGCCTCTGACGGGAGCATCCCTCAGCAGCCCGGCTGCCGGTCAAACGGGACCTTTGAAAAGCAGCGCGATGAAGAAAAGTCACCGCGCTGCTGTATTTTTGTGTACATAGAGGCGTTCAGACAGTTGATTAAAGCGGATCCAGATGTTATAATCCATTTTGTAACGGTTTACCACGTTCAAGTATCGAAGTTGTAGTTTTCTGAGTTTGAAGGAGGTGTCTGAATGGAGAATATCCACCGTCAGCGCGAGGAACAGCTGAAAACGCTGATGCAGGAGCAGGGCATCAGCTGCTGCGCGGTCTGCAATTCTCCGAATCTTTATTACATGACCGGATACTTGCCGAAAAAGTGCGAGCGTCCGCTCATGGCCTTTTTTCCGGCGGAAGGAGCACCGGTACTTATAGTACCCGCGCTCTATACGTTCAGCTCGCAGCGCGAGTGCTCCATCAGCGACCAGCGCGTCTGGCGCGATGGCGACGACACCGCGGCGATGATCCGGGGCATCCTGAAGGAAAAAGGCGTTCTGGGGGAAAAGATCGCCATCGACGAAACATTTGAGTTCCGCCAGCTGTTCCCCATAAAGGAAGCGTCTCCTTCTTCGGAATTCGTACTCGGAAGCCGGCTCTTCACAGTCCTCCGCATGAGGAAGAGCGCAGATGAGATCGAAAAGATGAAAGCATCCGGTCAGTTGTCCGACAAGGCGGTCGGACGCATCATCGACGACCTTTCATCCGGAAAATCGGAAGCCGCCATAAAAGCGGACGCGGAGTACTGGCTGACGAACGAAGGGATGAGGGACGGCTTTTCCAATCTCGTTGCCGCCGGCGTCCATTCGGCGAGCCCGCACCATACATGTACGGATTATGTCCCGCAGAAGGGCGACGCCGTCTGGCTCGATATCGGGGGAGCGCTCGATCATTACTGGTCGGATATCACGCGCTCGATCCATATCGGCAAGCCCTCGGAGCGATACGTCTATGTTTACGAGCGGGTCAGGGAGGCACAGAGAACGGCCTTCGAGTATATCAGGCCCGGAGTCAGGGCCTGCGACGTCAATGCCGTGGCGCACAACTACCTGAAGAAGTTTGACCTCGAGCAGTACTTTATCCACCGTGTCGGCCATGGAGTTGGTCTGGACGGTCATGAAAACCCCAATCTTTCCGACGACAACCCCCTGATCCTGGAGCCGGGAATGACCTTCTCCTGCGAGCCGGGATGTTATCTGCCGGAAGAGGGCTTCGGGATCCGTATCGAAGATACCGTGTGCGTTACGGAGACGGGCGCCATGTCCTTCAACGAGTTTACGAAGGATCTGATCGTTATCTGATCTTAAGCTGTTAAACGTAAAAAGGAGTATCGCAATGAAAAGTCTGGTCAAAGCATTTACGAATTTTGTCACAAAGTCTCTGCCCGATTCCCTGACCCTGGCCATCGTCCTGACGATCATTACCTACGTTCTCGGCCTTGTCTTCACCGGCAGCACGCCTTTCCAGATGTGGACGTACTGGGGTGCGGGCCTCATCTCCCTTTATACCTTTACCATGCAGCAGGTCATGATCCTGCTGGTGGGATATGCGATGGCTCTGAGCGACCCGGTGCAGAAAATGCTCTACCGTGCCGCGCGGGTGCCGCATAATACCGCGCAGGCCGTCGTATTCGTCGCGGCGATGTCGATGGCTCTGAACTACATCAACTGGGGCCTCGGCATGATGGCAGCGGCGATCCTTGCGAAAGAGATCGCGAAGAACAATTCCAGGATCCACTTCCCGATCCTCGTGGCGGCCTGCTTCTCCGGTTCGCTGATCCGCGGCTTCTCGGCATCGATCCCCCTGGCGATCGCAACGCCCGGACATACGACAGAGGACCTGATCGGCGTAGTCCCGGTCACGCAGACGCTGTTTGCCCCCTACAACCTGATCCTGACCGCCTGCCTGGTCGTCCTTACGCTGGCGATGTACCGCGCCATGGTCCCGAGGGAAGAGGAAACGATCTCCTTCAAGCAGATCTCCGAAGTGGCCGGCGTGATCGAGGAAGTAAAGGACGTAGATGCAAAGGATACCTTCAGCAAGCGGATCGACTCGAGCCAGGTCCTGAAGTATCTCGTCGGTTTTTCCGGCCTTGGCTATGCCGTTTATAAGATCCTGGGAGGCGGCACGTTCAACGTGGACATGAACATGATCATTCTGTTCTTCCTGTTCCTGGGCATCCTTCTTCATAAATCGCTGGTCGCTTACAAGAACGCGATCGCGATCTCCGTGAAGACGACGGCGAATATCATGCTGAATTTCCCCCTGTATGCCGGCATTATGGGCATGATGAAGGCTTCCGGCCTTTCCGCCGTGATCTCCACGGCATTCGTGAATGTTTCCAGTGCATCCACCCTTCCCTGCCTGACGTTCTTAAGCGCCGGATTCCTGAACATCTTCGTTCCCTCCGGCGGCGGACAGTGGCAGATCCAGGGCCCGATCATGCTGCAGGCCGCAGCTGAGCTCGGCGCTGATCCCGCAAAGGTCACGATGGCCCTTGCCTGGGGCGATGCGTGGACAAACCAGATCCAGCCCTTCTATGCACTGCCGACGCTGGCCGTTGCCGGACTCGGCATCCGCGATATCATGGGCTACTGCATGCTCTTCTCGATCGGAGTCGGTATCCTGTTTACTGCCGGCTTCCTGATCCTGTAAACATCAACTGATCAATTGGAAAGCCGGCCGTCTGGCCGGCTTTTCCGTATCCCGGCCCGTATCCTTTGGGTGCAGAGGAGAGTGTGAAAGGAAGCATGGAGGGAAAGAGAGGAAAAAAGGTATTCCGGCATCCGTTCGCGGACCGGCGGCCGGTGGCGGCCGCTGTTCTGTTTGCCGTCTTCGGACTGCTTTTTTCCGAGCTTGCGGTCGGAGGGATCGCCGCGGGAGTATTTGCCGCTGTCACGGGAAACCGGGAAGACCTGCTTCTCGTATCGGAGCTCGGAGGGGCGGCGGGCGCCTTTATCGTCCTTGCCCTCTTCCGGCGATTCTTTTATCCGGAATATGAAGGGGGGCTTCGCGGGGGCTTAAGGACGGGCTTCTGGATCCTTGTTTCCTTGGCGGTATCTGCGGCCCTTCTTCTCTATACGGCCCTGTTTCCGGGAAAAGGAGGGATCGGGCTTCCGGCCGCTGTGAACCTTGCGGCCGCCCTGATGGCCGGAACGGCCGAGGAAGCGGCGGTCCGCGGCATGTCAACATCCTTCCTCATGAGGCAGCGGCGCGGGGAGAAGGGCATCCTTTTTGCCATGTTCCTTTCTTCCGCCATCTTCAGCCTGTTCCACGCGCTCAACATCCTCGAGGGCGCGCCGGCCGGCATGACCCTTCTTCAGATCGTTTACAGCTTCGGGATCGGATGCCTGTTCTGCGCGCTGTTCCTTCGCTGCGGGAACCTTCTGCCGGGCATGATCCTCCATACCTTTAACGATATCGCGGCCTTCATGGATACGTCCACGTTCGGTGAAGGCGGCGTCTACAAAAGCAGTACCGGTCTTTCGACATCCGGAGCCGCCGAAGGGGCAGTCTTATCCTTACTGTTCCTTGCGGCTGCTCTCTGGCTGATACGGCCTTCCGTCCGCGGGGAGATCGCCGAACTGTGGGACAGGAAGTGGGGCCGGTGACCGCGGTGCGGATACTTAAGGAACGCGGGAGAGAAACGGAGGTGGAACCGTGGATGCTGTCAATGAGCTGTCAAAAAATGTGATCGCGCTTTCGGGAGGAACGGAGAACATCCTCTGCGCGGTGAGCTGCATGACGAGGCTCCGCATCACCGTAAAGGACGATGCCCTGGTCCGGGAGAATGATCTGAAAGCGGCGGAAGGCGTGCTTGCCGTCTCGCAAAGAGAGGCGGGCTACTGGGAGGTCGTGGTCGGTCCCGGAAAAAGCAGCAGATGCATGGCGGTATTCCGGGAACTCGGCATCCGGGACGGCCTGCAGGGCGAAGCGCCACGGAGCGCGGAAAAGGGGCCTGCCGCAGCCTCTGCCGCGGTCCCTGCCGAAGCGCCGGCGAAAGCGCCGAAACGGCGGGCTTCGGACCTGACCGCCGTATTCGGGAAGATCTTTGCGCCGCTGATCCCGGGGATCATCGTCTCCGGTCTGTGCGCCGGACTCGCCGCCCTGACCGCCCAGATCTTCCCGGGCTATGCGGATCAGCCCGTACTTTCCGTAC
>JAEEGL011052631.1_pt1 | contig 10806 bp, 8 predicted proteins | sample 9134231 | NCBI WGS metagenome assembly JAEEGL01 (sample SAMN16246548, study PRJNA631951) | gut metagenome | biome: gut microbiome; feature: rumen; material: fiber-attached | host: Bos | place: Iran: Karaj | collected 2018-10
AGGTGCGCCAGTATAGATGGCATGAACAATCCAAGCCCTCTTCTGTTCATCATGGTAGAGAATACCATCAGATACTTTATCAACCTCAACGTGATTGTAATCAGCCTTGTAAAAAAGGCATTTCCCCTGTGGAAAATTGCGTATGCTGTAATAGAAATAGCTGACCAGCGTAAATTGTTCTGGTAGATTATGCGTATTTTCTTCTTTCTTGACGGGTTGTGATTTCTTCTTGATAGCAAGGTCTATTTCCTTTTGCGATTTCTCCATCTGCCTGTCTATATCAGCCGTCAATGATGATGCAACTATGTCGATAATCGAAGGTATTACGTCAACAGTATTCCAAAGACAATGAAACAAAATAGGTACATCCGTCAGGTCAATAGCATTGCGCCCATTGAGGAAAGCTGCCGTTTGCATAATACGAAAACATTTTTTCCATCGTCTGTCAGACACATAGAAATCCATTTCCTTATTCCCTTCTTTCGTTGATTCTTCTTTCAGTCGCTTACGAATGAAAGAAACCGCACTACAAACATTATCAGGGATAGCGATGGTATATATTTCATTTTGCCATGTCTCATACAGTTCGTCTGTTATCTGCAAATCACTCGGCACAATGATTTCTCCGACTGGTTTCTGCCTTATCATCTTATAGAACGAAGTTTCCGACTGTATGCAGTTCGACACCATACGCACAAGAAACCTGTCCCAAAGAGCTTCCAAACCTTCATCTTCAGCCGGAAGTTCATTACTTGCTGCAATCAATGCTTTCATCGGTAGTGACAATGTGTTGCGTCCGTTTGGGAAAATACGTTCATTGATGGCTGTCAGCAATGCATTCTGTATAGACGGACTGGCTTTCCATATCTCATCAAGAAACACGATGGTGGCGGTGGGCAGGAATCCATCTACCACACGTTCATACTTATCTTCATTTTTGAGCATGGAGATAGACACTGGTCCGAAAATCTCGTCCGGTGTACTGAAACGAGACATGAGATACTCAAAAGCCTTTCCGTCCTTGAATGCGAGTTTCAAGCGACGAGCGACCAAACTTTTTGCCGTTCCTGGAGGACCAAGCAAAAAGATACTTTCACTTGCTATGGCACTTAGCAATGCCATGGAAATGATATGTTCCTTCTCATATACTCCTTGTGAAAGTATTTTCAGTAATGATTTTATTTGATTATCTGGTTTCATCACAAATCTATTCTTCTGTGACAGACTTGAACTCTTCATCTGTTAGTTCACGGCTTCCTACACATTCACCGTTCTTGGCTATCAAAGACACTGTTTTCCCTTTTAAGCAGATAAAATTGTCTTCGTTTACCTGAATAGGGCGTCCAAAATCTTCCATGCTTGCTGTTCCTGTGCGGATTCCATTTTCATCATATATCTGATAACTATTTTCGGTGATGCCAACGAAATAAGACAAACCGATTATCCACCCCTTGAAGAAATTCTTGTCAGGAATGAACGCCTGATCTAAATGGACAGTCTGACTACGATGCTCTTTTTCCATGTAATCAATCTTTGCCAATGGCATATAAACGACTCTTCGGGGAGCCTCCTCGCTGGTGATGCCAATGCGTGACATCGTTACTTTTACTTTTTTGATTTTCATATTTCTTTTCTTTTGAATGTCAACAATAGTTCACATAATTTTTATGCAAAAAAAACAAAGACCTCTGCCAATTTGCGGCAGAGGTTAAAGGAAAATGCGATTATTTATAAAAATACTATTACACTGAACAGAATCTATAGTTATTCTTTCCGATGTGACTTGATAAAATTAGTATGTTTTTCAAGAAAGCGATAATATGCATTAGTAATTTGATTATACATGCACTCGAAGCCGAAGTTTACATCTTAGAATAATGATACTAGAAACAAAAAAATGCGTGAAATCTCTTTCACGCATTTTTTATTATCTGTCAATTTACATTTACTCACCTGGAATAACGGCACGTACAGAATAACCGTGGTCGCGGAAACCGCCTTTGTAGTTGCTCGCGTCGTCTGATTTAAAGATGACGATCCACGCGTTTTGCGGTCTGCCAGCATTCAGCGACGAGGACCAATAGTAGCCGTCAGACCCAGCGTAGTCGAGGTCGCCATTGAAGCTGCGTTCGCCAGCAGCAGGCAGAAAAATGTGGGCATCCCCAAGGGAGTAAGATGAAGATGGAGTTTCGTCTTTATATATTACACCTTTATCAGCTTCCGCCTTTGCTTTATAAACAATAAATCCTGCCACTCCACTACCATTATAGTCTTCTGTCCACTCCCAGTAGCACTCATTGCGAAGTTCCATTTGTTGCACCATTGTCGGCATCATCCACTTGCCGCCCCAGTTGACGTATGCGGCGTCATCCTCAAGGTTGAGAGTGGTCTTGTTGTCTACGAAACCGTTTTCGCCTTCACTGCGGTCTGTATTATATCTTGTGAGCTTGAAAGTTTCGTGCGAGTTGTACTTATAATTGAGAAAACTATATCCTTCTTTGGGCTTCACCTCGCCCCAAGCAAAATGATCGCCAATTTCTTCCGGCTTAGTTGCACCGATGTTGCAAGTCGCCCACTTAGTCCCTGTAGGCAAACCGAGGTCAACCCATTCGTGACCGTTTTCTGTACCAATAAAATTCTTCATATCATTCATTTTTTTGATTAGTAAATATATGAATTAATTATAATCCTCAAACATTGCGCACAAAAAAAGGCAGAGTTCCGCCACTTACCGATTCGCTGCCTTCCTTTTTTTTAAAATGTACTTTTCGTTTTAAAAACGTGTACTTTTCGTTTTGGCGATTATATTGCCATAATTTGAAAGTTTTAGAGTTAATGAAATAATTGAATCACGATACAAAGAAAACAAAGACCTCTGCCAATTTGCGGCAGAGGTCTAAGGAAAATGTACAAACATTGATATTTTTATGCGATTGGGTCTGTGCAGACCGGTAAACAGACACACTTTCAATCAATCAAAGTCTTACACCTTTCAACCACTTTTAAAAACATATCAAATACTTCATCATAATCATCAGCACCGAAATATTCCCAAATACTTACATCGTTTTTGTGTGATAAAATATCTTCATACAATCCCATAATTTTCTGACAATTTGCAATAGTTCTGTCTTTTTCGGACGAATGAATATGCACTTCACAATAAAGGCCTTCGCTATTTTCATCAATAACAACATTCATTTTCTTTCCATCTATTTTGTCAAAAGTCACACTTGTTAATGCAACCGCTGTTGGATTAAGGTCTGGAAATCTATTCTTTGTTTCCTTTTTCCATTCTCCATAAATGATTTTACGGTTTTCTCCTCTTAAAAAACTCATTGCATCAATAAGTTCACCCATTTCATTCATTTTGTCTTGTAATAAACGTGCTTTTGCTTTTTCATCTTTGCACTTGTCAAGTTCAAAACGGTTGCTGATTAATTTGCCTAAAATTTCATTCATAGTATTATTTCTTAAAAAGAAAAGTCCTTCTAAATAATCAATATATTGCCTTACGGCACTTTTTAAACATTCGTCTTTTTCTCTAATATTGGGGAATACATCTTGTTTCAGCCACGAAAGAATATCTCTGTTAAAAGACAGATTAACATATCTTGTAGAAAATACATCTTTATAGTTGTTCCACGACTGCAAGTCTGGTTCTTTCCCGTCTCTGGAAAGGTATACCACGAATATCTGCTCGTCGCAATATTTCTTCAAATTATTGTTTTTTGTTTTTTCTATATAGCGACATATTTGAGCATCCTGGTCAGCTGCATTATATACTTTATTTTCGAAAATCAAAGCATAGTTGTTGTCTCGAACCCACAAATCAATCCTTTCTTTTTCTTGTGTAATCACAGGTTTTTCTATTTCTATTTTACCGAATTCCTGTAAGTGGCTGACTCTTTTTACATAATCTATCAAGGATTCCAAAAGTTCGTACTCTCCTTTTGAGTTAGTGTAACATAGCAACTTGCATAGAATACGACTGTGACCATTCTCATTAATATGCATTTCGTCTATCACGTTTAGGTGATATGGCAAATGCAGTTTCTCCTCATTCATTTTTTGCTTGAACTCACAAGAGAAGTTTAGCAATTCACCATAATATTTTTGAGTATCAATTTCTAATACCTCCTTTTCCATTTTACCTCCTTTTTTCAAAATTATCTTTTTACAACTCCAAATCTACAAAATTCCTTTGTCAGTTTTTCACGCCCAAAACAACGGGACGGAGATCGCCGCCAAATTTATCGAAAAGATTTATACGATTGGGTCGGTGCAGAAGTCCTTGCGCTTGCAGGTTTTGCAATGCTTACCCATCCATACTTCATCAAACTGAGTCATGGCTTGTTCAACAATCTCCGGCATATCGGTAAGTATTCCCGCCTCGAAGTTGCGCTTGCCGTCTCCCTTCATGCCGAGACCCGCACCTGTCAGGTTGGCACTGCCGATATACACTTCTTTACCATCAAAGACAAGCATCTTGAAATGCACACGCGGACAGAGCACACGCTCCAAACGATCATATAGGACAGGGTACTTGTCAAAATCTTCACGAAAGTTCGGTCCTGGTTCTTTTGCATGAATAAGCCGTACCTCCACGCCACGCCTTATGAGCATAGCGATAAGAGCCAGGAACGGTTTCTTTTCCCTACCCACATTCACATATAAATCTTTTATGTCAGCAGTGCCAATCCAAAGCATGTGCTTCACAGATTGTACACGTGAAAGCACCTCTTTGTAGTGGGAAGAGTTGGAGATATAGGTGAGCCTCTTTCGATAATCACTTGAATCCATATCTATTCTCAAATCTATCTACGACAGTACGTAATGCCGATGGTAAGGAGTTAATTCCATACTTGCGCATGTTATCAGGAATCCCATAGAGGGCTTCAGCAATAGAGCCAGTAATGCAGCCGATGGTATCTGAATCTCCGCCAATGCTTATTGCATTTCGAATGGCATCTTCAAAATCGCTTGCCTCAAGGGCACATGTGATGGCTTGAGGAACACTTCCCTGACATGTTCCGCCGGATATTGCGCCGTCCAACCCTTCCCATGAGTATCGGGGACGGATTTCATTAACGGTTAAAGACAAGTCATAGCCAAAATCACGCTGAATCCTATTCCTTATTTCAGACGAGGTTTTTCCTTGTCGTGCAAGGAAAATGCAAAGGGCTACAGCTTGGGCACCCTTTATTCCCTCAGGGTGGTTGTGGGTACACTCTGCCGAAACCTTTGCCGTTTCCAGCGTCTTGCTCTCCGTATCGAAAGCCCATCCTACTGGTCCAATGCGCATGGCAGACCCATTTCCGCAACTGTTATATGGCTGCATGATACCACGGCGAGAACGATGTACCCATTCCACGAACATTGTGCCATAGCTTCCCATAGGGTATGGATAATCTGTGGCATACTTGAGGTAGTAGTTGCCTATTTCCCCACTATTAAGCAACCAGTCGGCAGTAGCAATCGTAAGAATGCTATCGTCAGTATATTCCTTTCTTTCATCAAAGAAGGGAAACTCCTTGGTCTTGATGTTGTCGAACTCATATAATGAGCCGACTATATCTCCTATTATTGCTCCTAACATATTTCAATATTTTTTTATCAACTTCACCTACATATAAAGTTCTTTAATGTCCGCACTACCCATCCAAAGCATGTGCCTCACGGATTGCACCCTTGAAAGCACTTCTTTGTAGTGGGCGGTGTTGGGGATGAAAGTGAGCATTATGATATTTGCAATTTTTTAATCAATCCGTCCAATGCATCAGTAAATTTTGATGTATCAGAGGCCATTTCTGGCGTCGGCTTAAAACAATACCACTTTTCCTCTGGGGCATCTTTGCTCCCGTCTTTGACACAAGGCTCACAATTATCTAAATCTTTTATCATGCGGACATAGCCTTCTCTGTGCCATTGAAAAAACTTGTCTTGGTATTTGAACTGTATGTCCCAGCCCCATACAAACTCATTATCTGTTTTGTTAAAACAATCGTTTTCTAATATTAAATTTCTTTTTAATCCTGATAAAATTTTATTTCTAAAAAAACAGCGATCCTGATTAGTATCATCGTCAAGAATTATCCCTTCTTTATTTCCACCATATTGATATAAGGCTCTATGTTGTTTATTATACCACCTAATTCGGCATCCTATTTGGTAATTGGCGACATAATTAAGCAGTTTACTCTCATAAAAGTTTTTATACATCAAACAGTCATTATCACGTTTATCAATTCTTAATTCACCCATCATTATATTATGAACAGCGTTTTTCCAACCTGTCTCTAATAATATATTATTTTTCCATGTATTATAGCTATTATCAAAAACATACTTCTCTTTTTCTATATAATCCCAAAAATTTTCTACATGAAAAAGAACTGCTTTTAATAATGAAGCATCTGTTTTATATTTTTCTTTTTCTGTGTCTTTGACTCCATTTTCATCAAAGTACTTCTGTGCATTCACCCATTTCGTATCAAAATCACACCAATCATCTCCTATGACTTCTTTTGTAAACAAGAATCTGATTGCACCTTTAAAGAAGGCGTATTTCTCAGCCTCAACAATTATTTCTTCCCAAGTCTTTCCATCAGGGCGTGTTTTTCCGTTAAGGATTTGGTTAGCTTTGGCGATTTCTTCTGTTACTTGGTCTTTAGCGAAATTGGATTTAACTTGTAGTTGTGAATTTGATAAGAAGTTATAAATATCGTCCGCCCCCTCTGATAATTCATCAATTAAGCGCATTGCACCTATCATTGCTGGGATTGTCTCTATTCCAGAATTTTCTACGATGTTCCAAACCACACGCATCCATTGTCTAAAAGAAGTTTCGTCAAAATCACCTTTTTCAAAATACCTGCAAACAGCAAGGAAAACAACTCTTTCTCTTTGTCCTAAAGTTGTAATATTTCCTGCTTCGTCGTATTTGGGAATAAATTCAAATTTAGAATCAATCCAAATTGGGAAATATGTATTAATACAGCGTACATCAAAAAACTTGCAACCATATAAATCGGATTTAAAATTATTCAATGTGTTACTAAGCGAAGTAAAGAAATTACATGGAATTGTTTTACCGTAACCAAACAGGTATTTATCCAATCCTGAATATTGCAACCGAGAATCATCACCTTTTTCTCCATACAGATATTTGAATGCATCATTCTCATTTTCCAGGTTGTCTGCAGAATATAAGTCCGTTTGTTCTTCTTTCTTGGCGCAGATTAACTCCTGAAGGAAACACCTATTAATAAAAGCGAAGTAAATCTCATCTATTTTGCTTTCTTTGGACTTGTTCTTCCAAAATATATCAGTCCAGTCAGTGTCCAGCTTTATTGGAATTCCATTTTCAGCGTCTAAAAGTTCCTTCCATTCTGCTTCAGCCTGTTTTGTGACATATCCAATTAAGTCTGCTTTGAAATTCTCAAAACTGGTCAATTGCTTACCACGGGCATTCATTTTAATGTACAAGTCATCAGAAAGACCGAAGTCTTTCAGTGGAAGATGATAGAAAACAACAACTTCTTTTTGTGTTAACTTTTTCCAATATGATTTGAAACCGTCTTCGTTCGTTTCTTGAAAAGACTCTTCTATTCCGTCTATTATATCTTCTCCTCTTTTATCAGCGATTTTAGTACCACCCAGCATTCGCAACATTGAATGGATAGTTGGATCCTGTTTCCATGCAGAATAGAACCAGGTCTGCTTAGTAATAAAACCGACAATATCGTTTCTGTCAAAATTATCAAAGTGTTTGGGATTGCATAAGTTCTGACAAAACTCACGAGATGAGATTCTTGTCTCATATGTAAATTTTCTGAAAATCTGGCAATTACCTTCGCTCAGTTCTCCTGCGCGTAAAGCAATATACCAATGCAAAAGCCAAAGTGTGGTCAGGCGTTGCTGTCCGTCTAATGGATTAAGATTGTCATTCTCTATTGAACCGTAAACAAAGTCTAGTTTCATTGTCTCGTTGCTATCCAATGCGTTTTTCAAATCTGCCAAAAAGTTCTTTCGCAGATTTTCTTTACCTAATCGACCTTGTGCATAGTCGCGTTGGATGATGGGAATTTCGATTGTGTTTTCTTTAAGGAAATTCCAAAATGTTATTGTTTTTGTATTGTCGCTCATATTCTATTCCTCCAGTTTGTTTATACAATCAGATATGTCTTTCAAATAGCCTTCAGCATCAATCTTTGTCCAATAGTTGGCGCCACTCATTGTTGCAGAATAATATTTCATAAACACTTGTTTGGTACAAGGAGGAACAAAAGACGATTTAGCTTTTGTCTCCTCACCTAATTGAAGTTTTCCGTCTTTGCCGATTTTGGGTATGGCGATTGACTGTCCTTTATCTTTGCCAATAATCACGCGACGTTTTCCTGAAAAAATGGCATTTCCGTAACTGCGATTAGTAGAAGAATCCAATAGTGTGTAATTCCATATCCTATTTTTTTCTTCTGGTGACCATTCTGTGTTTTGTGGAATTATATGCTTGACTTCCTCAAACAATTTTCCTTTTTCATCCTCCGAAGATTCAAAATATGACCGTATTTTTTGTTGTGTGTTGTCATCTGCACTAAGATACACATTCAACAGCCATTCATTTTGTGTATCGGCATCATCCTCTTCATTTGTGGTGTTAGAGTTAATATGTTCCACATCCCAATTTTCACGTTTGTATAAATGGAATGGGAATTTGTAAAAGACTCCCAATTTATAATCTTCGTTTTTCAAGTTATTCTTGTTTTGATTGACAATGGTTTGAATATTTTGGAAAAGCAGAATGGGTTTGCATTTCCCCTTATCACTACCATCTTCTTTATATTGAAAATCTAACGCAGGGCATCCTTCGATTTTCTTATTTATTTCAGCTTTCAAATATTTTATAAACGAATCTTTGTCTTTAGAACTGTGCCATTTAGAAACAAGCCCCGATATCGAGTACTTATATTCAACCAAATATCCTATGTAGTGATATAGTTCTAACTCATCGAACCACTCTTTGAATGTTTGGAAATAATCCTTTACTTTACTCCAGCATATTTCAATCTTTGTTTTCTGTTGTACATTGGGATCGCTCTCTTGTTTTTCTTCTTTCTGTTTGAAATACTCGTAGAAATAACGGAAAGTCTTGTAATCATCAGTGCCGATGTTCTCATATTTTCCTAATGCTTCCTGCTCACAAATCAAATCGAATATGAAATCGATTCGTGTAGGATGATCATAGTCCTTTTCGTGCAAAAACAGCCAGAATTCATCGTTTTGCAACGTGTATTCAATACTATCCCATTCGCTGGCAATCTCTTGCTGGCGCAGTTTCAAATGCTCAGAGTCTTTTTCGCCAAAGTTTGAACGGTTAAGAAACAATGCTTTAATAAGTTCGGCATTTGTTAATGAGATTTTTCCGATATTAAGACGGGTAAAAACTTTTATGGGGTCTTCATCAACTGATTCATACCAGATGAATTTCACACTATTTAGAAGAATATTCTTGAATTTTGCTTTCTTTTCTTTGTCATTACCGAACCAAGATGTCACGGTTTGTTTCGACTGATAAATATGATAATAATCGATATTATCATATTTCTCGTTTTCGCCAATCTTTTCTAGGAATTCTTTACTGCTGCTTCTGGTTTCGTATTCTATGGAATATAAAGATTTTTCTTCTAGCACAGAAAGTATTATGAATAGAGTCGTCAATCGTTGCTGACCATCAATGACTTCCCAAGAACCCTTTAACAAGGTTTTAACTTCTTCAATAGAAGTTGCAGCCTTAATGCTATTTAAGACATCTTCATCCTTTCGTTTAACTACCAATGGCTGTAAACAATAGAATTCAGAGTCTTGCTTTGCCTTAGTCGAAAACTCCCAAATATCATTCAGCAAATCTTTAACTTGCTGTTCTGTCCAGCGATATCCACGCTGGTAACTTGGTATAAAGAACTTCATTCCAAGAAGCTCGATAACTGATTTTAATTCAATTTTATTTTCTTCCATAATGATGTATCTTTTCTTTTTTATAATATTTCTCTTGCAATCCATGCACATGCCTCTGCATCAGCAAGTGCGTGGTGATGATCCTCTAAACAGTAGCCACAAGCTGCAGCTACAGTTTGAAGTTGGTGGTTTTCCAGATAGCGGAAGGCTCTGCGTGAGGCTGCAAGCGTGTCGTAGAACTCATAGTCTGGGTAGTCCATCTGATAGACACGGAAGACGGCTTTCAGACAGCCCTCGTCGAAGGGCTTGTTGTGAGCCACAAGAGGTAAACCTTCTATCAGAGGCTCAATCTGCGCCCATACCTTGGGAAACACGGGTGCATCGTCCGTGTCTTCATGGCAAAGTCCATGCACCTGAGAGCACCAGTAGTTATAATAGTTAGGTTCGGGTTGAATAAGAGAATAGAACGAATCCACTATCTCACCATCTCGAACTATGACTATTCCAACGGAACAAACAGAGCTGCGTTCATTGTTAGCCGTTTCAAAATCTATAGCTGCAAAATCCTTCATTTTTGTTCAGTTCTCATTATATCCGTGTTCTCTTGTTCCGAACTTCTTTTTATAGAGTGATTCTCTATCTATAGCAACTTTTGGCGTAACATTTAGAGGAAGCGTCTCGAGGATTGTCCATTGAAAATTTTGTTCTGCATAATTGTTACCTTCCCTCGCAAGCAGTTCAACAAGTAGTTTGTTGTTGCCATGACCTGTTTGTGCATATTCAGTCCATCGTCCAAGAATACCATTTTTAACACCTGGTTTCATGTCTTTATATGTTACCCCAACATAC
>JAEEGL011366528.1_pt1 | contig 10806 bp, 8 predicted proteins | sample 9134231 | NCBI WGS metagenome assembly JAEEGL01 (sample SAMN16246548, study PRJNA631951) | gut metagenome | biome: gut microbiome; feature: rumen; material: fiber-attached | host: Bos | place: Iran: Karaj | collected 2018-10
GCAACGCGCTTATAGTGATTGTAAACCGCAACGGAAATAACTTTCTTCGCGTGATCCTGGCCTACGACATACTCATCAAGACTCTCCCTGATCTTGTGCGGAGGCGGGATATTCTTGATATCAAGGATCGGCGCGTCCTTATCTTTTCTTTTCTTCAGCTTCTGCTTGTTCGGAATTCCGCCGTCCCCGGTGAGATTCGCAAGATTGATAAAGCTGAACCTCGGATACTCCGGCCCGTCGCCATCATCTCCGTCGCCTTCTCCGCTTTTCATGTATGGGTTCCCGACATATCCGCCGTTCGGAGTCGGTGTGAACATTCCCTGATAATCGAATTCGCTCACCGTCTCCATCGTGCGCCTCATGCAGTCCGCGCAAACCGAAATGTGGTTGGGCAGGTGGAACATCTCCCCCGCCTTGCTCTCCGGGCGGCGGCACACAAAACACACATCCTCGTAGTCGGAGGATTTGTCTTCGTGGGTTGTGTCTTCCGGCTTCGCATCTCCGGGGTTACTTGCGTCTGTCTTCGCCTCCTCGGGGCTGCCTGCGTCCGTTTTCGCCTCTTCTGTCTTTTCGGCTCCGGTCTTAGCTTCCGTGGGCTTGTTATCTATGCTGTTTATATCTTCAACTTCTTTGAAATCGTCCATTTGGTGTTATCTCTTTTGTATTTTGTACCTTGTATGTCTAATTTGTAGCTCTGCGACACGCACTCGAGCGTTTTCTTTTCTCCTGCGTGTCGACTTTTTTGTCGATTGACACGCACTCGAGCGTTTTTTCTTCTCCTACGTGTCCGTCGCTTAGTCGAGCTACACGTAGATTTAAGCTTCTGGTCGCTCCGCGTGTCTTCAAAAATCAATCCCGACACGTCATCGAGCAATTTCTCTTCTCCTGCGTGTCTGTCGCTGAAGCGAACGACACGTAAATCAAAGCTTCTGATCGCTCCGCGTGTCTTCAAAAACCAATCCCGACACGCACTCGAGCGTTTTTTCTTCTACTGCGTGTCTGTCGCTTAGTCGAGCGACACGTAAATCAAAGCTTCTGATCGCTCCGCGTGTCTTCAAAAATCAATCCCGACACGTCATCGAGCAATTTCTCTTCTCCTGCGTGTCTGTCGCTGAAGCGAGCGACACGTAAATCAAAGCTTCCAGTCGCTCCGCGTGTCTTCAAAAATCAATCACGACACGTCATCGAGCAATTTCTCTTCTCCTGCGTGTCTGTCACTTAGTCGAGCGACACGTAGATTTAAGCTTCTGATCGCTCCGCGTGTCCAACGCAGAAAACTTCGACACGCAACTGCGCATTTCCGGTTGCTCCGCGTGTCCCGCGGCCTAAAACAACCTACAGTTCCTTAGTTCTCTCAAGCACTGCATCTACTGCGTCCATGATTGCGCCGCGCATGCCGCACTCCTCGAGGGTGCGGACGCCTTCGATCGTAGTGCCGGCAGGTGAGCAAACCATATCCTTGAGTTCGCCGGGATGCTTGCCGCTCTCGAGCACCAGCTTTGCGCTTCCAAGTACTGCCTGTGCAGCAAACTCATAAGCCTGGCTTCTTGGCATACCGCCTGCAACTGCGCCGTCCGCGAGTGCTTCGATAAACATGAACACAAATGCGGGTGAGCTTCCGCTTACAGCGCCTACAACATCCATGAGTCTCTCGGGAACGACATGTGCCTTTCCGAATGATGAGAGGATCTTGAGTACTTTATCAAGCTCTGCCTTTGTAACATTCTCATTGGGGCATACGCCTGTACATCCCTCGCCTACAAGTGCGGGTGTGTTGGGCATTGTGCGTACGATCTTGATCTTTTTCGCTCCTGCAGATTTGCCTGCTGCCTTGCCTGCTGCCTTTCCGGTTGTCTTACTTGCACTTGCAAGTCCGTTCTCTATAAACGCGATATTCTTGCCGGCAACAATGCTTACAATAACTGTTTTTTCCTTAACCGATCCCTTGATCTCATCCATAACCTCGGGCAGGAACTGGGGCTTAACCGCAAAGAAAAGAATGTCCGCTTCGGATACAACCTTTATGTTGGAATCGTAAACCGTGATACCGAACCGGCTCTTAGCATCCTTTCTCATATCCTCCGATTTGTCCGATCCGATGATATCCTTTGCGGGTATGATCTTATCCTTCAAAATTCCGCCTATGATGGCTTTTGCCATGTTTCCGAGTCCTATAAAACCAATTTTCATAACCAAATTCCTTTCCCGCAATTTATTTTCCTGTGTGCTGCAAAACCCATACTTTCACAGCTTTACACACTTCTCTGCCTGTGCGCTTCATACACCAGCACCGCTGTCGCGACACCCGCGTTCAGCGATTCTATCGCTCCCTCCATAGGGATGAAAAGTCTTTTGTCCGCAAGGGCTGCGGTTTCTTCTTTAAGTCCGTTTCCTTCATTCCCGATAAGGAATGCCGACGGCTCCTTAAAATCAAGCTTTGAATAATCCTCGGAACCCTGAAGATGCGCCGCGTACACGGTTATGCCGGTCTTCTTCAGTTCCTCTATGGATTCGTGAATGTCTTCAGAGATGATAAACGGCACCCTGAAAATCGAGCCCATTGTCGCGCGCACCGCTTTCGGAGAAAATATGTCCGCGCATCCTCTGGACATTATCACGCCCGTAACGCCTGCTGCCTCTGAGACTCTCATTATCGTCCCGAGATTTCCGGGATCCTGAATATCCTCAAGCACAACGACAAGCGGCGAACGTCCGTCATGTCCTAAAATGTCCGCGAACGAATACTCCGGTCTAGTGCAGAGAGCCAGGATTCCCTGGGGTGTCTGTGTATCTGATATCTTAGAAAAAACAGCGCCGTCTACAAGAAAATACGGAGCCTTCAAATCCTGCGTTTCACCCAGAAGGTCGGAAGTGAGGTAAACCTCGCTCAAGTATTTCTCCGGCACCTCCCGGCAGAGCCTTATGCCCTCCGCCACAAATACTCCCGCCTCGCGCCTTTTCTTTGCGGAGCGGTTGTACGCCTGAAGCTGCTTTATTTTCTTATTGGCTGCGCTGATCAGTTCGTTATTATTCATACGTACATGATATCGAGTTTTATCGGAATCACAAAAAACATGATGTCGATTGCTTATTACAGAATCTTAGCGACCTCAAACTCGTAAGGATCGATCTCTTTCTTCATGGCAAGTGCTTCCTCGATGTCGAAATCGACGAATTCTCCGTGCTGATGAGCTACGACGCGGTTTGTCTTGCCCTCGAGGAGAATATCTACTGCTCTTGCTCCCATGATCGAAGCATAATAACGGTCCATAGCAGTGGGGCTTCCTCCACGCTGCATGTATCCGAGGATGGTGGCTCTGGTCTCGATTCCGGTCGCTGCCTCGATACGTCTTGCCATTGACTGTGAATGTCCTACACCCTCTGCGTTGATGATGATGTGGTGAGTCTTGCCCTTCTTACGGTTCTCGATGATGTTGTTGATTATGTTCTGCTCGTTGAAATCGTATTTCTCGGGAAGAAGAATATCCTCCGCGCCGTTTGCGATACCGCACCAAAGAGCGATGTATCCGGCGTTACGTCCCATAACCTCGATGATCGAGCATCTCTCATGTGAAGATGATGTATCCTTAACCTTATCGATAGCTTCCATCGCGGTATTAACTGCAGTGTCAAATCCGATCGTGTAATCGGTACAGGAAATATCAAGGTCGATCGTTCCGGGAAGACCGATAGTGTTGATTCCGTTTCTTGAAAGTGCCTGTGCGCCTCTGTATGAACCGTCTCCGCCGATAACAACGATTCCGTCTATTCCGTGCTTACGGCAGATGTCTGCAGCGCGAGCCTGGATCTCAGGCTGCTTGAACTCGAGACATCTTGCTGTACCGAGAATAGTACCGCCTCGCTGAATCGTCTCGGACACGTCTCTTGCCTTCATATCAAAGATTTCTTCAGCAAGAAGTCCTGCGTATCCCTTTTTGATTCCCTTAACTTTGAGTCCTCTTGCAAGTCCGGTACGCACTACCGCGCGGATTGCCGCGTTCATTCCCGGTGCGTCGCCGCCGCTTGTAAGGACCGCAATTGTTTCCATCTTATCCGACATTTCTCATTTTCCTCCGAACGGTTTTTTCCGCCCAATCACATGTATAGTTTTTTGACATTTTCCTGTTCAAAAAAATCTAAATAATTATACCGCTTTTCCCCTCATTTTTCAAGAGAATTCCGTATTATCACATCGAGCACTTCAAAATAATTTTCAAATGTTTTTGCGCAGCATCCCGGGTTGTCTATGACAATACCTTCCGCACGAAGTCCGACAAGTGAAAATCCCATTGCCATCCTGTGGTCCTCGTACGTCTCTATTACTGCGGGTTTCGGCTCTCCCGGCCATATCTTTATGAAGTCCTCTCCGCTCTCGGTTTTTATACCCATTTTGCGAAGTTCATTCTCGATCGCGGAAAGTCTGTCGCTCTCCTGCAGTCTGATATGTCCGATCCCTTTTATCGTAGTCGGGGAATCCGCGAAAGGAGCGATCGCCGCAAGTGTGATCGCCTGGTCCGAGCATGCGCTCATGTCGACCTCGACACCATGGATTACTCCGTCCGCCGGTGCCAGAAGGACGAGATCGTGATCATGAATTCCCGCCTTATCACCGCAAAGACGATTCTTCATCCTCTCCTTCATTTCATCATCTATCTTCCCGTATTCCTTCAGCTCACACCCCATCTTCACAAGAATATCGAGGAATCCGACATCTCCCTGGAGCGATCCACGTCTTATTCCGGGCACGCAGACAGGCACATTAAGGAGAGGACACATCGCGTAAAAATATGCTGCTGCTGAAGCATCCGGCTCGATCTCGTAGTTCTGTGCTCTGTACGAAACGCCGCCGGGAATCTTGTAAGAAGGCCCGTCAGAATCTCCGCCGGAAACCTTGTCCGAACCGGCGCCCTCTATCTTCGCCACCTCAACCCCGAACTGCTCCATCATCCTCACGGTCATATCGGCATAAGCCATTCCGTGAGAGCCTGTCACATCCACGGTGAATTCCTTACCTGCAGCCACCGCGCTGATAAGAAGCGCGCTCAGAAACTGCGAACTCGAATCGATGTTGACACATATCCTGTCTTTATCAAAGCCTTTAGACTCCAGTGTAAATGGGAAATGTCCGACATTTTCCGAAAAATCTATCACACATCCGAGCTGCGAAAGCGCGTCAAGAAGCGGTGCCATCGGCCTTCTCTTCATCTGCTCCGAAGCATCGAGAAAATACTTTCCTCCGACCGCTCCGAGCGCCGCCGACAAAAATCTTGCTGCTGTTCCTGCGCTTCCGACATAGAGAGAAGCCTCCTTTTCCGGAAGATCCCGTCCGTATCCCAAAACCGAAACGCGCTTGTTTTCTTCGTCAACTTCAAGCCCGATTCCGAGATTTTTCACACACTCCATGAAATGCCTTGAATCATCCGAAAAAAGCACACCATCAAGGACCGTTTGCCCTTCAGCCAGCGACGCAATTAAAAGAGCCCTGTTCGTGATACTCTTCGAACCGGGCGCCTTTGCCATGATCGCATAATCTTTTTTTATTTTTCCGTAGATAGCCTTAACTTCGTATTTGTCCATTTTCTCCGGCTTTCTCAAGTAAGAAAGTTTCAAGTGTTACGCCCTCAAAAACAGCACCCCGCAGAGCACATGTGCGATAAACATCACCCATCCGCCCGCGATCACTATTTTTCCGCGTTTTCCGGTAACCGTGTTTTCAAGATAAACAAGCCTCATCAGCGATACTGCAAACATAAGCAGCATTCCCGACATCATGGGCCATATAAAATCGGCATGAGCGAGCTTTCCGCCCGATTCGCCGAGAAGCATTGCCTGCAAAAATCCTATAGCGTAGACTGTGAGAGCAAGCTTTCCCTGATTGTCCTTGAAGAAGAATTTCGTGTCCGCAAGAACCATGTAGATCGGGAATGCCATTCCGAGAAGCATCGAAAGCGGGATGTTGTCGGAATACATGCTCCAGACTTCGCCGAATCCCGTGATTATCAGCCTGCTGTCATCCGATCCGTAGCTTCCGCCGAAAATGAAATATGCGGCGAATTGGAAAAGGATATAAACAAGAGTTGGAACCGCGCAGAGGAATGTGAAAAGCAGATGCCTGAAGTACACTTTTCCGCTCTTTTTCGAAACCGCGATGAAAAATCTCACAAGCATTATAATGCCGACCGCGGGGATGAAGCATTCCGCGAAAGTAGGCTTTGCCATTGCCGAGAAAAACAGAACTACGGCAAGGATTATATAATACTTTTTCAGTCCCTTTTCCGTTTGGAAAAAGATGCCCTTGTAATCCGATGAGCTCTGCGCTCCCCAGATATCAATTATCAGGCAGAACGTAAGAAGTGAGAAACCCCTCGCGCACATAAGAGTCGGGTTGTGGAAAGGATTCGGGGAATAAACTCCGATGAATCTTTCTCCTCTTCCGACCCAGTAAAAATACAGGGGTTGAACAAGGTAAAGACCTGTCGAAAGAAGCGCCGATCTTACAGCAGAAATTTTTGCTCCCGCCCTCTCGCTGATTTTATCGAGCATAAAGCAGGTGACGCCGTATGAAAAGACTGCGAATATGCATGAGGTATATGCCGCAGCGGGATCCAGCGCGATCTTAAACACCTTGTAAAAAAGGAGTGTCATCAGATGCCACAGACAATACGGCGCAGCTTTGAATCCGTCAAGAAATGTATCCGCCGAGAAAAAATATGGCAGATAGATATAAGCATGTCCGGCATAATCGGAATAACCGTTTCCGAGCTGCTTGATCACGTAAGTATATGTGATAAAAGCAACCAGAAAGCCGAACGCTATGTAAACGAAGAGATCAGAATTTTTTCTTTTCATGCCTTCTCTCCCTCCGCTTCTTTTTTGTTTTCATCGGTCCCGAAAATGTCTTTTTTGAAAGAGAAAAAGCATCCGACAATAATGATGCACATGACAAGCTTCGTGACAATAAAATGACTGAAATGAGATGTCAGTTCTTTCGTTACCTCATCCGAAGAAATGATGTACGGATCCGCTCCTTCGGTAGCGATATAAACAACCTTTCCATCCTTTAAAGCATTGATTCCGGCTATATCATTCGCAAGCTTTATGTTCTCATCCGCGAAGATGTAGCAGGGATCATATCTTTTACTGAGAATTCCCGCACTCTTTACAAAAACTCCGCCCACGCAAAAGCGCTGGTCTTCAGCAGGAAAATCTATTCTGAGGCCCTTGATATTGTTGTTATTCTTGCCTTCGAGCTTGAATTCTACATAATATTTTTCGTTATCAACCGGGCATCTTACAGTCTCGTCATTATTGAAATAATCTGCCGACTGGGTCGCGTAATAAAGGGTGCACTCCCGCCCTTGTAAAACTCCGTCCTCATTTCCGGTAAATTCTATTCGAATGTATTCCGCGGATGTCTTTACCGGAAACAGCATGATACCGATGCAGACGACCGCGAGGATTATGTATGGGATAAACTTTTTCATAAAAAAACAACTCCGTATTTTCGGTATTAGAATACCACAAAATGCGGAGTTTAGGAAGAATATTATTGATCAAACCTCATATCGGTTTTCATTTTTTCACTTTTAAACATCTGATCGCGTTGAGTACCGCAATAACCATGACTCCAACGTCGGCAAAGATTGCGATCCACATATTCGCGATTCCGAGCGCTCCGAGGATCAGACAAACGAATTTAACCGCGAGTGCAAAAACAATATTTTCGTAAACGATCCGCAGGCATTTTCTCGATATTCTCATCGCAAGCGGAATCTTAACAGGATCGTCATCCATGATAACAATATCAGCGGCTTCAACCGCAGCGTCAGACCCCATAGCGCCCATCGCGATTCCGATGTCGGCCCTTGAAAGAACCGGCGCGTCATTTATTCCATCACCGACAAATGCAAGCTTTTCGCCCTTCTTTTTTGCCGAAAGAAGTTCTTCAACATGAGTAACTTTATCAGCGGGAAGAAGTTCGGAATAAACTTCGTCGAGGCCAAGATCTGCGCCAACTTTATCTGCTACCGCCTTGAGATCTCCGGTGAGCATTACCGCTTTTCCCACACCGCTTTTCTTAAGTCCCGATATTGCTTCGGCGGAGGTTTCCTTGGCAACATCCGAGATCACGATATATCCGGCATATTCTCCTTCAATCGCGACATGAACGATGGTTCCTACGGGAAGATTATCTTCGCTGTACAATATTCCAAGCTTTTTCATAAGCTTGATATTTCCGGCGGCAACCTCTTTTCCGAGAACTTTTGCAGTCACGCCGTGGCCGCTTATCTCGTTTATATCGGTAACCTCATTCTGTGTTTTTTCGGAAGAACCGCACATTCCTGCATATGCCTCTTTAAGCGATTTGCTTATTGGATGATCCGAGTAACTTTCGGCAAGTGCGGCGTATTTAATAAGTTCTTTTTCATCAAAATTTTCAGCATGTGCGGCGTAGGATTTTTCAGCCTTCGAAGGATAAATACCCGTTACTTCAAACACACCTTTTGTAAGAGTTCCGGTCTTGTCAAAGACAACGATCCCGGTCTTCGAAAGAGCCTCAAGGTAATTCGATCCCTTTACAAGAATTCCCCTGCTTCCGGCCGCTCCGATGCCGCCGAAGAAACTGAGCGGGATCGAGATAACAAGCGCACAAGGGCAGCTGATAACAAGGAATGTAAGGCCTCTTATAACCCACACGCTCAGCACGGTTTTTGCCCACTCAGCAAAACCTATGCCCGCAAATCCGCCATTCACGAAGAAGATCACGATTGGTGGAATTAGCGCAAGTGCAAGCGCGCTGTAGCAAACCGCGGGAGTGTAATATCTCGCAAACTTCGCGATGAAATTCTCCGAGCGGGATTTTTTCATACTGGAATTCTCAACAAGATCTAATATCTTAGAAACAGTTGATTCGCCGAATTCCTTAGTGGTCTTTACCTTGATAAGTCCGTTTAAATTGACGCATCCGCTTATTACCGCATCGCCGGTATTGGCGTCCCTCGGAACACTTTCTCCGGTGAGCGCTTTTGTGTCAATACTTGTGGTTCCCTCTGCGATGACTCCATCGATCGGGATCTTCTCGCCGGGTTTAACGATGATGATATCGCCGATCTTAACCTCATCGGGAGAAACCTTCACGATCTCACCATTCTCGTCCTCGATATTCGCGTAATCCGGGCGAATGTCCATAAGTGCCGCGATGTTCTTCCTGCTCTTTCCGACTGCGACAGACTGGAACAATTCTCCGATCTGGTAGAAAAGCATAACGGCTACGCCCTCGGAATATCCGCCCTGTTCTCCGCCCGTTACCGCCGCAAGAACAAATGCGCCGACTGTTGCGACTGCCATAAGGAAATTCTCGTCAAACACCTGGTGGTTTTTAATTCCCTTGAGTGCCTTCTTAAGAATGTCATATCCGATTACCCCGTAGGGCACCAGATAGATGGGAAGCAGCAAAATTCCGTATTTCCCGAAAAACTCACCGATTGCGCCAAACCTGTATCCGTTCTCAGTTTCCGCGAGGAATACTTCCTCGAATACCATAAGTACGGCCAGCAGCGCCGCTGTGATGATTATTCTTTTTAATACTTTTTTCTGCTTCTTATTCATGATTACACTCTTTCGGAAACGACATTTTAGAATTCAATCTCGCAATCTTCCTCAACCTTCTTGCAGGCCTTAAGAACATTGTTCATGACTTTCTTCTCTTCCGCGCCATCAGCGAACTCAACGCTCATCTTCTGAGTCATGAAGCTGACAGTAGCCTTTGTCACACCCTCTACGGTGTTTGCCGCATCTTCCATCTTCTGTGCGCATGCTGCGCAGTCAACCTCGATATTGTATGATTTCTTCATCTTTCTGCCCTCCAAAAATATATGATCGATATGTTTTATGTTTGAACACTTGAATAACCGTTCAATTGTATTGTAACACAATCTTTATAAATGTCAACAATTTTTACAAATATTACAGTGAACATTTGTTCGGTTTTTCATGGATAAAAAATCCTGCATATGCTATTATGTATATGCAGGATTCCCTCGATTACTGTATTCCAATTGGGATACATATTCGGAAGCTCAAGAGAAAAGAAATAACCGCCCCCGACCAAAGGTTTGCGGTTATTTCTTAACCACTTATTCTAGGGTCAACCGTGATTCCGGTAACACCTCTTTTATGCTTAAATAATACACTAAATACGTTGTTTAGTCAATGATAAATGCCCACGATTTGCACGCAAAATTCTATGCTTTATACGCGTTCAGCACTTCGATCACATAATCCTGCTCCTCTTTGGTGAGGCCGTTGTAAAGAGGAATCGAAACCACCGACTTGGCATACTTTTCGGTAATGGGAAGCGAACCTTCCTTAACTCCGAGATATTGATATGCCTCGGAAAGATGAGGCGGAATCGGATAGTGGATAATGGTCGAGATATTTTTCTTATTCAAATACTCGATCAAATCGTCCCTGGTCTCGCATTTAACAACAAACTGGTGCCAGATGTGTGTCGAGCCTTCACGGATCTTGGGAAGTTCAATCAGCGGATTGTTCAGCTCCTTAAGATATCTGTCGCAGATTTCTCTCTTCTCATCCTCAAGCTCCTGCATATGAGAGAGCCTTACGCGGAGAAGACCTGCCTGGATCTCATCAAGGCGGGAATTGGTTCCTACGACTCTGTTGTAATATCTCTTCTCGCTTCCGTAGTTTCTGAACACTTTAACATCATCAGCGCTCTTCTTATCATTGGTGACGATCGCACCGCCGTCGCCAAAAGCGCCGAGATTCTTGGAAGGATAGAATGAA
>JAEEGL011521061.1_pt1 | contig 10806 bp, 8 predicted proteins | sample 9134231 | NCBI WGS metagenome assembly JAEEGL01 (sample SAMN16246548, study PRJNA631951) | gut metagenome | biome: gut microbiome; feature: rumen; material: fiber-attached | host: Bos | place: Iran: Karaj | collected 2018-10
CCTATCGCACTACTATCATCCCCGTCAGGAGCGCGGCTGGCTGCGGATAGGCCACTATTACAGTGAGGAAGAGATAGAGGAGGCCATCAGCCACCCCGCTATCATCCATTATTTGGGGGGCGGTTGGATACTGGCCCGTCCGTGGTACAGGGATTGCCGTTCGTCGAAGAGTGGCTACTACCTGCACTACAAAGCCCTCTCGCCATGGAAGGACTCGCCACTCACCAAGTCCAACGAGGATACGCATCCGCCTCAGGGCTTCAGTCAGAAAGCCGATTACTGGCTGATGAAATTACAAGGCGAGTGCCCATATTTCCACTTAGTCCGCATGATAGATACCGTCTATTCCTTCATCAAGCTGAAAATAGACAAGATACTGAAGAAGAAGAATATAGGAAAATAGGAAATTATTAAATTTTTAATTTGTAGAATCGTTGGAAAATGTGTATCTTTGCAGTGACAATTCGTTTTTAAAAAGAATCTTTATGAAAAAGTATCTATTTGCAGTTATTCTAGCGTGTTGTTCGTTGTCGATGGCAGCACAGGATGGTTCTATCCAAGTGAATTACAAGGGTGCCAAACCTACTATCAGCGATTTTATTACGGCGTACCTGGCTCCTTCACCCGATGAAGAGGAGTGCGACGGTGAGGCAGTAAACCACATCCGTAACGCTTGGAATCGCTATCAGAAAGGTCTGAAGCAGGAGGAGGGCGTGACCTTAAACGTGGATGTGAAAAACGGATTCGCCGTTTACGAGACCAGAAGTAATTATGATGGGCACGAGCACCTTGTGAGGATCGAGATGTGCTATTGGAACTTTGACGACCAGAAACACAAACTTTTTGCCTATAACTATATGTGTTTCGATAACAGCAAGTACAGCGCAGGCCAGTACGACGGACTGACACTCTGCAAATACGATAATGCCAAGAAGAGTATGTTCTATACTTCCGACGCTGGCGTGGATGCGGCGATAGAGGCTAGCGCAGAAGGTGTGTGGACGACATTCGCTCTACCACGCTCAGGCAAGGACATCACGATTACAAGGTGGTTGCCCAGCGGCATGACGAGTTCGGAGACATTGAAGTGGAACGGACATGGATTTAACTACAAATAAGTACGCCCTGTTTTTTGATATCGACGGTACGCTGGTGAGTTTTGAGACCCACCAGATACCGCCTTCTACTATCCTGGCGCTAACACAGGCGAAAGCCAACGGCCACAAGGTGTTTATCGCTACTGGCCGACCACCTATCATCATTACCAACCTCGGAGCGATAGAGCATCTGATCGACGGATATGTGACGACCAACGGTGCCCTCTGTTTCATCGGAGAGAAGATTGTAGCCTGTCACGCGATACCAAAGGAAGATGCCCAGCGGATTGTGGACGACTCGATAGAGAAAAATTACGGTTTGATTGTGATAGGTGAAAAGGATGTGGCGGTACTCGATCCGAGGGGCGACGTGGATCGCATCTTCAGACAGCATCTTGCCGTACAGAATCTGGAGCTGGCAAAGCCCGTGGAGCAGGTGCTGGAACAGCGCATACTACAGATGACGGCGTTTTTCACTGAGCGTTACGAGACAGAACTGATGAATCGCCTACCCGCTTGCACCTCAGGACGCTGGCATCCAGAGTTTACCGACATCACAGCGAAACAAGCCGACAAGGGACAAGGTCTGCTGACCATTGCCAAAGAGACGGGACTCGACCCAAAGTTTACGATGGCTTTCGGCGACGGCGGCAACGACACATCGATGATACGCACAGCGGGTATCGGTGTAGCGATGGGTAACGCATTAGAAACACTAAAAAAGGTGGCAGACTACACCACCACAAGTGTTGACGACAACGGCGTGCTGAACGCCTTGCGACACTTTAAGTTGATTTAGGGAATCAGAAGCGATGAGTCACCGTAGCTGAGGAAGCGGAAGTCGTGACTCAACGCATAATCGTAGATCTTATGCCAGTCGCCTTTCACAAAGGCGCTTACCAGCAGCAGCAACGTGGATTGCGGCTGATGGAAGTTCGTGACAAGCATCTTCACGATATGATAGTCGTAGCCTGGGGCGATGATGATCTGGGTGCTGCTGTGGAGCACGGTAAGACCATGGGCATCCATCCAATCAGCTAATACTTGCAAAGCCTCCACACTCCTCACTTCACACTCCTCGTTCCTCGATTCATATGGTTCCCATTGGGCGACATGAAGCTGGTCTTCATTGAGTGAGGAGTTACGCATCACCTTCAAGCCCATATAATAGAGGCTTTCTAAGGTACGAACGCTGGTGGTGCCGACAGCGATAGCACAGCCCTCGTGAGCAATGAGTTTTTGGATGGTATCGCGACGCACACTAACATACTCGGTATGCATCTCGTGCCCCTCAATCTCCTCGCTCTTCACGGGTTTAAAAGTGCCAGCACCCACATGGAGGGTGAGTTCCTCACGCTGGATGCCATGAGCATCGAGGTCGGCTAAGACTTCAGGCGTAAAATGGAGACCTGCCGTAGGAGCAGCTACCGAACCTTTGATCTTGGAATAGACGGTCTGATAGGTAGTCTTGTCGCTCTCCTGTGTTTCACGGTTGAGATAAGGAGGAATTGGCAGCTCACCCATTGCGTCGATAATCTCGGCAAAGCTGACATCGTCAGTCCAAGTGAAGTCAATGCGGTAAGAGGTGCCGTGAATTGGACCTCGGGTGGCAGTGACATCAATGGTCTGTCCGTTAAGCTCAACTGAGCGGTGAAGGGTTCCTTCTTTCCATTTTTTCAGATTTCCTACCAAACAGTACCAGGCGCACTGACCTGTGGTTTGGAACATCAGCTCGTAGTCGGAAGGCGCTGCGGGTTCGAGTAGGAACACCTCGATAAGGGCACCAGTGTCTTTGCGAAAGTGCATACGTGCCTGAATCACCTTGGTGTTATTGAACACCATCAGCGCACCTGCGGGCAGATACTGAGGCAAGTTATAAAACACATCAGAACTTACCTCACCTTTGTTGTAGATAAGGAGCTTAGAATGATCGCGCTGGGCGATGGGGAATTTTGCAATACGTTCGTCAGGCAGCGGATAGTTATAGTCGCTGATATGAATATGACGGGGATCAATATGATTCATTGGTATGTTGCTATTAACAATGCGAAGATGAGCGTGAAGTAGAATACTGCAACAGGAATATCACAGGTGGGGCGCTCATAACCGCCATCAGTATAATCGGTTGAGATATAACGTCGGCCCTCAGCACGCATATGACGGGTCATATAGCGATAGAAGAAATATACAGAAGTGCCGACAGTGAAACCCCAGATGAGACCTACGAGGATGTCGCCTGGGAAGTGAACACCCAGATAGAGGCGTGTCCAGCAGTTAACAAGCGACCAGATGACAATGTTGAAAGAAAGGCCCCAGCTACGCACCAGCCAACAGAAAAAGATGGCGATGCTGAATGTGTTACAAGCGTGGGCGGAGAAAAAGCCATATTTACCGCCCCGATAGCCATCGACCACATCGACAAGGGTGCCAATGACGGGATCGTGAGTAGGACGCCAACGGCCTACGGTGGGTTTTACGATGAGATCGTCAACGGCTCCTGCAAAGAGTATGCAGAGCCCCGCACACCCCACGATGAAAGCGATGCGCTGCAACGAATTGTTGTTCTTCAGAACAATATAGAACAGGCTGAGATAGAACGGCAACCAGGTGATAGCTGTGGTGAGGGTATGTACCACAGAATCGAGAAAAAGGGAATCGCTGCCGTTGACTGCCAACAGCGCACTGCGATCAACATTCTGCACCCAATCTAGAAAGCCCTCACTGGCTAAGAGTAATGTACTGTAATCCATCGTCTAAATCTCCTCCAATTGATTTCGTTCTATCCATCCTTCCTTTCCGTCGGCAATGCGGATCTCAAGCCAACCACGCATCGAGCTATCGGTGATGCTGACCTTCGTTCCCTCATGGAGAATAAAGAGATCGGTACCGTTCTTGGCAGGTGTACTCTTCACTGTCACTGAAGGCGCCATGATGATAGCTCCCTTGCGGAACAAGAGGTTCTGCTTCTGATGCCAGGCAAAGAGATTGCTGAGCACGAAGAGCGCCAGCAGACCCAGACCACAGAAGAAGCCTACCTTGCGCAACCAGATGCGACTGGCAAAGAGATACACCAGCAGCAACACGATTACCAAAGCCAGAGAGATGAGTGCCACTCGCGCCCAGGCATCTACGCTCATGAGGTTCACCAGTGCGTGATACCAAGTGATGAAAAACATCTCGGATTCAGGCACGATCTTATCGATGGTTTTGCTTCGGGCTATCTGTAGGTTGAAACGAATGTCGCGGTCACCTGGTGAGAGCAGCAAAGCACGTTCGTAGTTGAGGACGGCCTTCGTAACGTTCTCCGTACGGTAGTAGGCGTTGCCAAGGTTATAATAGAGCTCAGCAGAGCCCCCCTGCTTCAGAAGTGCCTCGTAGTCAGCGATGGCCTGCTGGTATTGTCCACGCACATAGGCACTGTCTGCCTCAGACTTCGTAACAGCTCCAGCACCCAGCGGGAAGAGTAGCAACAGCAAAACAACAGCAGTCGTTTTGCCTGATCGTTTCTTCTTCATTGTATCTTCGATACGCTCAATGGCGGTCATCGCTTTATCATATACCTTATTCATATTTCCCTTAGGATCGCCAGGAGCATAGCGTTCAAACTCACACTCATCAAGTGCTCCAATAAATAGACTTATAGTATCGTCATCGACAGAACGTTCTGAGAGCTTCTGACTGATATTATCATGTGAGAGCTGCTCTACAGGGATATTCAGTTTGTCACCCACATAACCCCATAGGGCACGCAGCACTTCATCATAGAAGGCACTAGCCTTGCCAGCCTGCATCAGTTTCGCTGCCTGCTTGAGGCGCTTGGTAGCCACCTTGTTCGCCTTCTTTCCACGCATCTTCGTGACATTGGCATTGTCAATAGCACGCTGACGGAACACAATAAAGAGCGTAATGAAAATCAGTGCCAAGATAACAAGACTGATCCAGTAGGCTGTAGAGCCAAAGAAGAAATCGTCGAGCGGGCGCTGACGGGTATCCCCCAGTTTAATGTAACGGATATCCTTTGAGAGTTCCTGCAGATCTTGACCGGAGAAGTCGCTGACAGAGGCAGCACCTGAGCCCTTAGCCACATCGAGAGTGAAACCCTCGCTCTTGATGGTTTTATATGCATTCTCCGACGTATCAAAATAGGTGAGCTCTACTGGAGGAATCTCGTATTTACCCTGATGACGAGGCACAATCAGCACATCATAGATCATCGAGCCCTCGATACCATTATGGGTGAGCTTTGTCTTATCAGTGACTTTCGGCTCATATTTGTCAAAATCCTTAGGTACATTGATCACAGGCTGCTTCATCAACTTCAGGTTGCCGATACCGCTGATGATGATTCGCATAGAGACAGGATCGTTGGCTTTAGTTTCCGTTTTATCGAGCTGGGCAGAGATAGTGAACTTACCCACACCACCAGAGAAGCCTGCAGGGCGCTCAGGCAACGGATCGACCTGAATATCGATACTCGGTGCCACAATCTTCTTCTTCACCTCTATATAGCCGGAACCACCATTGAAGAAGGCTTCAAAGGGATCAACATTACGGTTCTGCTGAACCACAATACCCTCAAAAGTGATACTCGGAATCTGGAGTTTACCCGTCATCTGCGGGAACATCACATATTGGCTCCAGGTACAAGTGCGGTAAGGACGCCCGTTGACGGTCTCCAATGAGAAACTTTTCTGCTGCGGCAGATCGACCTCTTGGCTATAGAAACTCTTCAGATCGGGCATATCACCACGTAGCTGGGTCAGTGACACTAATGTATAAACCTTATAGGTGAGCAAGATAGGCTCCTGTTCGTGGACACGATTCTTGTTCGCACTAACCTTAATAAAGAGGTCAGATCCTGATATATGGCTACCGGCATCGCGCAACTCAGCACCTTCGTCATCACGTTGCTGACGCTGACGGGCACTGGAGGCTGTGCCTGATACTTTAATGGTGAGCGAATTAGAGGCGATGGTCTTACCACCTGCCACGATATGGGCAGGGGGAATGGTAAACGATCCATTCTTGGTGGCACTGACGATATAGGTATAAGTGATGGATGATGTGGAGCTGGTGTGCCCGTTGATCATCTGATAGCTCGACTGCATAGAACGGTTAGGTCCTATGAGCACCTCAAGTTCGTCAGGGATATCACCTGCACGGAAATCGCTCACGTTCTGCGTGTTAACCGTATAGGTAAGTCGGAACTGCTCACCTACCGCCACATGGGAAGGAGCAGAACCTGTCAATGTCTGCGCAATGGCTGTGATGACAGCCAGCATCATACATACTATCGTAAAAAGTCTCTTCATTTATCTTTACCAGTTCTTCTGAATATTACGACGCTGGGGCTGTTGTTGGGCTTTCTTCATCTTCTCCTGCGTCTGTTTCTCGTTTTGGATGGCAGCATTCAACAGTTGTTCGGCATTCTCCTTACTCATCTGGGGTTTGGGCTGCTCTTTCTGCTGATCCTGCTTCTGATCCTTGTTCTGATCCTGATTCTGCTGATCTTTCTTATCGTCTTTTTTATTGTCTTTCTTATCATCGTTATTCTGACCTTGCTGGTTCTGCTGCTGTTGATCCTGCTTGTTTTTCTGGTGCTTGCAGAGCACAAGGTTATAACGGGTCTCATCGTCAAACGGATTCAGTCGAAGTGCATTCTTATAGGCCTCAATAGCCTCACCATACATCTTATGTGTCTGACAGATGACACCGATGTTATGGAAGGACTTCGACTTACGAAGGGGATTGGTCTCCAGGCGCGAGGCTGCCTCAAACTGCTCGACAGCAGCAGAATCTTTCTTCTGAGCCATCAGGGCGTTACCCAAGTTGAAAGGTGCCTGCGGGTTTTTGGGGTTCTTCTCAATCGCCTTACGATAAGCCACCTCAGCATTGGGATAATCACCGCGATGGAAAAGTTTGTTACCCTCGCGGATATACTGGCGATCGCTCTGTGCGGAGGCTGTAGTAGCTACCAACAGAAGGAGCATAGCAGCAGTCTGTTTCTTATTACCGAAAAGCGAGATACGTTTCAACAATGGGTTGCGGCGATCAAAGATACATATCTCGAGTATTAACAATAGAAGTGCAAGGATGCCAAAGGCGCGGAACTGCTCATCAAACTCGCTATAAACGGCAGTAGAAGTCTCTTTCTTTGCCAATTTGTCTAACTCCTGATCGAGCTGTTCCTGAGCAGCACTATTGTTCTGCACATGAATATAGGCACCGCCACCTGCCTGAGCCACCTGCTTACACATATCTTCATTGAGAGCCGACATCACCGTATTGCCCGTATTGTCCTTCATATATTCACCTGTGCCGGCAATGGGGATTGGTGCTCCCTGAGTAGAGCCGACACCAAGTACATACACACGCATGCCGAGATCCTTTGCAGCCTCAGCAGCCTCTACTGCCCCACCCTCATGATCTTCACCATCGGTAATTACCACAATGGCTTTTCCAATGCCTTCTTCCTGCGTAAAGCTGTGAGAGGCCATCTCGATGGCACGGGCAATATCAGTGCCCTGAGTAGAGATCATCGAGGGATCGATGCTGGAGAGGAACATCTTAGCTGAAACATAGTCGCTTGTGATAGGCAACTGCACGAAGGCATCGCCAGCAAACACAATCAGACCAATTTTATCGTTTGTAAATTGATCCACCAGGTTCTCAATCATCATCTTACTGCGATCGAGACGGCTGGGAACGATATCTTCTGCCCGCATGGAATTACTGATATCCATTGCTATGATGGTCTCAATACCCACGCGCTTCTCGTGGTTGATCTTCGTACCCATCTGCGGACGCGCCAGCATCACGATAAGCAAAGCGAGAGCTGCCTGCAGAATCCAGAATTTTACTGAGGGACGGAAGCGAGACACATCGGGCATCAGCGCCTTTAACAAGGCTGGATCGCCAAACTTGCGAAGCCGCTTTTTCTGGTTGCGGTAGGAAATAAACCTGATAAGCGCCAAAACGGGGATTAGCGCTAGCAGATAGAGATATATCGGGTCTTCAAATCTGAACATATTTTCTTTTCTTATTAGGGTATCCGACGGAAGATCGTGATGCGCAGCAGGATCTCAAGCAATAAAGCGATAACGGCAGCGAGGGCAAAAGGCTGATAAGCCTCATAACGCTTGCTGAACTTCTTCACGTTGAGCTTGCTCTTCTCCAACTGGTCGATCTCCTTATAGATATTACGCAGTTCCTTCGTATTCGTGGCACGATAGAAGTCACCTTCAGTCGCTGCAGCAATCTCACTAAGTGTCTTGGTGTCGATCTCCACAGGGATATTCACATATTGCACACCACCAGCCACAGGCATCGGATAAGGCGCCACCTTGTTGGTTCCTACACCAATGGTATAGACGCGGATACCCAGACTCTTAGCAATCTCAGCAGCTGTCATTGGCGATATGTCACCTCGGTTGTTACTACCGTCAGTCAGCAGAATCACCACCTTACTCTTGGCTTTCGACTCTTTCAGACGACTTACAGCATTGGCCAATCCCATACCTATAGCGGTACCATCCTCAATAAGACCACGGGCTGCAATGTCTGTACGAACATTCTGAAGCATATTAAGCAGAGAGGCATGATCAGTAGTCATTGGGCACTGGGTGAACGACTCACCTGCAAAGATAGTAAGTCCGATATTATCGTTCGGACGACCTATAACAAACTCAGAGGCTACCTGTTTGGCAGCTTCGATACGGTTAGGCTGCAAATCCTCTGCCAGCATACTCGTAGAGACATCCATTGCCAACATGATATCAATACCTTCTACCGTCTTGCTGGCCCAGGAGTCATGAGTCTGAGGACGAGCCAATACCAACACCACCATTGTGAAGACCAACACCCGAAGCAGCATAGACAGCGGCATCAGCGCGACCTTCCAACTGCGCGGCGCAAAGCGGAATACAAAGGTATCGCTCATCCGCATTGTGGGCTCAGTCTTCTTTCTGTACATCACATACCATATCAGATATGGGATGATGAGCAGAAGCAACAACAGATATTCCTTATTGGCAAATTCCATTTCGTTTCATTTAATACAATAACTGATACAGCGTATAGACCACATAAGCCAAGAGCAGAGCACTAGTGATGCCCAGTAAGGTAATCACGGTTTGCAGCACGCGACGAGCCTTCTGTGAACGCTGGTCTTCTTCAGTCAGCTGAGGTTTAACGGTCTCCTCAACAGGTACATTCTCCAATTTCGTCTGATCAATGAATGCAATGGCGTTGACGAGATTCATATCATTCTCATTAATGAGTGTGGAGTATTTGGCGAACTTCACAAGGTCTGCCGTCAAGAACAGATGGCGCAGTTCACTGAGTGCCTTCTCATCCTGAGTGGCTGTGAGTTTCTCAATAATCTCGCTGCTAGTCATCTCCATAGCATTGAAGCCGTAACGCTCTTCTATATATTTGCGGAGAGTATCCGTCAGACGCGTGTAGTACTCCTTAGAATTCTCAGCAGAAACCATCTTATCGACCTTGATCTGCTCAATCTGCTGCATTGCCTTCTGGTGAGGCAATAGGCGCTTCACAATACGGATGGTCTTGATAATCGGCTTATTGTCGCGCAGACGCAAATAGAGATAATAGGTCACTGCCAGACATACAAGCAGCAGCACACTAAGCCAGAACGACAGGCTCCAGTCGCTCCACTGGAACGGATTATCCTGCACATCCTTAGGCCCGAAAAACTGATCCACCTGAGTAGTATCTACCTCGATGGTGAGCACCTTCAGGGCAAGACTCTTACTCTTATATGGTTTACCATTAATCTTCACCGTCATTGGTGGCAGGTAATAAAGGGTATCATCGAAAGAGGTCAGCGTATAGATGGTAGAGCGAGCCACGAAACCATTGTCTTCAGGTTGCTGTTTCTGCTCCTGACTACCCAGCACTTCAACACCTGGTGTGATGTACTGTGTAGGCTTGAAGACAGGAAACTCCACCTTCGCATTCTCCTTTGCATGAGCTGTCAAAGTGACGTGCACCTGCTGACCGACAAGCATCTGGATAGAGTCGATACTTATTTCTACCGACTCTTGCGCAGACAGGCGCAACACACTTGTTATCAATATGATAAGAATAGTTATTCTTTTCATCAACTTCTTTGTTTAAACAACAGTAGCAACGACTTCACGAAGTCCTCGTTGGTGGCGATGCTTACATGATCCACATTACTCTTTTTGAAGGTTTCACTCAGTTCTTCCTGACGCCCCATCCAGTATCTCTGGTAGGCTTGGCGCAACCGACTGGAGCCTGTATCGACATACTGCTCGAAACCTGTCTCTGCATCCACCACCTTCATCAAACCGACATTAGGTAACTCCTTGGCTCGAATGTCATACACCTGAATAGCTACCACATCGTGCTTACGATTGCAGATCTGCAAAGACTGCTGAAAATCGTTTCGTACATAGAAGTCGCTCAGAATAAAGGCTGTGGTACGACGCTTCTGAACACTGGAGAGAAACTCTACCGCCTGCTTCACATCAGTACGCTTTGACTCTGGTTGGAAGTCCAGCATCTCACGGATGATATAGAGGATGTGCTTACGACCTTTCTTCGGCGGAATATACTTCTCGATCTTGTCGGAGAAGAACACCACACCGATCTTATCGTTATTCTGGATGGCAGAGAAAGCGATCGTAGCCGCAATCTCCGTCACCATATCACGTTTCATCTGTCG
>JAEEGL012299175.1_pt1 | contig 10806 bp, 8 predicted proteins | sample 9134231 | NCBI WGS metagenome assembly JAEEGL01 (sample SAMN16246548, study PRJNA631951) | gut metagenome | biome: gut microbiome; feature: rumen; material: fiber-attached | host: Bos | place: Iran: Karaj | collected 2018-10
CCTTCCGTCCTTCGGCATACCAGAGGACGAGCAGGCTTTCCGCCAGATTGAGCGCTGGATGCCTGAATATCGAGGCCGGATAGAAATGGCCGATGCAACGGATTTGGTCCGTGGCGGCGGATGCTTGAACTGCGCCACCTGGACCATCGACGACACTAACCCCCAAATTATACCATAGCCTTATGTCAACATCAAGTCAATACAATATGGAGGTCGACGGAATTCGTCTTGACCCCAACAATTACGAGTTCATGCAGGCCCTTGCTATAGCTCAGGCCACCAATAACAACCTTTATCTGACCGGTAAGGCGGGTTCCGGCAAAACCTTCTTCCTCAAATACCTCAAGAAGGTTTGCAAGAAAGAACTGGTGATTCTTGCTCCGACCGGAGTAGCCGCCATCAATGCCGGTGGCCAGACCATCCATTCATTCTTCGGCCTGGCACCTTCTCTCTATGTCCCTAACGACAAACGTTTCTCGGATTTCATCAAAGCTGAAGACATTGAAAAAGCCAGTGTCCTGGACAATTATTCCTTCAACGGCGAGAAGGCCAAGATGATATGTAACTTGGATATGATCATTATCGATGAGGTCTCAATGGTCAGGGCCGATCTGATGGATGCAATCGACATGATTCTCCGGATGTACCGCCGGAATAATCTTCCCTTCGGAGGCGTCCAGATGCTGTTTGTCGGTGACGCTTTTCAGATTCCTCCTGTGGTTGAGAAAAAAGACAGTGCGTTGCTCTACAGGTTTTATGAAAGCGAACACTTCTTCAACTCCCGCGTCCTCCGGGCAAATCCGCCGTTATATCTGGAGCTGAAGAAAATATATCGCCAGAAGGACTGGGAATTCATTGAACTGCTCAACCGAGTTCGGGTAAACAATATGCGGAAGGAAGATTATCAGCTGCTGAACTCAAGGTACAAGCCTGGTTTCCGGCCGGACAAGAACGACCAGTATATCATGCTGGCCACCACGAATAAAAGGGTGCTGGAATACAATAAATATCGCCTCTATGATCTGCCAGGTGAAGAAACCGTGTACACGGCATCCATCGAGGGGGATTTCTCTCCCAAAGACAGCCCGGCCGAAGTGGAGCTTCACTTGAAAGAGGGAGCACAAGTGATGTTTGTCAAGAACAACTGGGAAAAAGAATACTTCAACGGCAAAATCGGGACGGTCGTTGACATGGACGACATCCATATCAATGTTGAGGTGGAGGATGAAGACGGCGGAACAAAGATAATCCCGGTTGCTCAGGAGATATGGGAAAAGGTCGAATACACCTGGGATGAGGAGGACGGTTGCATCAAGGAGACAAAAGTCGGCTCATTCATGCAATTCCCGCTTCGCCTTGCCTGGGCGGTGACAGTCCACAAGAGTCAGGGATTGACCTTCAATAAGGTAATCGCCGATATCGGGGATTCCTTTGCCGCCGGTCAAGCCTACGTCGCACTCAGTCGCTGCACCTCTTTTGAAGGACTTGTATTGATCAGCCCAGTCACGCCGGTAAGTATCCGTACGGACCGCCACGTGGTCGAATTTGCGAAGCAGGAGAGCACCAAAGCAGAGATTAACGAGGAATTGGAGTATGCCGATGAAAATGATCTTCCTTGCGTCGATACTGTCGATGTGCTGGTGAACGTCCTTCGCTCCAGGGATGAAAGGACCTTCCCGATGGTTAAGCCAGGATACGCCTACTCTCTTATCAAGATTCCAGCCGATTTTGAAGGTTTTTTTGTATTGGCCATAACAAACAAGTTTTTTGACATTGACAATATTGAAGGCTTTGGCACAGTATCCATCAGGCATGGGGCTACCGGCAAAGTGCTTACATACTACTATCCCTATCCGGATGCAGAAGATGTGGAGTCTGGTAATGAATTGTTCACATACACTTTCGAGCCAATTCCAATGAAAGAAATACTTGGGGAGAACTACGTATTTGACGAAGCAAAGCATGACTTCATCGAGATTACTATACAGCACAATTTGGTCAAGCATTACCAAGCTCGCCACGAGATCTGCAGCATCGCTGAAGCCCTTGGTAAGGAATGATTCACTAGGCCTGGGATGATGCCAGGAAGTTGTTAACATTTCAACACTTTCAACAGGTACTTTTTAACAAGTGCAACTTGCTTATAATCAAAGCGGTAAGAACTTATGAAATAGTTCTGAACATTGCTTTGAAATGGCCATTCCCGGGCCTATATTTGCCCTTGAGAAACACTAAATAACATGGCTAAAAATACACGAAAAGGAGCCGCATCCATTGATGCGGTTCAGATGGCATCGGCCGAAATCGGCCATAAGCCGCCCCAGGCACCGGAGGCAGAAGAAGCAGTTATCGGTGCGATGATGCTCTATGAGGAGTGCTTATACCAAGCGGTAGGTTCTCTCAAAGAGAAAAGCTTCTACAACCCAAAACTCCGGCCTATCTTTGCGGCCATCAGTTGGCTCTTTAACCATCGAAGCGCAGTTGACATCACAACAGTTGCCGATAGATTGCGGACCGATGGCTCCCTGGAAGAGATAGGTGGTCCGACAACGCTGGCCAGCCTTACGCAGAATGTAGGATCTGCAGCCAACATTGAGTACTATGTGAAGATCCTGCAGCAGAAGACAATCCAGCGCGACCTCATCGAGGCGGGTTACGGCATTCTCCGGAAAGCCTTTGATGAGACCTATGAAGTAGACAAGCTCATTGAAGAGTCCCAGACGGAAGTCTACAATGCCGTACAGGGTAATATGCGCAGCCAGTATGTAGATATTGGCAATGCCTTGAACCGAGCGCTGGATCGTCTTCAATTCGTCCAAAAGACAAAGGGCCTGACAGGCGTCCCGTCGGGATTCCCGTCACTGGATGCGATTACCCGCGGCTGGCAGGACGGAAACCTGATTGTCATTGGCGCCCGCCCTGGCCACGGCAAGAGCGCTATCGCCCTGAATATGGCCAAAAGCGCTGCCATTGACCACAATGTCCCGGCTGCATTCTTCACGCTGGAGATGGCCGATATTGAGCTGGCCGACCGTCTGATTGGTATGGAATCCGGCCTGACATCTGGAAAGAGAAAGGGTAAAGACAAGATGGAAGACTATGAGTGGGAACTGCTGGAGAAAGCCCTGTCAAAGGCAGCTAAGGCGCCATTATACATCGATGAGACTCCAGGACTCACCATCACGGAATTTATGTCTAAGATCAAACGGATGGTGCAGGAGAAAGGTATCAAGATTGCCTTTGTCGACTATCTCCAGCTGATGCACGCTTCTGCTGCTTTGGCCCAGTACCGGGCTTTGGAGATTGGCGAAATATCCAGGCAACTGAAGGAAATAGCCAAAGAACTCCACATTCCCATCATTGCGCTGGCACAGTTGAACCGTAATCTGATGACCCGGCAAGGATCTTCGAATGGCCGTCCGGTCCTGAGTGACCTGAAGGATTCCGGTTCCATTGAGCAGGATGCCGATATGGTCCTGTTCATCCATCGTCCGGCGCTTTTGGGACTGGGCGAAGATGGCATTGATCGGGCCGAACTGATTATCGCCAAGAACAGAGCCGGAGAAATGGGAATCATTCCTCTCCGATTCAATGGAGAGCAGGTGACATTCAAGGAAGACAACATGTCTCTAGCGGACTATGCTGCAGCAGTACCAGTTCAGTCAGCGATGAATTCCTATGATATCACGCCAAGGCCATCAGAAGGATACTCACCATTCGACCATTTGGAATCAGGGGATTTGTAGGCAGTTGCTGTACCGATATCAGAAAGATAGAGGCATCGGCTATCGGCGAACTGGGGGGTCTTCTCCGACCCTTCGCGCGACCCGCGCGAGCGCGTGATTTCCATAGCCTTCTATGCTCTGGTGAAGCCCTCGGAGGTCCGGGGCGGCGATGATGCCGATGAAGCCGCATGGTTTCCCATCGGTGACCTCCCGCAGCTCGCTTTCGACCATGCCGATATCATCCATGCTGCCCTTGAGCGCCTCAGGCGGGACATTCATTTCGAGCCCATCGGCTTCGACCTCCTGGACGAAGAATTCACCATTCCGGACCTGCAGCGGCTTTACGAGATTATCCTCGGCGTCAAGTTCGACCGACGCAACTTCCAGCGGAAAATCCTCTCTTCAGGCATCCTGGAAGAGGCTGAGGAACCGGTGGAGTACCATGGCGCCGAACCGGAGCCGCCAACGATGGCCATGAGGCATGCCGCTCCGCGTATGATGGCTGATATGGAGTACTGCTGCGCTGAGCCAGAGATGCCAATGTCCGCCTCCGAGGCTAAACCCAGGCACCATCCCGGGCGAATCGGTTCGCTCTTCCGCCTGAACAAGGCCAAATACTTGGAGTTGAAAGAAGAAGGAAATAAACTGGAATTCTGACTGTGAAAGAAGGAAGTCGCGGATTCAATACCGTTAGACGGCGAAGAATACACTATTGAAGGGGACTAGCGGAAATCGCCATGTTAACATAACGTAAATTGTGTAACAAATATGAAGGAAAGGGGAGAATGAGGAGTCGGACTTATCCCTATTTTATCATTTTTCAAATTGATTCGGCTCAAATAGGGCCGACAATATACACAAAATTGTTAACTTTGCGATTAGAGAACTGCCCGAGAAAGTCCTTTTTAGGAGAGAAACTCTGACGAACGACAATATTTAATTGTTAATTTAACGTCTCCGCTCTTTCACGGGCTTGGTGAAGAGCTTCAAGAACCCCTGCTTGCCAAGGACTACGGTCTGCGGCCATCGATTAAGAACGAGAGTTGGGCAGTTCTCTTTTTTACTATGCAAGAGTCGCCATTTGAAAGCCTGGCCGCCTTTGCGACCGAAGACAGGATTATTCGCTTGATAGCGAAGGAACGGGGAAAGTACACCGCCAAAAACGGAGGCTCTTCCAACCCGTTCAAATCCGATCCGCTCTTCGGCGAGCTTAGGACAATGACTCCCCCGCATAAACTCTGGGCCAATCCGGGCCGAGGCAAACTCCCCAAGAAAGCAAGTCATGGTCTTGCCAGGTGGACAGGCAGGAAGAAACGTGCGTCTGTTCGTGTCTATCAAGCCATCCTGAAGAATATGGATTTAATGCCGGATGCTCCATGGGTGCAGAATCTTCAGGCCTTTGTCTCAGCTATTCAAGAGTGCTTCTCAAACCCAGACACATTGGTTTTGGAGACTCCACGAATCCTCGCCAAGTTCAAGGAACAGGACCCCGACAACGGAGACTTCATCTACCGCCCTATTTGCAAGTATTCCGAGCTCAAGACAAAGATTATCCTTGCTCTGGCATATCAGTATATTCTTGCCAAATTCGACAAGTACTTCCACAAGAACATGCTCTTCATGCGCGCCCCGCGGCGCGTAGGGGCCAATCAATATCAGGTTCCCAAGTTCCTGGATGCCATTGACTTGGTATCGGACTATCGCAGAAAGAACGAAGGTGCGTCCATATACGTCGGCGAATGCGATATCCAGAAGTTCTACGACATCTTCAACCACGATGTCATCATGAATTGTTTCGAGGATTTGTTTGAAGAAGCAAAGCAGAAGGATGGCGCGGAAGATGCCGATTTCGATACTCTCCGACTCGTGATTCGTGCCTATCTGGATTCCTTCAACTACCCGGAGCACGTGATGGGCAAGAATGGCAGCCCGGACTTCTGGAAAGGCGAAATTCGCCGCAGAAAGAATGAAAAGAATCCCAATCCGGTATGCCGATTCAAATGGGTAAAGGATGATGCTTTCGTCTCCTCTGGGTGTTACACGGATGAGGAGTTCAAAGCTGCGAAAGAATCCGGCAAACTGGGTATCCCTCAGGGTGGAGCGCTATCTGGTATCATTGTAAATGTTGTGATGCGGATGGTGGATAAGCCTATTGTTGGTCCAGAGGATTCGCAGCGCCTCTTCATCCGCTACTGTGATGACATACTCCTAATGCATACCGACCGTCAGCAATGCGCAAAATATCTGGAAACTTACTATCAGCAACTGCTTAATTGCAAACTGATTCCTCACCCCAGAAAGGATGTTGCGGAATGTAAGGTTGGTAAGAAAACCGGAGCAGAATTCTGGCATTTCAAGTCCAAGAACGTATATCTGTGGGGCCCCGGCGAAGGCGATGCTTCCGATTGGGTAGCCTTCGTGGGTTATGAGATGCGCCGAACCGGCGAGATCCGTGTCAGGAAGGACAAGATAGACGCAGAGACCAAGAGGATTGCACGCCGCTACTACGACATCATTTACTCTAAAGCAGCTACATCCGGCGAGCCGCTTACCGAAGAGCAGAAGGAGAAGTTGATGGCTCGCATGGACAGCCTTGCGGAGCATATCCTGGATTATGAGAAGGCCGGGAACAATGTCTTCACCCGTTCCCAGGCCCGTCGTCTTGACAAATACCTGTACCGGAAGTCTCGCCAGGCAGCCAGTAAAATCGGCATAGCTGATACGAAAGTGGCCGCCAAAGGAAGGATAACCTATGTGGATAAGGTAAAAGAAAAGACCGCTTAACAGATTAATCAGGGATTGTCGTTTAATGTTTTCAATTTGAGCCGATCTGAAGCCTCTGCCATATCATGCAGAGGGAGGAGCTTCTTCATCCTGCCCTGTTCACGGAAATCATAGTCTGGCTGGACTCCGTCCGGGAACGGTATGAAGAAAAGAAATGCATGTTCGTTATTAAAAAAGGCAACGTTGAGCTACCATTCTACGCTGTAGAGGAATATCAAGTTGACGGGAAAGATTACTTGGTCGCCAATGGTGCCCACCTAATCGACACAAAGCGGGAACTCAAGGCCGGTGACCATGTGGTTATCCTTGATACCGAAGCAGAAAAATACCCCAGAACCATTAATGGTTCCAGGGTAGAGGAAGTCGCCAGTCCTGGCAACTACATTGTCGCAATTAAGAATTAATCTGATAGCAACAACCTTATTCGGGGCCTTCCTTATCCATAAGGAGGTCCCATTTCTCTACATACTCCAAGGTGTCGTCCTCTTCCATGTTTAAAATATAATCAAGAGAAAAGAATCTTCCATCTTTGGAAATACAACCTCTTTGATCACCGATGACAAACACATAAGGGATGTTCACATCTGTGACCAGAATATTATCGTAAATTGCAGGTACCAGAAAGCCGTACTCAGACGAGTATAGTCCATACTTTTCACCACTTCGAATAATGATGCCGTATATGAGAGATTCAATGGAATCAATGATACACGGGACAAGTTCATTGCCGTCAAGACTCACTATTCCATAACTTTCGCATTCATTAGGCTTGAAAAGGAAGCATTCCGGGTGAAAATCTATCGAATAGAGCTCTTTATATTTGTCTTTCAATTGTCTGATTTGAGAAAGAATAGCATCTGTTTTTAACAACTCCATCTTGTCGGGATTATTCATATCATCACTCGCTTCTTTCCATCCATTAGGCGAGAGCGCATCTTTAATTTCGGACAGCCCTGGCATAAAGTCCATGAGAAACTCTCGGCAGTAATTATAACACTTCACCAAATCCTCATGAGATAGGATATTACCGGCGTGAGCTATTTCATTACGGAGACGGTATATTCCCCTCCAAAGCTCCCTAAACCTAAAGTCCCTAAGGACAGGAAACTCTTCACACCAAAAAGGATCACTCCTGTGAAGAGATTCTGCCGCTTGATATGCATCACCAAGCGGAATTAGTTTGAGAGAATCGCGATGCTTGGGGTCCTTATAATCATTAAAATAAATCCAATGAGGAGCATTCTCCCTGCCTGTATTAACTCCCGCATTATAACGATAAAAGTCCATACAGGGCTTACAATAGTACTCAGGCATTTCAATTCCCAAATACTCTCGTATAAACTGAACGACCGTACTGTTGATTTCTCTTTCGACGCACTTACATAGATACAATCCAAGCGCAGATAAGTCAATATCGCTTATCTTCATGATACTCTCCTCGTCTTCACGAAGGAGTTTTTCAAAGCCGTTAAAAGATTTACAGTATCGCCGGCTCTCTTCATCACAGGTTGTCAGGAGTGTTTCCTCAATTAGTCTCATATATATTTTATCCTCCTAGTTCACTTTTTGCTGCTTTAACGATAGCCTCTGGAATGACAACTTCATAGTCGTAGTCATCAACCTCAGGGCAGATGTCAAAGATGCATTCAAGAAACTCGGCATCGGCCTCATCATTGAGGGACCTCCGGTACTCATCTACCCAGTCATAAAAGGCATTGTTCCGGAGCAAATCTATCTCCCAGTCGTCAATCTCATCCTCAGGTTCCAGTTCATTCTCTTTGCGGTAGGAAGTTTCGTCAAACTCGAAATGGAATCCGTAATGCTCCTCGGCAGTTGCGATAGCATTCTCAATGTCATACTCGACCATATTCCCGTCATAACCAGCTATGACCCAGTATACGTATGCCTCATGGTAGCCCAGCTCTCTGCATGCCTCCTCAAGGCGCTCATAAATCGCGGGGAACTTCTCCTTAAGACCAATCTTCTTCACATCGTCCTCACCGTCGTTCTCCTTGATAAGGCTAACGAGACAGCGGACCTCCTCATCTGTAAGTTCCACTGTTCCAATCCCGTCCGTGGTGATCTCGCCGGAATGGGAGATACCCTTAGACTGTGACATGTAAATATCAAATACTGGCATATATGGTCTGTTTTTGTTAACTCGTTACTTGTTTAATACTTATACTCGGCAACGCCGAGATTCTTACACGAATCCGCGCCTAGGCCGTCATCTCTTTGAAATACTCCCAAATAAAGACCATGGACATGGTGTCCAGTTCGCAGTAGCGGAGCAGGGCCTGAGCCAAAGCATCTGTGCAGACCTCGTCGCTGAACTGAAGCTTGGTGTAGGCGGCCAGGGCAGCGCCACCATTGGCGATGGACTCGTCGGCCATCTGACGGGTAGTATCAAAATGCTCCAGCTCTTCCGGAGTCACCTGAAGGAAAGATGCAATCGTATCCAGGTGCTTGTAGGGATTCTCCACCTTCCCGTCTGCGCCGAATGAAATCCAAGCCTTAGCCGATGCAGCATCGAAGTTGCAGCTGGGAATAACACTCCCGTAGATAGGCTGTTCATACTTGCACTGGATGGCCTTGCTGGAGTTCAGGATGGCCGGAAGCACCACCTTGATAGAGTTGCTGCCCTTCATACTGGGGTGATAGTAGTAGCGGCGCACCATCACCAGCAGATCCACCATATCCCGGGAACCGGCCACCTCGGTATTACCAACCTTGTAGTGTGTGATGCTGTCGATGAACGACATAAGCTCATACCTGTCAGGTTCTGAACTGGCTTCCAGCTGTTCGCGGATGGCACGGAGGATGGTATTCTCGTGAGCAGCATAGCGGAAGATGGTTCCGTTGTCACCCTCTAACTGACGTTTCAGTTCACGGACGAACTCAAAGTTGGGGAAATGGTGTTTGGCCGTGTTAAGATACTGTCCTGCATGACGGATGGAGCCATCTTCTTCAATAATGTGATGAGAGAACTGGAAGGCCACCTGTTCGTAGGGGCGCATTCCCTTATAGAACGGCAAGGCCACGGCAGTGGTCTCAAAGTCAATCATATGCAGCGGAAACTTCCAGTCTTTCATCTCCGCTTTCAGGCCGGGGATGTCCACAAAGACCCCTTCGTGCAAGTTGGCCTTGAACTGAGCGAGCATCTTGTCATTTCCGGTAGCAAGGCCCACCTGCAGAATCCTTCTGTCGGAAGGAAGAAGGCCGGCGGATCCAGTTCTTGAAACCGGAATGTCATCTATTTCGACATCTGAGAGGAAATACTTTTCCTTCTCCACAAGCTCTTTCTTCAGCGCTTTAGCACCCAGTTGGCCACACCAAAGGTCACCTACGGAAGGGCGCGTGAAATCCTCATCCGTAAACCCTGCCACTTCCTTCCAGCACTCTTTCTTACCGTCAAGCATACCTGGAGTCTTCTCGTTGGAGTAAAACGGGCACTTAAAGCAACGGTCGCCGACCGGGCAGAACTTTCGCTTGTGATTCACATAGGTGTCGGCCATCGCTTCCACGAACTCGGTGAAGCGGCAGCCCATCAAGTCCATCTGCTCATCGGTAGTACCGGCGATAATGCGAGTGCAGAGATCATCCACGTCAAAGGGAGTCAGGACGGGCGTGTAGTTGCGAATCTCCTCAGCCCCGGGTTCACGTACAATGGATACGCGGTCTCCTTCTTTCACCACACGGAAATACTGGTTGATGCCATCAACTTCAGACTGGACTGTCTTGTCCGGCATTAAAAGGAAGGCCTTTACAATGAATCCCGGGCCAAGCGCCTTCTGGATGATATACTTCTGGAAAGCTACGTCATAGACATATTCCTGGATGCCGGCATCCACCTTGTTGGCATTTCGCTTGGTAACGAAAACATCCTTGGAAGGATCCCAGGACTTGGCTTTTACTTCGATGAGGTTAATCTGGTTACCCTTCTTCTCGATGATATCGGCACGGATAAAGCAGTCTTTCCAGCGGAAAGCCGCCTCGGCAATGTTAACCTCGTCACGCTTCATCAGGTCGGCCGTTATCTCCTGGGCCTTGTCGTATCCCAGCACACGGATGTCGGCATCCACGTGGACGTTGTAGTACACCTTGGCCAGGTCTCCGACTTGATTTCCTCCTTCGGCCAAGGCCTGGAGGAAATCGTCTTCGTTCATCTGGTTGGCATAGTTCTCCCGGTCGAAGTAGTAATACAAGGACGCAGGGCAGAACAGGGCCTGTTTGAAGGCTGATTTGGTAAACAGTTTCATGGCTATCGCAAATTTAGCGATTATTCTTCATCGAGCAA
>JAEEGL012578577.1_pt1 | contig 10806 bp, 8 predicted proteins | sample 9134231 | NCBI WGS metagenome assembly JAEEGL01 (sample SAMN16246548, study PRJNA631951) | gut metagenome | biome: gut microbiome; feature: rumen; material: fiber-attached | host: Bos | place: Iran: Karaj | collected 2018-10
AGTGCGACTGCTGCAAGAATCAGTACTTTTTTCATAGTCTTTCCTCCGGCATTATGCAGTCCAACTTCCCGTGTTCTGACCGAATCCTTCCGTGGATCCGCTCGAAGCAAGAACGGCAGTCTCCGCTTCCGTCAGGACGACATCCGTCTCAGGAGCGATGTAATTGCGTTTTTCGAGATACATGGTACAAATGGTATAAAGATTTGTGTCAAAAGTAGCGGTTTTTTTACAATTACCAAAACGGCAGGTCAATTATTCACGGGTTTTTCCTAAATTTGTCCAGCTAAACCGACCCATTATGAAATACAAACGCATACTCCTCAAACTCAGCGGAGAAACGCTCGGAGGGCAGGAAGGACGCGGCCTGGATGAGCAGGTCATCGACAACTTCGCCGCACGGATCGCCCGCATCGCGCAAAGCGGCGTGCAGGTAGCCGTCGTGGTGGGCGGAGGCAATATATTCCGCGGCCTGCAGGGCGCCGGCAAGGGTTTTGACCGCGTGCACGGCGACCAGATGGGCATGCTCGCCACCGTCATCAACAGCAAGGCGCTGGCCATCTTCATCCGCAACCACGGCGTTCCGGCCGAGGTCTTCACCTCCACCCCGATGCGCCCGATGGCCCGCTACTACATGCGCGACGAAGTGGTGGAATATCTGGAAAAGGGTGGCGTGGCGCTGCTCAGCGGCGGCACCGGCAACCCCTTCTTCACCACGGACAGCGGCGCATCGCTGCGCGCCTGCGAAATCGGCGCCGACGCCATTCTCAAAGCCACCAAGGTGGACGGCGTCTATGACAGCGACCCGATGAAAAACCCGGATGCCGTACGCTACGAGACGCTTTCCTTTGACAAGGCCATCGCCGACAACCTCAAGGTGATGGACCTCACCGCGTTTGCCATGTGCAAGGAGAACCGGATGCCCATCGTGGTGTTCAACATCAACCGCGAAGGGGAACTGGAGCGCGCCGCCGCCGGCGAGAAGGCCGGCACCCTCGTCTGCTAACAAATAAAAACGTAACGATACCATGATTGAAAAAGCCCAGCAAACGGTTGCTTCCGCAGAAGAGAAGATGGAAGAAACCATTCTCTATCTGGATGAAAGCCTGAAAAACTACCGCGCCGGCAAGGCCAATACTTCCGTGTTCAACCCCGTGATGGTCTCCTATTACGGCACGATGACCCCGCTCCCGCAGATGTCGAGCATCACGGCACCGGATGCCAAGACCATCCTGATTCAGCCGTGGGACAAGAGCCAGATCCGAGCCATCGAGAAGGCCATTCTCGACGCCAACCTCGGTTTCACCCCGCAGAACAACGGAGAAACCATCCGCATCAATATCCCGGTGCTGACGGAGGAACGCCGCGCCGAACTGGTCAAGAAGGCCCGCTCCGAGGGCGAACAGTCCAAGGTCTCCATCCGCAACACCCGCCGCGAGGCCATCGAGGCCCTCAAGAAGATGGTGAAGGACGGCCTCCCCGAGGATGTCGAAAAGGACGACGAAGACGCTGTCCAGAAACTCACCGACACCTACACCAAAAAGATTGACGACCTTCTCGCTGCCAAGGAGAAGGAGATCATGACGGTCTAGGAAAAGACCTCCTCACAGAAGGATTTGGGGGTATAGACCGGAGCAAAAGAATACTCCCTGAATTTATGGTCGGATGTGATGATAATATCGCATCCGGCCATTTCACTACAGGCTATCTGCGCGGCGTCTTCGAAATCACTGAAAGGAGAATCCATGGCCGACTTGATGTTTTTTTCCGAGATCGACGCTATCTCCACCATCTCCATAATCTCTTCGATTGCCTCGATAAACCGATCCGGTGAAAGTTTCTCTCTTTGAGAATATACATAGGACGCATCGATAATCGACTGAGTCGTCAGGACGGCTGTCGCCGCACCTTTTTTTACAATGCTGAGAATCGTGGCAGAGGCCAAGTAATTGGGACGGGACTCCAGCAAAAGGTCCAGCAGAACGTTCGTATCGAGAAACAGCTTCATTTCGAGAGGATATAAGCGAGTTTAGGATCCCGTGCCAGTTCTTCTTTCGTGAAAGCAGGAATGGTCTTTCCAAGCCGAAGTATTTTCTCGTCCGGAAGATAATCTTCTCGCCTGAGGTGAATCATTGTGGGCGTAATAGCCTTTTCCAGCAAATCTTCGACATAGCCATTGAAGCTCATATCTTTCTGCCGTGCGCCTCGTTTGAGCCGCGCAATCAACGAGGGCGAGAGCCGCAATCCGGTTTGAACTTTTGTTACCTGCGTTTCCATATCCTTCTTTTTTGCAAAGATAATACAGCATGACAACATTTGCAAGAAAATGACAACACTGATCGGACGAAAAAAAGTGCTACCCCGGAGAGGGGTAGCACTTGAAATAAATAGGACAATCCTTTAGACTAGCTGAAACTACTCATAGTAGCCGTAGTTCACAACAATTTGAGTGATACGGTTAGGCGTATCTCCCTTCCCCATTGTAATAACGACTGCCGTATTACCGGCGCCGGAAGGCGTCCAAGTTGTTTTGTCCGTAATAGTTCCGGCACTTACTGTAACTGAATTTGAATTGTATGTTGTGGCCTGTGACCACCACGATGCGCTGCTGCTATAGTATGTTATAGTAGCTCCGGTTAACGTACATCCTGTAAGTGTCGATGAAGCGGCAGATATGGTAATCGTCCCATCTTGGCTGGCAGAACCTACTTGCTTGTAATAATCCGTGCCGCTAAAGAGCCCACCATTCTGTGATCCACCACTGCAGTTTGTAAAGGTAACCCCAATGCGACTTGTTCCGTCGGTGAAGGTATTCGTGTTGTAATTATTATTAGCATTCACACTAACTGTGTAGGAGCCTGTAACCCAACGGGCAAAACGGAGTGTTACGCGATCCTGAATACCTTCTATTACGTTTGCCAATTCGACTAAAGTTGCCGTTGCTTTATACGTATTATTATTCCTTGTATACTGGAAGTACACCACCGTTTCATCCGTTGGATTCGTGAAACTACCCGTATTAATGGAAACAGCGGAATTATTCAGATAATTGTTATTTACTCTAAACGATGCTAAACTCGTCCCGCCATCCGTCGCAGATACACTAATTTGAGAACCATTATTACCTGTTTGGATTGTCGGATTCCCCGTTCCTGCAGCATTACGGGCATACAGTTTACCAGTAGGAATAGTAAACGATCGATACACGGTATCTGTTGCTGGTTCATAACTATCTGATTCAAGTCGCACAATGCCGTTTGTGAATTGGGTGGTTGACTTAAGCGAGATAGATTGCGTCTGGTTTGTATTGTTTGGAGTAAAGGTATAAACGCCGTTCCCGAGGCTCGTAAGTCTGGAATCCGTCCCGTTAGGTGCCAGACCGGTCAACGTAATCGTAATCGGCTCAATAGCACCATTAACGTAATTGAAACTAAAGTTGGTTGTCTGATTTTGGCCAACCGGAACAGAATTCGGGGAAAAGGTCAACTGCGTAAACTTAGCCCCTTGAATAATCGTAGAAACAGAATCCCTGAGATAAAGGCTCTGGTTCTCGACAAGATTCTCGGTAGAAATTTTTACCCAAGCCGTGGAGCCTACCGCACCGGTAGCCTTAAGAGCCAGCGAAATATTGGCATCTGCCGTACGGGGAGCACGCGGCTCGCCGTCCTGCACGTAATATCGATACTTGTTATCCTTCCAGTGCTGCAGGTTGGTCGTGACCTGCGTTTCTCCATCTTCCAGCATCTGCGGTGCAAAACCGATCAACTCAACGGTGAAAACAAGCGGAAGCACCCGGTTCGTCTCAGAAACGCCCTTGCTGACGGCCTCTTCAGCACTTGCGCTCTGTCCCTGCGAATTGGTAGGATCCCACCAAACCAACGGCGTAGTGTGGTCCGGATCAAGATTAAAGGTTGCCGAAGTATTCTCGTTATGGTAGATTGTATTGGAGAGCGTCGGGTGCGAAAAACGCCGCTGCTGGTAATTGTGATAATCGTCGTATGTCGTTGTATTATCGAAGTATCTGTTTTGCACATAGACGGTACTTGCGTTATCCGCCAGCGTCGTCTTGAAGTGGCAGTCGAAGTATTTCCACACAACATCGTTCACTGTCACAGTACCTAACGAATTATATTCATCCTGGGTCACTGTTCGTACGAAAAAGTATGCCGGGCCGTTGTTTCCAGGAACGGTGGAAGAGCCATAAGTAACCGGCAGTACGTCTCCATTCGGCGTAAGGCTATACTTATCAGATTCCAGCGTAAACTCCAGCGGGAAGACCGATCGAGACAGACCTCGGGGTATTAAAACCCGGACGACTTCTTCGCGACCTGCACTCTTTTCCACATACTTCTGCTGGCACTGCACCACCATGGTCTGGCGGCGGGAGATTTTGATGATCACATTTCGGGTCAACTCACTTCCATCATACGTTCCTACCACATGAATCGCCTGGGTTCGTTCAGCGGAGAAATACCCGTCCTCCACGTCCGTGGTATTCAGCTGGAACTTGATCATACCCCACTTCTCGATGTCGGGATTGTTGATTTGAGCCGTAGTTGCCTGAACCCATTTGTTCTGACTGCGGACAAAAGGAATTGCCTTTCCTGCGTTGTCTTTCACAATCCAAACTTTGCAGGTATCAGCCTCTGTCGCAAACGCCAGCGCATTTTGACTGGCTGCTTCGGCTGCCGTCAGTTTAGTGAAAGTACCATCCTCTGAGTTATAGGAACCCGTTTCAATGGTTACAAGCTCATTCCCCTCTTCATTTGCATCATAATTCTCATCACCGGCACTGGTCGGAATATAGCGGAACATCAAGGAATCCAACTGCGGCTGCACGTAGAATTTCTCCGTGAAGGAGGTACCGATGCTCGACTTACCATCAGAGATGTTGATCAACTGCTGGAAGGTCGGGTCTCCCGTCACCGTTGCAGAAGAAGCTTTAGACGCTTTTGAAATATCCGCTTCACCGGAACCCGCCTCGATATTCAGCAGGTGGACGGTATAAGACTGGTTGCGGAGCAGCGGGATGGCCACGCCGTCGGTATTCACGATATCCAGCGCGTAAAACTTGTCTCCTTCCGAAACGTCATGTCCGTCCTCGTCGACATCGATGCGTTCCGCCATAATAATCAAACGGGTAGCACGACGCGCCGCGGAGGGTTTTGTGCGCTCATAGACGAAGAGAACGTTGTTCTCCGGATTTGAATTATCCCAAGCCTGAAGGTTGGCTTCTACCGGAACGCCCACATCATCATTGGACGGATAATAGTTGTAGGCCTGATTATCCGGCGAGAATCCCCCGTAATTGAACGGCTCTCCCGTCAGGAGTGTATCGGAAGGGTTACTCCGGGTGATAGGATAGCGCTGGTAATTGAGCAGGAAGTTCTCATAGTAAACCCGAGTCGTATTGTCGTTGTCTGCCGGCTCCGGGATAGGATTTCCGGCTACATCCGTGCTGAAAGGCGTGGAAAGAATCGGGGCTACGACTCCCTCAGAAGGCGCATACGCCAAACCGAATTTCTTGATAATCACCAGCTGGTGATTCCTTGACGGATTGTCGGGGAATGTAAAGCTCCGCGTCAGGTTGCGCAGGTAAACACGGGCGAAGTTGCGCACGAGGATAATGGGATCCGGGAACTGTGCCATCGTCTCGTCGGTGGCGACAAAGTATTCCGTCTCCTGTTCCACCACTTTTCTAACACGGATACCATTGGGAAGGATGACTTTCTGCCAATAGGCATCGTTGTAGGTCTCGGTATGTTTGGAGCGGATCCGGGACAAGACATATTCCTCCGTATCCTGGCTGCCGGAGATCGGCGGGCTCGTGCGGACATCGGTCGGGCAGTTTGCAATGAAATGCAGGCGCAGACGGCTGTCGCTGATAGAAAGCGTAGCTGTAAGGGAATAGACGGTAGCTGCGGTCCCGTCATAGTTTGCCGGGGATACCGATGCAACCGTAGCCTTCACCCACTCGTTGAAGTAACCGCTGCCACCGAATACGGCGATATAGAAACCATCCGGATCGATGGTCGGATTGTTGCCCATCGCGCGGGTTCCATCGGCCTCACCGGGGACCGCCACTTTGAAGGAGAGGGTCACGCGGTCACCGCCCTGTCCCGGTTCCGGAACAGGCGAGGGCAGCGGCTCAAGACCGTGGCAGCCCGAAAGAGCCACCATCACCGCAATCAATATGTAACCGAATCTTTTCATAGTGTCATTTCTTTCTCACGTCGGAACGAGGCTGGTCGCCCCAGGTGAAGGTTGTCTTCGTTACTGTTTCATAGGTCGTGTTTTCCCAGTACCATTCATCGTATACACAACGAACGTACCTGGTGCCCGTTTTGCCCGTATTGCTGGTCAACTGGGATGAACTACTTCCGCCCGGTACGGTGACGTATCCGTTGTTGCTCCAGTAATCCGTATCGTCGTCATCGTCGCCACCCAACAGACGCGGAATCAGGTTGTCCTTTGTCAGCTGGGCCATGTAAGTAATCTCAGCCACCGTCGGAAGACGCCAGCGGCCGGCCGGATAACCGTCTTCCTGGTAGGAAGAACAGCGACGCTGCGCGTTCTCGAAAGTCATCGGCAGCGTAGAACCAAATGAGGACGCAATACGGAATTTAGGCGCGATAAAATAGCTGTACTCCGCGCCTCCAGCGGGGTAGTAATAAGAAATTTGCCGATTTACGTTCTGAACAGAGGCTTTGCTCTGGCTCCATTCCTGCCCGAGATTATCGATTTCCCGGCTTCTTGGGTCGCCCAGCATATAAGTGGAAACGGTACCGGTAGTCGGAAGAACCGAAGTCTCAATGACATACATATTCGTATTCTTATTGGTCGAATTGCTCAAATTGTTGGGGGCCGTACCCAAGTAATAGGTCCAAGTACCCGTTCGGTCACTAGTGCTGGTCCAGCTACCATCGGTCGAAACATATCTAGGATTGGAACCCCTTCCTCTATCGGTTTGATTAGCACCTGTATTCTGCCCACCGTTTACATATCCATAGCCATAATTCGATGTGCCTCCGCTATTTGCTTCCGGCTTAATGATGATAGAAGGCCTTTGCTCGATCGTGACGTCGGTAAAGTAGAGCGACGCACCCTCTCCTTCATGACGAAGCCGCATGCGGATTGTATAGGGAGCCACATCGTAATTGTTTTGGGACATATCCCGTTTCATGGCATGAGTCAGGGTAAGGCTCTCGCGGCCCGACACGATAACGGACCACCCTTCGCCATCTGCCGCCTGATTGTAGGTAAACGAATGCGAAACAGGGGACGGTGTTACGGCGCTGTAGTTCGGGCGGACCGCGATAATCTGATTACTGATTGTCGTGGTAAATGGATTGTATATACTTGGATTGGAACCCACATAATTGGATTCAATATTATGAGCGGAAGTATATGCCCCAGAAGCAACCGTGAATCCGACAACCTCTATATCGTGGCTCGACTGGAAGGGTATGATGATCGAATCTTCGTTATACAGCACATATTCTGTCGTCGGAACATTGAGGTAACGGGCGGTAATGACCGTAGCGGGAACGGAAGTAACCGTCGTAATGTTCTCTTCATCCACTTCTTCGATGGTGCCGCCCCAATCGGCAATGGCATACTTGATGGTCACCTCCGGCGGAACTGCCTCTTCAGTACCCAGAATCTGAACATCGATTGAGATATGGTACCAATGGTTACGCAGGATCTCATTTCCGTGGAACGGGATCTTGTAGTAATACTTTCGGGTGACATTGCCATAGGTCCAAGGGATGATGAGCTTCATATACGGCTCCATAGAAGAGCCGGTCTCCCATGACATCGGATAGGTATAGAAAGGTTTTACCTTACCGTAGTTGGGAGATGTCTGAAGCGTATCCAAAGTGGTATAGACCGGTGCATTCACGTTTCCCGAAGGGCGGGGACGTGACTTGGTCTCGCCCGTGTCAAAGAGTACTTTGTCTATATACTGCTCATAAACAACCGTTCCGTTCGAACCATAGGTTACGTCCTTTGTCAGCGGCATCGGCTCCGGTTCGGCGTTAAGAAACGCTTTGCGCATCGGGTAAACCATGTAAACCGACATGTTATTTTTGCTCGGAATCCAGTTGTTTCCGGCACCAGGTTCTTCCGCTGCGCTGTCCGCCACCGTGAGATCGAAGGTAACCTTTGCGGCAATTCGGGAAAGACCGATCTCTTCATAAACCGGCGTCGCACCGTTGGCATTATGCAACTCAATCCGCTTCTCGCCGGTCATGACGAAACTGGGCTGAGGAAGTGTCTCCCAGGAAGGTGCCTGAATCAATGAGGACTTGACATCCGTAAGGGTACGGGTTCCGGCCGCACCTTGATAGGTTCCGGTGAAATTAGAGACGACAAACAAGCCGCACTTCGCACCGTAACCCTGTGTTCCGAAGATTCGCTCCAAATCGTTCGGGTTGGTCTGTAATTTAATCTGCGCACCCACTCTGAGGGCACCGATGACCTCTTTCGTGATCTGCAGCGTAGATTCATTGTAGAAGAACAGATCCAGGCGCTCGGCGATAGCGTTTTCATTATAGCTGTCAACACCCGGCTTCGTCGCACGGGTTTCCGGATCAACTACAAACAAATTCAGGACAATCCCCTCTTCCTGATTGGGGATATCCGGTTCGCAGCCGGCAAACGCCAGCAATGCCAATGCCAATATGAAGAGTTTAGCTCGCATCCAAAATCAGTCTAATGTTTTTCCGGTTGAATTCAGAATTCGCATCGTGCCAATCACCGTTAAAGTAGATGGCTACGTTGAAAAAGAGCGTCTGGGGAGAAGTCGGTGTCTTGTCGAGGTTCGCCCGTACGGTAAATTCAACTTTTCCGTCGTTGGGCGCAAAGACATCAATTTCACCGGAGGTCGGTTCAATCTCGAAATATTCGGCGGCAGAGAGCGGGTAAGTCGTGATCTGCCAACGTCCCTGCGTAGGTGCCTCAATAAAGAAACGGCCTTTCAGCACATCTGCCTGAGAGAGACGCATCGTCTTGGCAGACCACTCGTCCGCGGTCGGCTCAACTGTGTACTCTCCCGTACTGGGATTCAGTCGATAAAAGGCCAGCACGCCGTCTTTGAATTTGCCACTTTTTGCCGAGATCGAGTGGTCGGAGTAGTCCCAATCGTAATCCTCATACTCCCACGGAAGCACGTTCAGCAGAATAACAATCGAACTCGGACGGAACTCGAGGATGAACGAGTATTTGACACCGGCATCCATGCCCGAGGCGTTGCGTTTGAATGCCTCCAACTTGTTCAGGTTCATGACCGCCGTAAGCTCTTCCGAAATCTCGTCGTCGGTGTCCTTGATTTTGTAAACCACCTCCAGGCGGGCATCAGCCAGCTCCACGAAGGTCTGCGGCCACATCAAGATAAAATCTGTCAAATTCTTCTGAAGGTCTTCGTCCTCGAATTCGGTGCCATAGCCATCCGGGGCGGAGTCATCTGAGGTAAACAGGACAACCTCGGTGGAATCCAGGTTGGACGTCGTAATACTGACATCGGAAGAAGAATAATCGACCGTGGCGCTGCGCTTGTTCAGCATTCCCTTAAGGGTCACGGTTTTAAGCAGAACCTTGTTGCCGGAGATGTTGTAAACCTCCAGGTTCTGTGCTGCGAACAGGTGATGGAGCTGAAGATTCACGGGCGTGTTGGCAGGATGGGATGCAGCCTCAACGGAAACCGGATCGGAATACATGAAGTCAAACTGGTCCGTACTGGTATCCATCGTTTTCTGCGGCAGGGTCAATACCTTGGTGGAAGGATTGAAATTGAACGAAGCGCCCCAGAACTGTGCATCCGTCAGAGAAAGCGACTGGTCGTAGCTGAGCCAGGAGAAGAATTTGTGGGTACCGTCAGCAGTCCAGGGATACGTCATATTCGAAACATAACTCCAGACAGGATTACCCGCATAAACGATTTCGTCCTTGATATAGAGATGGTCGTTCTCGTCCATCCAGGAGGCCGTGCCGGTGAAGCCGGTCAACTCATCGAAAACCTTGAGCTTGTTTCCAGCTGTCTTGAGTGTAGAGTCATCCATCAGGGCGCGGGTGGTTCCGCCATCCAGCGCTCCGAAAGAGATGGTCTCCGACGTGAAGAGCTCCTTCTTACACGAGACCGCCGCAAGCGCAATGACAATCAAGTATAGTATTGTTCTTCTCATGGTTCTCATCTATTCAACAACAACACCCGCATCTTTATTCGTCCAGTCATCCGCCGTGACGGTGAAGGTGATCAGGTCGTTCAGGCCGATGCTGAGTGTGTAGATATATTTTTTACCGGGTTGCCACTGCGTGACGGCGCTGCCTGCGCCGCCGAGCTTGATGGTAACCGGAGCATTTTCAAATGTAAAGTTACTAGAATTTACCGTTTGTACAATGCTGTAACCAACGGTAATCGAAGCGTTGGCCCCCAGGGTTTGGGGAACGTAGAGGTACGCGCAAAGGTCGATCACGTCGGGCACGTTGCCCTCGCCATAGGTGAGCGCGATCGGCGCGGAGGGGGCACCGAAAAGCGGATAGCTGTACTCGGTGCTCTGGTCTGACCAGGTGCCGGCGGCGAAGGATCCTACGGAGTTGATGCCGCCCAGCGACAGGGATTTGAGGGTCAGGGAGACGGTCTTCTGAGCGTCGTTATAGTAGTCTGCCGCCTTGACGCGGAACACAACCTGCGAGAGGGCGTGCGAGAAGGCGAGCGGAACGGATTCGGGGTGGGAAGCGCAGTCGGCGACCGTAGCGGATGCATAGCAGAAATCGGTCGTCATCTGTGTAGTGTTCTGTACGGTATAG
>JAEEGL012648466.1_pt1 | contig 10806 bp, 7 predicted proteins | sample 9134231 | NCBI WGS metagenome assembly JAEEGL01 (sample SAMN16246548, study PRJNA631951) | gut metagenome | biome: gut microbiome; feature: rumen; material: fiber-attached | host: Bos | place: Iran: Karaj | collected 2018-10
ACGGAACAACCCGGGAAGACGAAGAGAGAAAACTGAATAAGGTAAGACAAATCGCCGAAGATAAGCTCAAGGGAGTAAGGCAGCAGGCGGCTCAACTCCAGGACGATTTGAAGTCATTGCGCGAAGTGTACGACGTAGATGACAAAGAAGGCCTGGCGCAGTGGTTCAACACTGACGCAAGATTTAACGAAGTACGTAACGAGATGCGAAGGGCCGAGAGAGCGGGCAAGAAACCTTTCTTTGGCCGAATCGACATCGAAGACCCGGAGGCAGGCAAGCGCGAGACCTTTTACATCGGTAAGACGGTCATAGCCATGAATCCATCGGAACCGGATGTCATCGACTGGCGAGCTCCCATATCATCCGTTTACTACGACCACAGTCTTGGAATCTGTACCTATAAGGTTCCCAAAGAAGGTATTTTTAAGGTAGATTTAAAAAGAAAGCGCACCTACGAAATCGAGGACGGCGCCATCAAGGACTTCTACGATTCCGACGTAGTGGCCAACGACGATTTGCTCACCAAATATCTTTCAAAGAGCAAAAGAAATGTCTTAAGCGAAATCATCGCAACCATCCAACAGGAACAGAATGAAGTAATACGTAAGAATCCCCGCCACAATGTTCTGGTGCAGGGAAGTGCGGGCTCGGGTAAGACCACTGTTGCCATGCACAGAATATCATACATACTTTACAACTATGATGTGGAATTTAAACCTGACGGCTTCTACATCGTAGGCAGCAACAAGGTTCTTCTTAACTACATTACCGGCGTACTGCCGGATCTTGATGTATACGGGGTCAGACAGATGACCATGGAGGAGCTCTTCACCAGACTTCTTTATGAAGACTGGGACAGTAAAAAGATGAAGGTGCGTTCTTTTGACAAAAAAGAAAAAAGCATCGGCATCAAGGGTACTTCCGAATGGTTCAAGCGTCTCAAGGCTTTCTGCGAAAAGGTCGAATGGAAACATATTCCCAGAGAAGACATAAGGCTTGAAAAGAACAATCGCCTTATCATGAGCAAAGACGATATCGAGAAGGTCATTCACGAGTATCCCGACTGGCCCATGTATCGTAAATTCGAGCGCATGAACGATGTGCTGCTCGGAAAACTTGAGAACGAAATATACGGGCGCTATTACTCCTACAATGTTGAGGAACAGAAAAAGCTTACCAGAAAATACACAGACTACTTTAACAGATTTGTCTGGGAGGATTCGGTTTTTGACCTCTACGAGGAATTTGCCTTAAAAGAGCAGGCGGCCAATCCCGACATCATCTACAAAAAATATGAGCCCGACTTATATGACCTGGCATCTCTTGCCTATATATATAAGCGTATCAAAGAAAGCGAGGTCATTCAGGAAGCCAGCCACGTGGTAATCGACGAAGCCCAGGACTTCGGAATGATGGTCTACAATTCCCTCAAGTACTGCATGAGCAAATGCACCTTTACCATCATGGGTGACGTGTCCCAGAACATTAACTTCGGCTGCGGCCTTTCAGACTGGGAAGAGTTAAAGAAAGTAATGCTTCCGGACAAATATGATTACTTCGGACTCTTAAAAAAGAGCTATCGTAACACCGTAGAGATATCTGAGTTTGCTACTGACATCCTGCGCCACGGAACTTTCCCCATATATCCGGTGGAGCCGATTGTACGCCACGGTGACAAAGTCGAATGCGTTAAATGTGCTGATTCAGATGCTCTCAGGGAACAGGTTTTAAAGCGCGCTCTGGAGATGAAGGACAAAGAATACGAGACCATAGCCGTAATCTGCAAAGACAGCGCGGAAGCAAAAGCAGTTTATGAATACATGAGCGCACGCACGGAGGTTAAATATTTCTCCGGCGAAGATACGGAGTTCTCAAGCGGAATCTACGTTATTCCTATTGAGTATTCGAAGGGTCTCGAGTTCGACGCAGTAATCATATATGACGCGTCAAAAGAAGCTTATCCCAAGGAAGACGGCTATGCGAAACTTATGTATGTTGCCGCAACCAGAGCGCTTCATGAACTTGCCGTATTCTACTGCGGAGAGCTTACGGGTCTTGTGGCCGACCCGATTCCCGAGGATAGAAAGAATATTTCTTTTGCCGAAGATGACTTCCATATAAAGCCCTATGTATACGAAGAAGAGTTTAAGACTCGCGAAGAAATTGCCAGAGAGCAGGCGCTGGAAGGCGACAGGGAAAGAGCACTGAGAGACAAGTACGGCCCCAAGAAGATTGTGGTTAACACCATCAAATCCGAGCCAGACAAGCCTGCAGCAAAACCCAAGCCTTCTGTTCACGCGGTATCGACTCGCTCTCCGTTAAACACTCCCGCCCACTCAAGGGCAACGGTCAAAATGCCTTCGACCTACAAGCCCGAGGCGCCATATAGAATGCCTGCGGAGAAACAGTCAAGACAATTTAAGTCGGAATTTGGCACCATGCCTGAGACTTCTGCATTAAAACCTATCGGTCACGGCAAGATTGACAATGGTGTCAAGTGGATTAACAAAGACAAGACGAGGGTCGAAATTGTAGGCGGTTACGGCACTCTTACCATTACTCCGATTGCTGACGAGACTGTCAGAATTTCTTTTGCCAAGGGTGAGGTAAGCAAGATGAAAGCTCTTCCCGAGGAAGTACAAAGAAAGCAACCCTTAAAGTGGATTTGCGCCGATGCAAGAGAAGCTTTGGAAATACGACTTGAAAAACTTACGGTCAGAGTGGACAAAAAATCAGGCGCCATGACATTTGTATCTAAGAGCGGGGCGCCCTTACTTGCAGAGAATCCCATGACAGCCAGACAGTATCACGGAGGAGCGGATATCTGGTGGGATTACTTTGACTGGTCCAAAAAAGAACTTCTAAGCGGCCGTGGTGAAGATGAAATATCCTGGACGGATTTATGCAATACCGCCAAATACATTTCCCACGGTGATTCAGGGAAGCCGGCTGTTTTCATGTCTACAAAGGGCTATCAGATACTTGTGCCTTCCGGCATAAGGGTAATGTCGTGTACGATTCCGACTTACGGAACATATCTGTGTTTTGAAGATACTCCCTGCATAGATTACATATTCAGAACGGCAAAATAAAATTTCGGCGATATCTCAAAAAGGTATCGCCGTTTTCTATTGGCAGAAATATGCCAAATGATGTATACTGTAACGAGTTAAAGCGTTTACGCTTATGCGGAGGACTATACATGGCATATTTATTCTGGGGTTTTCTTTTTATATTCAAATTTCCCTTTGCATATCTGACGGTTTCAAAGTGGGGTCTCACATTCGGAATGCCTGATTTTGTCGGATTTATTCTGGTGTGGAGGGGTCTTACGGAGTTAACTCCCGAGAGCCGTTCTTTTAAGAAGCTGATTCCGGCTTCGATGGTGTTTGTTTTGGCATCAACGGTCAAATATGTTCTGACCATGTTTAATCTTCTTTCCAGCGATAAGATGTCCACATTTGTTGTGGACGTTCTCTACAGCACTGCAACACTTTTCTTTTGCTATCTTATTGTGCGCGGTATTTGTGATATGGAGATTAAGAGAAATGCGGAGTTCTACAGCGCGAAGCTGTTCAGGGCCTGGGTGGCGGTTTTTGTGTTTACCATATGCTCCAAGCTTCCGGTTAACGGACTCAAGCTTGTGGGAGCATTGGGAATAGTGGTGGTATCTGCCATGTTTCTTGTGAGAATGTGGGATTCAATGAAGAATTATAAGGGCTGTGTCGAGAAGAACGGTCCTGCGACGGAATAGTATGTAATTCAAAAAGAAAAAAGGAGTAAAGTACATTTATGGGGAGAAAAAGTAACAAATTTGGGCACGTTGCTGTAGCTGTGCTTGCTGTTGCCATGCTTGTTTTCGCCGGTTTTAAGTATGAAGACAGTCATAGCATGGCTCAGGGTAAGGAGCACGAGGATACTGCAGTTACAGAAGGGGTAAAGGATTCTGCACAAACTCAGGCAAGCAGCAAAAACAGAGATTCTTATTATCGCAAAAATTCTAAAGTCATCAAGCTTATCAATGCAGGCAAATCGACTACAATTCCCGCAGAAAAGGATGTTATCAAACTACTGGAGGACCGCGGATTTTCGGGGGAATCCATAACCTATGAATTTGCCTTGGGAGGCAAATATCTGGGTGAGCAAAAAGTTGACAGCAAATCCAAATACAGACGTCCTATATATAAGACAGAGTATTATTCCGCCTGCGGTGATTATTGGGTGATTTATGTCATTAACGGAGAGGTTTTTGCCAATCCGGTATCATATAACTTTGTATCGGGCAAATCGGTGCAGCTGTTGATTTCCGAAACCGATACTTTAACCAGCTATGATTACTTATCAAATACGTTCTTTATTACTGTCCCGAAAGAATCTGCAGCTTTATTGAAGACCATAGACAGGATAGATGCGTCTTCTTTGGATGAATTAACTGTTGAGGGGATTGACGGACTATGAAAAATACAGTGAAGTGGATTACTGCAGCGGTACTGCTGCTTGCAATGTTCTTTTTACCCGTAAGCGGTATTGATTCTTTTGCGGCTGAAGACCCCATGATTATTGTTTCCATGGGTGATTCTTATTCGTCCGGGGAAGGAACATCTCCGTATTACGGGCAGGATAAGCCTCTTGAAGAAAAAATAAAGGATTTGGACTGGCTTGCAAGACGTTCACAAGGCGGTTGGCCTGCTTTGCTTGAAGTGCCGGGATATCCGGGTACAATGGCAGACTATCATCAGAATGGAAAGAGTAACGCATCTTGCCAATGGTATTTTGTGGCAGCGGGCGGAGCTACTACTTCGGATATTTATTTAACTGAAAAATCTGTAAGCGCATACAAGGCGGTACGGAGCAATTCAGGGGTGACTTATCGTTCATATTTGGACAAATTACCAACTCAGATAAGCATATTTGATGAAATTGACGGTGATGTAGATTATGTGACAATAACTATTGGAGGAAATGATCTAAATCCTCTTAAACTGTTTAAAGCGCTTTTGACTAAAAGTTCATATCTCGGTGACATGGGTCTTAGCGAGAAGATGGAGGGAATGTGGGAAGAACGAGAGGCTCTTATTGAGCGCTTAAAAGTAACGTATACCGAAATATCTGAAGCAGCCGGACCTCAGGCGGTAATTCTGGTGGTCGGTTATCCCAGACTGATATACGAAAACGGTGAAACTTCCTTTTACAGGCCTCAGGATGCCAAAGCATTCAACGATGACATTTCCCGATTGAATCAGGAAATATCAAAAATGGTGGACTCTTGCAGAGATGAAGGGATGAATATTTACTTTGTAAGCGTTGAGGAAGCTTTTGAATCTGACGGAGGTCATCAGGCATTTTCCAAAGAGCCGTGGATTAATGGAATTATTAAGGGAGCACAACCGGAGGAGCTGTATGACAATACTCCGGTAAGCGGCGCTTCTCTTCATCTTAACGCTCTCGGTGCCAAGGCTTATGCGGATTGCGTAAATGCCAAAATCCGTGAACTTGAGGCTGCAAAAGAAAAAACAACACTTACCGTGAAGGCCAGAAATCTTTTCGACAGAACGAAAGGAGTTTCTTTTGCTGATATTACGGTCAGTGATGAAAGCGGAAAGACGGTGATAACCGACAAGGCAGACGAAGACGGAAACTTTAGCTGCACTATAAAAGAAGGCAAGTATAAGGTGGTGGTTTCTGCATCGGGATATGCCAATTTTTCCTCGAACGTAACGGTGGTTAAAAATCAGGAGAATGTCGTTGAAGCCCTTCTTTTCATGCAGGGTCAGATTTCAAAAACCGGCATGCTGAAAGGCGCGGTTTTTGATGCTGTCTCCAAGACCGGTGTCTCGGGTGCAACCTTAAAAATCAGGGCAGGATGGAACAATACAAAAGGAACTGTTTCCGCCACTGCCACAACGGATAAAACCGGTAATTATTCCTTTAATCTTTCTGAGGGCAAGTACTGCATTACGGTTACAAAAAGCGGATATGCCACAAAGACCGTAAATGTTACGATAGAAGCAAAAGTAATCGGCAAGCAGGACATCTTCATTGAGTCTCGAAATTCTGCCAATGACTTTGAATTCGAGATTACGGATGAGTTTTTGACGGATGAGTCGGATATTACTGCTGAAGACGTTTCCGGCGCGGATTCGGAGAACGTTTTGGAGGGTGACGTTGAACTCGGAACAGAAGTTGAATCTGAGGAAGACGAAGCACAGGAACCGGAAAAAGAAGAATATGAATAAATAAGAGAAACTGTCGCATCTTTTGGTGTGGCAGTTTTCTTTATATTTTTTCAAATTAATTCAGTTGACAAAAGAAAAAACTGCTAGTATCATGTGCGTAGTACTAAAAAGGAACACTAATGGTGGAGTATATGTCCGACGCAGTTTTTTTAGACAATTTAAAGGCTTTCGGGCTGACCGGTCAGGAGGCTCTCATATATGAAGCTCTTTTAAAAAAGGGCACCATGACAGGCTACGAAGTGGCCAAGGACACGGGAATTTCACGGTCTAACGCCTACAGCTCATTAAGCGGCCTCGTTGATAAGGGCGCAGCCTACGTCTGGGAGGGTGAAGTTACCAAATATACGCCCGAGGACGTAAATGTTTTTACCGGCAAGATGCTTAAGGACCTTGAAAAGCGGGCTGCGATTCTTAAGGAGCATGCCCCCGGCAAGGTGGACATGTCGGAAGGCTATATCACTATAAGCGGTACGGACAATATCAGGAATAAGATATCCGACATGCTTAACAAATGTGAGTTAAGGCTCTACATTTTAGCTGAATCTTCTCTTCTGAAAGAGTATGAGAGCGAACTTGCCAAGCTTGTAAAGAGCGGTAAGAAGGTTGTTATTTTAAGTGACGATTTTAAACTTCCCGGTGCCACGATTTACAAAACGGTTCCGGAAAGGGGACAGCTTCGTTTTATAACGGATTCTTCTTTTGTCCTGACAGGAACCCTTTTTAACAACGATGAGGACAGATGCCTTTACTCCGGCCAGAGCAATCTGGTTTCGGTCATGAAAGAGGCTCTGAGAAATAAAATCATTTTGATACAAAACAATCTCAAGGAGGAAATACAACTATGAAACTTGCTATTTTAGGATACGGTAACCTTGGAAAAGGTATTGAATGTGCCGTTAAGCAGAACAAAGACGCAGAACTTAAATATGTTTTTACCAGAAGAGATCCCGCAACTGTTAAGATTCTTACCGAAGGCGTTAGCGTTAAGAACGTAAGCGAGATTTTGGATTATAAAGATGATATCGATGTGCTCATCATCTGCGGCGGAAGCGCAACCGATCTTCCCGAGATGACTCCCAAGTATGCTCAGTATTTTAACGTAATCGACAGCTTCGATACTCACGCACGCATTCCCGAGCACTTTGCCAATGTCGATAAGGCAGCCAAAGAAAGCGGCCACACAGCCCTTATTTCCGCAGGCTGGGACCCCGGCATGTTCTCTCTTAACAGACTCTATGCCAACTGCATACTTCCCGAAGGTAACGACTACACTTTCTGGGGCAAGGGTGTAAGTCAGGGCCACTCCGATGCTATCAGAAGAATCGACGGAGTTAAGAACGGCAAGCAGTATACCATCCCTGTTCCCGAAGCTTTAAGAGCAGTAAGAGCAGGCGAGAATCCTACACTTACCACCAGACAGAAGCATACAAGAGAGTGCTTCGTAGTAGCCGAAGAAGGCGCAGACCTTGCCCGTATTGAGCGGGAGATTAAGACCATGCCCAACTACTTTGATGAGTATGATACCACCGTACACTTTATCACCGAAGAAGAGCTTCAGCGCGACCACGCAGGCATTCCTCACGGCGGTTTCGTGTTCCGTTCGGGTGTTACCGGCTGGAACAAGGAAGACAAGGCTATTATCGAATACAGCTTAAAGCTTGACTCCAACCCCGAGTTTACGGCATCCGTTCTTGTGGCATATGCCCGCGCCATCAACAGACTCAACAAAGAAGGCTCCGTAGGATGCAAGACAGTATTTGACGTAGCACCCGCATATTTAAGCCCTCTTTCAGGCGACGAACTCAGAGCTCATCTTCTTTAATCAGGAAGGATTTAATATGAATTCATACATCAATAAAGTCGATTTTTTTAAGGGTAACAATCCCGAAGATATAGCACAAAAATACGGCACACCTGTCTACGTATACAACGAAGACATTATTCGCGCCCACATGAAAAGTGTTGCGGGAGTCATTACCAAATACCCTTACACAGCCAACTATTCCGTGAAAGCCAATACCAACATTCACATTTTGAAGTTCGCTCTTGAAGAGGGTGTCAACTGTGATGCCATGAGCGAAGGCGAGATTCGCATGCTTGAGGCGGCGGGCTTTCCTTATGAGCGCATTTTCTTTGTGCCCAATAACGTGTCCAAAGAAGAAATGCAGTATGCAATCGACAGAAATATAATGACCAGCTGTGATTCTCTTTCGCAGCTTGAACAGTACGGCGAGCTTAACCCCGGCGGAAAGTGTGCGGTTCGCATTAACCCCGGCGTAGGAGCAGGCCATCACGAAAAGGTTGTAACCGGCGGCAAAAAAACAAAATTCGGCATTTCGGAGACCGACATAGACAAAATTTTTGAAATCTGCGACAAATACAACCTTACGATAGCGGGAATCAACCAGCATATCGGTTCTTTATTCATGGAACCCACCCCCTATCTTGAGGCGGTTACCAATCTTCTAAGAATCGCAAAGCGTTTTGACAACCTTGAGTTTATAGACTTCGGCGGTGGTTACGGCATTCCTTATCACAAGCTTGACGACCAGCCCGAATACGATATGGAAGGCTTCAAGAAGAGCCTTGAGCCCATTATCGATTCTTTCGTAAAAGAATACGGAAAGGCTCCTCTCTTTAAGTCTGAGCCCGGCCGATACTGTGTTGCCGAAGGAAGCGTTATCCTCGGAAGAGTACACGCTACCAAGGACAATTCAGGTCATCATTTCATCGGAACCGACGTGGGCATGAACGTTCTGGTACGACCTTCCATGTATGATTCCTGGCATGATATTGAGATTTTAAGAGACGGCAAGCCTGTTTCAAGAGATAATCTCATTGAGCAGAACGTGTGCGGCAATATCTGCGAGTCCGGAGACCTTCTTTGTAAGGACAGACTCCTTCCCGAGGCGCAAAAAGGCGACCTGGTATGTGTGCTTGACACAGGTGCTTACGGCTACAGCATGTGCTCCACGTACAATTCCCGTCCGAGACCGGCGGAGGTGTGCGTAATGTCTGACGGAAGCCTTAAGCTTATCAGAAAAGCGGAGACTTATGAGGATTTGCTCAAGCTTATGTAGTTGGAGGATATTACCAACAACTTCTTAAAAAATCAATTTCAAATTTACAAAAAAGTTCTTGAAAATAGACTGAAAGTGAATTATCCTTTTAAGGATAACAGTTAACAGGTACAAAGGGACCCGACATGATTTTATCACCTTCTATTTTGGCGGCAGATTTCAAAATACTTGGGCAGCAGATTCATGAAGCCGATGAGGCGGGCGCCGATTACATCCATGTTGATGTAATGGACGGCTCTTTTGTTCCTTCCATTTCTTTCGGAATGCCTGTTATCACTTCTATCAGGAGCGCTACCGATAAGGTATTTGACGTACATCTTATGGTAGTAGAACCTATCCGCTACATTGAAGAGTTTGCCAAATGCGGAGCAGACATCATTACCGTTCATTACGAGGCGTGCAGCGATGTTAACGCTACTATAGATGCCATTCATAAAGCGGGCTGTAAGGTGGGATTATCCGTTAAACCCGCCACACCCGTAGACGTTTTGTTTCCTTTTTTGGATAAGATAGATATGGCGCTTGTAATGACAGTTGAACCCGGTTTCGGCGGGCAGAAATATATGGATACCACAACTCCCAAGATTAAGGCGATTCGTAATGAAATTAACGCAAGAGGCCTTTCCGTTGATGTTGAAATCGACGGTGGAGTGACCAAAGAAAACATATCCATGATTCTTGACGCCGGCGCCAATGTCATCGTTGCCGGTTCAGCGGTATTTAAGGGTAATATTGCTTCAAATGTTAAATATTTCAAAGGACTATAAACCTCTTTTACCGGAGGTTTTTTCTTTACCATTAATTTTTTAGTGCAAAGGAGACACGAAATGGGAAAAAGAAACGATATTAAAAAGGTGTTGATAATAGGTTCAGGTCCTATCATCATCGGACAGGCATGTGAGTTCGACTATTCGGGTACGCAGGCCTGCAAAGCATTAAGAAAGTTAGGCTATGAGATTGTTCTGGTAAATTCCAATCCCGCCACAATCATGACGGACCCGGGAATTGCGGATGAAACATACATTGAGCCTCTTAACGTGGACAGACTTGAAGCAATCATTGCCAAAGAAAGACCCGACGCAATCCTTCCCAACCTCGGGGGACAGTCAGGACTTAACCTGTGCTCGGAGCTTTCAACTGCCGGCGTTCTTGACAAGTACGGCGTTAAGGTAATCGGTGTTCAGATTGACGCCATCGAGAGAGGCGAAGACCGTATCGAGTTCAAACAGACCATGGAAAAACTCGGTATTGAAATGGCTCGAAGCGAAGTTTCCTACTCTGTTCGGGAAGCGCTTGACATTGCAGACAGACTCGGCTACCCCGTAGTACTTCGTCCCGCATACACCATGGGCGGAGCAGGCGGCGGCCTTGTATACAATAAAGAAGAACTTGCTACCGTATGTGAGAGAGGTCTTAAGGCTTCCATGGTAGGCCAGGTTCTTGTAGAAGAATCAATTCTTGGCTGGGAAGAACTCGAGCTTGAAGTTGTA
>JAEEGL013387581.1_pt1 | contig 10806 bp, 9 predicted proteins | sample 9134231 | NCBI WGS metagenome assembly JAEEGL01 (sample SAMN16246548, study PRJNA631951) | gut metagenome | biome: gut microbiome; feature: rumen; material: fiber-attached | host: Bos | place: Iran: Karaj | collected 2018-10
GTTATTTCACACCGTGGTTATGCAAAACGCACAGTTCTTTCAGAGTTTAAGGCACAAAGACGTGGCGGTAAGGGTGTACACGGTGCTGCAAATATGGATGATGACTTTGTTGAACATCTCTTTGTTGCATCATCACACGATGTCTTGTTGTGTTTTACATCGCTTGGAAGATTGTATTGGTTAAAGGTCTATCAGATTCCAGAAGGTGGACGTACCGCACGCGGTAGGGCGTTAGTAAATCTCTTAGAGTTAAAAGAGGATGAAAAGGTTTCTGCAATCTTACCAATTCAGGATTTCTCAAGTGATAGCTGCATCCTTATGGCAACCAAACAGGGTGTTGTTAAAAAGACTGAATTAAAAGAATTTAGCAATCCGCGTAAGGGTGGTGTTAATGCTTGCTCATTAGATGAAGGCGATAGCTTAATCGGAGTTGCTCTAACATCAGCTGGTGATGATATCGTTCTTGGAATGAAGAGCGGTATGGCGATTCGTTTTGCGGAAGCAAATGTTCGCGCAATGGGGCGTACCGCTAGGGGCGTTACCGGTGTTCGTATGGATGAAGGGGATTGCGTTGTTGGTATGGCAGTTGTTCCTGCGAATGCTGAAGATGATCTGTGTTTAATGACTGTTTGTGAAAACGGTTACGGTAAACGCACCAAGCTTACCGATTATCGTACTCAAGGTCGTGGCGGAAGAGGCTTGATCGACATTAAGACTGATGAAAGAAACGGTTGCGTTGTTGGTGTCTGCCCAGTTCATGACAGGAACGGCTTAATGCTTATCACCTCTGCTGGTAAGGTTATAAGGATCAATACCTCTGATGTTTCAATGGTTGGGCGTAACACTAAAGGCGTGCGTCTAATTAATCTTGATGAAGGCGAAAAAGTTTTGGACATTGCGCACTTTGAGTCTGAGGATGAAGAGGACGTAGAAGAAGGTGAAAACAATCCAGAGCAGGAGGCATAAGAGATGCTTGCCGTTTTAGGTCTAGGACATTGGGGAACAGCCATCGCACAACACCTTGCATCAAAAGGCGAAGATGTTTTGGGCTGGTCAGTAGATGATGGTGTTGCAGATACTATTAATTCTGAACACCGTAATCCGCGTTTTTTAAGTCATATTCAACTTTCAACTAATGTTCGAGCAACTGATGATATTTCAGAGGTTGCGAAGTGCGATCGAATGGTTGTTGTTTTACCATCGGCTGCTTTTAGTGATGTGTTGCCAAAGGTTGGTGATGTAAAGGGGCGTTTAGTTATTAGTGCAACAAAGGGTTTGGATGCCGCTTCGGGGTTAACACCGCTTCAATGCATTGAAAAATATCTACCAAATTCTAGAAGAGCTGTTATCTCAGGGCCAGGTTTTGCAAAAGATATTGCAGCGCATTATCCTGCAGGTTTGGTTGCAGCGGCGTATGATGAAGCAACAGCAAAAGAAACACTCGAACTTTTCTCTAGTGAAACACTAAGAATTTATAGCTGCCTTGATCCGTTAGGGGTAGAGATCGGTGGTATCGTAAAGAATGTTATTGCGATTGCTGCTGGAGTATCTGATGGTTTGCAATTGGGCGATTCTGCAAGAGCAGGTGTGATAACAAGAGGGCTTGCAGAGATGATGCGTCTTGCTGTGGCGCTTGGTGCAGAAGCACAAACGTTGTCTGGTCTTTCTGGGCTTGGTGATTTAGTGCTTACGGCAACGTGTGATAATAGCCGTAATCGTACCGTTGGACTAAGATTAGGTCGTGGTGAAAAGATCGATGAGATTATAAAGACACTCGGTTCTGTGGCAGAGGGTGTTCATACAGCAGCGTTAGTTGTTAAGCTTGCGCGGAGTGTTGGTGTTGAAATGCCAATCTGTGAACAGGTGCAGTTATTGATTGAAGGAAAGATCTCACCGCAGATGACCCTTAAAAATTTGATGACCAGACCATCAAAGAGCGAATTTTATGGACTGTAAAAGGGGTTAATGACAGACATTACTGAAGTTTATCGTTTACTAAAGGCATTCACGCAGGGGCTTTCCCATAAAGTTAGAACTCCACTTTCTGTTATCTCGAACGAAATGGTTTATCTTCCTGGAACGGAGGAGCTGCTATCCCCCAAACGGTGTAAAGAGATAGCAGAGATCTTGCAACTTTCAACCCTTCCTGCAGCGGATGATTTTGGCGAGATGGAGCTTAGCCATTTTTTTGAGCAGCTCGGCATTGAAGCAGAAGCTAATGATATGAAGATCAAAGCTTCTGTTAATATGTTTAGAAAAATCTTCAAACTCTTAAAGCTACTCTTAAAAGTTGATGATATAAAAATTGAAGTTCAAGACAAAAAATTAATTTTAGGTTGTCTTTCAAATATGACGATTGCCGCAACATTCGATGGTGCTGTAACATCGTTCACAGAGTGTTTTTGCGAAAAGTTCGCAGCAGATACCTATATGCCACCTCTACTAGATGTGATGCTTAGTTATCATGCAGCAAAAACACGCATTGCTGTTAGCGATGGTTTAACTGTGACTATTGAGGTGCCATTACTATGACATCGGTCTTAATTGTTGATGATGATGGCGATGTTGTTTTAACTCTGACCAGAGCCTTAAAGGCGAGTGGCTTGGATGCAAAGCTGCACGGAGCTTCAACTGCAGAAAAAGCTAAGGAATTTTTTACTAAAGAAAAACCAGAAGTTGTTGTACTAGATCTCTGTCTTGAGGTCGGACGAGGTGTTGAGAGTGGTTTTGAGTTGCTCCGTTATTTTGTGCGTGAAGATCCTTGTTGCAGAGTGATTATCTTAACTGGTCACGGTAGTATTGAACACGGTATCAGAAGTATCAGCGATGGCGCTGCTAATTTCTTAGAAAAACCAGCGGATATTCCACATCTGAAAGTTTTAATTGAAGATGGTATTACACAGTCAAAATTAAAGCGTGCCTACTTAGAGCTTCGTCAAAAAACGGAGCAGCAAGATATAGCGAGTTTAATTGTGGGTGAGAGCCCTGCCATAAAGAAGGTTATCGCTGATGTTAAGTATGCAGCGAGTACTAATCAGCCAGTGTTGCTTACAGGAGAAACTGGAGCTGGTAAGGGGGTTTGTGCAGCAGCAATTCATAAGCTAAGTAATCGCAGTAACTTTAAGTTTATCCGTTTTCAGCCGCACTTCGGTAATGCGGATATGGTGCATAGCGATCTCTTTGGTCATAAGTCAGGTTCCTTTACAGGTGCTGAAGGAACAAGAAGTGGTTTACTTTTAGAAGCATCGAAAGGGACTTTCTTTTTAGATGAAGTTGATGAAACACCGCTTCAAACACAGGTAGCATTACTCGGTGTTTTGCAAGAAAAGAAATTCCGGCCTGTTGGTAGTGATACATTGTTGGATGCAGATTTTAGGTTAATTTCAGCGACTAATATTGATATTCAAGAAGCGATGACGTCTGGTAAGGTCAGGCAGGATTTTTATCACCGTATCGCTCACTTTACGATAGAGATTCCGCCTTTGAGGGAGCGTTTAAGTGATATACCACTTCTTGCTGAGAACTATCTTTCAAAGTTACAGCGTAGTGAGAACATCAATGTCTTTGGCTTTAGTGATAAAGCGTTCGAAACTTTGATGAACTACAATTGGCCAGGTAATGTGCGTGAACTTGAAGCTACTTTAGAAGGGTGTATATATCGTGCGCAGTATAATGAACATCGTACGGTTGAAGTTGATGATATTAATTTAAGATCAGGTTCAGTAAAGGCATTAACCTTTCAAGAAAAAGTTGCTGAGTACAAACACCGTCTTGTTATGGAAGCACTTGCCAAGAATGACAATAATCAAGTCAAGGCGGCCAAGTCTTTAGGAATTGACCGCGGAACGTTAATTAGAATTATGAATCAGGAATAGATTTCGTAGTCTAATCTAATTTGGCATTCTTATAATGTTTCAATTGCCCCTTTTCTTCTAATTCAATGAGTTTTTCATCAATAACTTCTCTAAGGGATAACATAACATTTAATGAACTGCCTGGCACAGAGCACTCGTAGTTTGTTATATTGTCGCCACCAACAAAGGAGCTAGCTTTTAATTTCGCATCACTGCCCTCTGATATATATTGTTTTGCAAGAGTTAAAAAGATCATCAAATCATTTTCAGGTATCAGGTCAGCAGGGGAGATTGCTCCTTTTGTATCCAGTGTCTGAAAAATGACGTCATTAACTATCTTGCGTAACGTTAACAAATCACTAGCGTCGTCATACCACAGATTCTGAAGGAGATATAAACCACGCCCTAACTCTTCACTTGCCTCTCTTCTATAAGAATCACCAGTTCCAAATGATAGACTCTCAAGAGGATTATGATCACTAGTACTTGGACCAAAAGACATACCACCCATTTTTACCACCTATAAAAAAGATACGGATTTATGTTATTATATTAGCCATATTAATCAAGTTTTTTCGCTTTTTTATGAAAATACCTAGAGGAGAGAGGATACTTGGATCTGGCAGTTAACACTGTGATTTTTAACGATAATTTCAAAATTTTTTTGACTAAGAACTGCATAAACGTAAAATACTTATCATAGCTGATGGGTTAACCTGTGGCGGCTTGTTTCTGTCGTGCTTTGTCGAAAGGAGATAATTATGGGATTTTTTAAATTAAATTTTAGTAGCGATGCAGGTGGTGGCTTCGCTTCACCAGAAAAACAAGATGGCACATTAGACGGTAAGTTCTCATCCACAGAGGAAGCTAGCGAAATTTCTCAGGAAGCAAAAGAAGATTATTTGCGAAAAGTTGATGAGATTATTCGTCGGATGGATGAAGAATACGAGAGTCGAGGAGATCCCGATAGAGATGATGACAGCATCATTGAAGATTTAACAGTAATGGAAGATGATGGCTTTAGAGGAGCGTTGAGTGGTGATGATAAATTTCTAAAAGCCATCACAGAGTGGACAATAAAGTGTCTAGGAGATGATAGAGATAATTCTCATCGTTTAATGGAAATCACAGAGTTGGGTACCTGTTTTAAGGATCTAGCCGGATTATCAGATGTTGCAAGCGCTATTTATAATGATCAAAAAGTACAAGAGGCAGCTAGTCTTGCAGTTGTAAACCACCTTTTGAGTTATGGTGCAAATAAAGAGTTGTACAATTTTCTTGATAATGTTGACCGCTATCTTGGAAGAGAAAAAACAATTGACTTCTTAGGTAGCGACTCCATGGTTAGCGCTATTAAAAGAGCAGCGTGCTTTAATGGAGAAGAAGAACACAATGTTCGAATATCTAAAAAAGATCCAAGTTATACAGTTGCCATAGCTGGACTTGTAAAAGCTTATGAAGTTGATAAAAGCGATCCAGAACTTATAGGTCTGATATTACAAAGTCTGCCATCACAAATTAAGCGTATATGGCAACCCGAATCTTTGGAAGAACAACCCAAATCTTTGGAAGAAACAGTTAAGGATCTATCAAGCCTAATTAATAACATGAAAAAGGCTCATATTGATGAATTAATACCTGTGGTATTGGGAAATGATGAGTTAATGGACATGCTATCCACTAAGGTGATAGATGACATTAGAGAGTTGAGATCTGTTGAAAATACAAAGAATTTACGCGGTGTTTTAAGTAAAGAGGGGGTCGAAGAAGATAAAATCGAAAGAATAATGAAAATGGCTGTAAAAAAATACCTAAGTAATTATGTCTTGAAAGATCTTCGTACCAATGGTGCAGAGTCTGTCGGCGCATTTATTGATGAATTAAGGTCTCTTGGTGGCGCAGCAGCACAACAGGTTGATGCATTTAAGGAAAACATTCAAAAGTTAGCTGATGTTCTGAATTCCTAAAGACGGATGTACAAAAAGAGACCTTTGACTAGTATAATCTCTAAATAGCAGCTAAGTTGAGACAGGTTGCAGTTACAGGTGCGACTTACCAAGCATCGTGCAGTGATGAATAAAGCTTCGTCTTATAACTTTTGGAGCTTACGTCTTTAGATGAAACATCTCAGTCGCACCGAGACGGTGCGACAACGAGAAGCTTCGTCTTATAACTTTTGGAGCTTGCGTTCTAAGATAAAACTTTTCAGTCGCACCTCCGACTACGATTATCTTTCCCATTACAGAGCGATAGCCATTGCCCGTCACGGCTAGTGACCTGGTTGCAGGTTGTATTTTCCTTAATTGTCCAACCTGCTTCATCGGTGTAAAATTAGGCAAAAGGTTATTTTGATAAATTTAGGTGATTTATGAAATTTGTAATTGTTGGAGCAGGTGTTGTCGGATTGGGTGTTGCTGAAAAGCTTGCTGACAATGATCACGAAGTTGTGCTTATTGAGAAAGATGATGCTGCTATCCAACGCATTCCAGCATCACTTGATATCAGGGTTCTGCGTGGTAACGCTTGCTCAGTGCAGCTTTTGCTTGATGCCAATATTAAAGATGCAGATTATGTTATAGCTGCTAGTAATAGTGATGAGGTTAATATCTCGGTTTGTCTTTTATCTAAGATCTTAAATCCAGCGACAAAGAGGATCGCCAGAATTCACGATATTGATTTTGAAAAGTATGGAATAAATGAAAGTGATCTTGCCCATTACTTTGATTTAATAATTGATCCAGACCAAGCAGGTGCGGAGTATTTGTTAAGATTGATTAGAGCTAACGGAGCTCGTGATATTGTTGAGTTTGCAGATGGAAAGTTGGTTGTTTTGGGATTGGAAATTAAGGCTTCATCAAAGCTGAATGGTAAACGTCTAGCAGCACTTAAGGGGAATATTCCAGAGTTTCCTTTTCTGATTTTGGCTGTAATGCGTGGTAAGAATATGATTATTCCACGCGGAAAAGATAAGCTGAAGGAAGGCGATCTTGTATATATCATTACCATTTCAAAAAAGATTGATTTAGCGTTTGAGCTTACAGGACGAAAGTTAGCTACACCTAAATATGTGGTGGTTTGGGGTGGTAGTAATCTTTCTCTTAGTGTGGCGGATATTCTCGAAGCAACTGCTATTCAGACGAAGTTAATTATTGCAGATGAAGAGCTTGGAATGGAGCTTGCGGATCGTTATAAGCGGATTTTGGTTTTGTCAGGTGATTGTTCTGATATGCAGCTTCTTGTTCAGGAGAATATTGCTGAAGCGGACATATTTATCGCTGCTACTGATGATGAGGAAAGTAATATTCTTAGTAGTATCCTCGCGAAAAAGCTTGGCGCCAAGTCCAGCATGGTTATGATTAACAAAAATGAATATCTATCACTACTTCCAACACTTGGTATTGATTCGCTTGTTAATTCACATATCGCAGCGGCTTCTGCGATATTCCGTTATATTCATGCAGGTTCTGTCCTGTCAGAGCTATCACTTGAACAAACCAATGCGGGTTTTGTCGAGTTTGAGGTTCCACTTAAATCAGATCTGTTAGGGAAACAGATAAAGGATATCGGTTTCCCCAATGGGGTTTTAATAGCGGCTATTGAGCGTGCAGGTGATGTTATTATCCCTCAAGGAGAGGAACAGATCTTGGAGAATGATGTTCTGGTACTGTTCCTTCAAAAGTCAGAGATGCGCAAACTTGGTAAGATGTTGAGAATTAAATTTGGAATGCAAGAGTAGTGCGCTAAATTTATCCTTATAATTACAATGAAGTGGTACTTACCTTAGTTAACTGATTAGTGCAATTGTTGCAGCTACCATATCGCTAACTTGACTTAGAACTTTGGAGTTCGCTTCATAACCACGTTGCATTAATACCAATTTTACAAATTCATTTGCCATATCAACGGTCGAGTTTTCAAGGGCTCCACCTTCGATTGTTCCGAGTGCAGCCTCACCAGGTGTGCCAATGGTTATTTCGCCAACATTGTTACCGATTGCGAATAAGCCATCACCATCACGGCTTAGTCCATCAACGTTTTGAACCCTTGCGATCTGAAGTTTTGCAACAACAGTTGTCCAGCCACTATCAAGGGTAGCGGTAATTTCACCTTTATCGTTAATGCCGTATTCTGTGACGTTGCCTGCAGCTTGACCATCAGCATCTGCATTTGAGATGTTTGAAGCTGTTGCATATTGCGTCATATTTGAAAAATCAAAATTAATATTTGAGGCAGCTGCACCTGTAAATGTTGCTGTTGCTGTCAGGGTGTTACCTTCAGTGATTTTGCCGTATTCGTCGAATTTTATATTCGTTTGTCCGATAAGCTTTGGAGCGCTGTCTTCGCTTCCTGTATCCTTAGTATCAATATATGCTTGAGCCGTCCAGGTATTTGTACCTGTTTTCGAGAAATAAATGGAAACGTTGCGAGATTCTCCGAGTGAATCATAAATCTGCATTGAAGTGCTGAATGTTGCTGCAGTATCCAGTTCCTTAAAACTGGTTGGATTAGCAGGTACTGCTGTTACCGCAGATCTACTTGATAAATTGCCGCCGAGAGAAGCAGCTGTTGTGGCTTTTCCGCCGAGATCTAATTCATAAAGATTAATATCGCCTAATTCAGCGTTATCACCAGTTAAGCCGAGAACATGATTACCTGTTGATGTTTCAAGGAAACCATCACGGCTGATTTGAAAATTTCCAGCACGAGTAAGTTTAGGAGATGCAGGGTCACCAACGATGAAGAAACCGTGTCCCTGGATTGCGGCATCAAGACCACGACCTGTTGATTCAATCACTCCGTTTTCCTGCATCTGCCTGACGCATTGCATCCGAGCGCCGCAGGTTGTGCCGTTTGATATACCATTTGGAGTAACGGTACCTGCTAGAATATCGGCAAATTCTGATCTTGAGGTTCGATATCCAATTGTATTTGCATTGGATATATTATCGCCGATAACTGAGATGGCCTGACCATGAACGTTCAATCCTTGACAACTTGTGGTAAGCGCAGTTTCTAATCGCATACATTCTCCTTCGTAGCGGTAGTACAAAATTACCGTAATTCATCCTTTAAAACGGTAATTTTTGCCGTTTTGATAGGGTAAACCCCTCTCAACACCTTATAGAGCAAAGAGTATGCCTATTAGGCAGGTGGCCAGAAATAGGAAACGAGTAGCGGGCATTTAGTAGCAGATTGCTGGGTAGCAGGTGTGAAAAATGTTTTGTGTTCGATCGTCCCGTAGGGACGACTTAAGGCTAGGCGGGTGCGCTTGCGCGCCCGTTAGTGGAATTTTTCCCCCCCAACCGTGCCCCGTAGGGGCGCAATAAAACTTGGAAATAAAATATGGACACTCATCAAATTGTAGCACGGGGTGCGGGTGGGGGTATGTATCGTGTACGGGGGTTGCTCACTACGCAACTAACGTTGCTCCGTTCGCCTACCCCTAAAACGCTCCTCCGGAGCGGTAATCTCCAAATTTGGTTTCCAAAAAATGGACATTCATCAAATTGAAGAGATCCTTCTACTGTTAACTGGATGCAGGATACTGGTTTCAGTAGGCAGGTTTCAGGATCTGCAATCGGCAACCTGCTACCCGCTGTCGTTTTTTTTGAGTGTCCATAATTTGCATAATTTGTAACTTGCTGTATATAAAGGATATATGCAGAAGGTATGGATCATAATAATAACATTTTTGCTTTTATCGTTCAGTGCCATAAGTTGCGCTGAAGCCAATAAAAAGGAGGTCGTTACTGCCTTCTTCGTCAAGGAGGGTGGTAAACAAACCCAGTCCTTTAGTTTGCAGATCTCTAAAACTAATGCTGAGCGTCAACAGGGGTTGATGAATGTAAAATCTATGCCATCTACTTCTGGGATGTTGTTTATTTTTCCAGATGAAAAAATCCGTTATTTCTGGATGAAGAATACCTTTATATCACTTGATATAATCTTTCTTGATAAGAATTTTAAGGTTATTGGAATTGCACCTCGTACAAGAACCCTAAGTGAAAAATCGATCTCAGTTTTTAGACCCAGCAAATATGTAGTTGAGCTGAACGCCGGAATTACTGAGAAACTCGGCATTAAAGAGGGTAGTACATTAAAAGTATTGAAAGAATTACCAGAGGCCATAGAATAATTTTATTCTCCAACTGTTAAGAAAAATTTTGATTTTGACGACTTGTTTCATTGGGTAAATCTATTTTTTGATTTAAGACAATGAAGCAGTTAATACGATCTCTTAAATTCAAATTAATTCGAATCAATACGTCATTAACCTTATTATTGTCCCTTTTTGTTATTGGGTTTTTGTTTGTAGACTCGTGTTTTGCAGAACCGATTACATTGTCAGTAGAAAAGGTATCACTTGGTAGCGCTCATACATGCGCCAAGACTAGTGATGCGATTTTCTGTTGGGGAGGTAATGCAAAAGGTCAATTAGGAGATGGCACTTTTACTGGTAGTTTGTACCCAACTGAAATTACGTCTGATTTGTTTGATGTTACTTTGGGAACAGGTCACACTTGTGGTCTTTCGTATGGATATGACCTTTATTGCTGGGGGTGGAATCTTTATGGCCAATTAGGAAATGGGACAGATTCTAATAAGAATACTCCGACAGAGGTAAGTGCTCTTTCGGAAGTGAAGGCAATGAGTTTAGGGGGAAATCATACCTGTGCCATTACATCAGACAATAGGCTTTATTGTTGGGGGTTGAACTCATATGGTCAATTAGGAGATGGGACAAATACCAATAAAAGTACTCCAACAGAAATAACATTTCTTTCTGGTTTGAAGACTATTAGCTCGGGGATAAATCACACTTGTGCCATAACGAATAGTGACAAACTCTATTGTTGGGGAAACAATGCTAGTGGTCAGTTAGGACAAGGAACAAATTCTAATTCGAATGTTCCAACCGCGGTAGATGCTCTTTCAGAAGTGAAGGCAGTGA
>JAEEGL011448683.1_pt1 | contig 10805 bp, 4 predicted proteins | sample 9134231 | NCBI WGS metagenome assembly JAEEGL01 (sample SAMN16246548, study PRJNA631951) | gut metagenome | biome: gut microbiome; feature: rumen; material: fiber-attached | host: Bos | place: Iran: Karaj | collected 2018-10
CGGATACTGCCCCTCTTGCTTCTTAATCTCATTATCTAACTCGTCCTGTAAGCTTTAATACGACAGAAGTAACATGTGCTTCCATCTCGACAATTCTACGGTTTACGCGTGAAACAAAATAGTTATGAAAAATTACAGATGGAATTGAAACAATCAAACCTGCAACTGTTGTAACTAACGCTTCGGCAATTGCACCTGCAAGCAAAGCAGGATCACCCATAGAACCTCCTGCTCCAAGTACACCAAAGGCCTTGATGTTACCTGTTACTGTTCCCAAAAGTCCAAGCAAGGTAGCAATATTTGCAATTGTTCCAAGCGGTGTTAAGAAATGTTCAAAGCGAGGCACAACAAAATCCATCTCGGCTTCTACAAGGTCACGGATATCGCGTTCTTCGTAGCGGCGGCAGTCTATTGCCTTTTTGATAACCTGAGACATTGGAGTGTCTGCCTGTGCACAAGCAACTCCACATGCTTCAAAATCGCCTACAGCAAGACTTGCATTTACATTCTGCATGAGTTTTTCATCGCGCTTACGGATGCTTGCAAAATAAATGCAGCGTTCAATTATAATAAAGGTTGCAATGACTCCGCACAAAATGATTGGAATCATCAAAAGTCCACCAGATTTAAGTGTTTCTAACATATTTCCTCCAGAGATCCCGAAACAAGTTCGGGATGACATTTTTAGAATAAGAATTTAACTAGAAGCGAGGCATTTCCGCTGTTTGAAACGTATTGTCCGGCATACGGGCGTTCCTCGGCTCCAAGTAATTTTAACATATCGTTTACTGAAAGACAAATGCGCACGGCAGAAGATGCCTGAACATAGCCTTCAAGATTGATTACAGGTTTATCTGACGAATCAAGAATATATGCAGTATCAAGGCTTGCACCCCACATTCCTTTCTGGCTCTGAAGTGCAAAGTTTACACTGATTGTATGTTTGTTTTCAAGAACCGGTGTCATAAGCCAATTTGCATGATATTTTGCAGTAGCAGCAAACAACTTATACTTCCAGGTAAATGCAAAGTCTGTAGAAAGTTCATCTCTTGCTTTTTGAGAATATGTGTAGATTCCAGAAACAAGACTTGCAGAGTTTGAATAATCTGGAGTCCATACACCGTTACCAAAAGCAGTTCTATAGAAAGTTGCAGCAACCGTTCCCGTAAAAGAAGTCTTCAAAGGAACGAGGAGAGTTGCCTGTCCAAACCAGTCAGAAGTTTCAGAAGTAAGCTCCTGAAGTCCGCTGAATTTATATGTTCTTTCTAACTGTGCAGTTGTGTTACGCTCAGAAGCAAGACCTCCACTCAAAGAAAGGTTAAGTTCTCTGTCTGAAAAATAAACGGGAAGATTTGTTTCAAGCCCAAGTGCAAACGGAGGAATAACTTTGTTTTCGCCTATTGTATTTCCTACGACAACACCTGCATCTGCAAAGAGTCTGATTTTTTCATTCTGCCATGCAAACAAAAGTCCAAACTCTCCGCGGTTAGAAACCTTATTCCAGGCTTCCATGTCATAAAGTGCATCGAACGAAATTTCAAAGCCTTCATGGAGCCACGAAATCTTAAACTCAGGATCTACAGTTACGCGCGAGGTATTCATTATCCACTTTGGAACGTCAAAGCCTTCTACGCTGCTTTTTGTAATGTCTGCGAATCTGTAATAAAACTCACTTCCTGCAACAAAAGAAAGCTGAAAGTCGTTTGGCAAAGACCACAAGAAGCTTGCAGAAAGTCCAACTGCATCCTGATTATTTGCAGCAACGCTTTCTGTTTTACTTTGAAGGCCGTCACCTGAATCTTCATAACGACCTGCAAAACCCCAGCGAAGTTTATTACGGATAAAATCTTTTTCTACTGAAATCAAAGTTGAATGATTTTTGTAGCCGTCTGCAAGATGATGTCCTGCAAAGCCTGCGGCAGAATTATGAGCAAATGAAATCTGAAAAGGATCTGCACCATAAAGACGAGAAACTTCAAATGCACCTGTAAACGACGCAGGATAGCCTCCGCCAATAGTTCCTTCGGCATAAATATTTTTTTCCATGTCATCGGAAGTTGCAGTTACAATATCAGAGTCGTTATCTGCAGAAACAGAAGGAAGCACTGGAACAATATCGCCGGAATTATACTGCGGCTCAAGCACATCATCAAACTCTGGTGCCGGAGCAAAATCTTCCTGTTGATTTGAACCGCTTACAACAGTAGTCAAATCTGGAAGCTCAATCTGACTTTCTTCAGCAGCATCCTGTGCAAAGCCTGCTGCAACAAAAACAGCAAGTACAAGTCCACTTAAAATATATTTTTTCATTTTCATATTCATCATCCTACCCCGCAATTACTTAACAAGATTCATTACCTTGCTACCCTGTTTTGTATTAGGGTACAACTCTACAAGAAGCTCTGCCGTTACTTTGGCATCACCCTTGAGTCCTGCAGCCATAAAGGCATCTGTTGCAGAATACAAGGCTGCAGCTGCTTTATCAGTATCATCACTGCCGCTTGCCCTGTAATATTCAGCAGCCTTCAGATAATATTCTGCGGCTTTTTTAGACTCACCCGATTTATAATAATAGCCTGCAACAAAATCTGCATTCTGTGCGGCATAATACATTTCGTCACCATCCTTCTGGTAATTCAAAAGTTCAAGTGCAAGCTTATATGCATCTTCGTTGTAGTTGTGATCTGCATAAAGCTGAACGAGCTGAGAACCTGCGATACGGCCTTTTTTAGAAGAAGTCTTTCCTGCCCTTTCGTATTCGCTGTTCTTTTCTACAATCTCACGGTCAGTTCCGCTTACAATGCGCTCAAGCTCTACAACCTTCTGTCCAATTCCATCAGAGCTTGCCTGTTCATTGTAATCGCGTACAAGGAGTCTTGCAGTAGAAAGTGCATCGCGGTAGCTTTCCTGTTCGTAATATGCCTGCAAAAGATTTTTATATGCACCGTAAGAATAAATGCTCTTTGGATATTTTGAAACAAGAGTTGTATTCTGCATGATTGCACGGTCAAGCTCACCCATTTTCATATTGCAGTCACCGCTGAAGTAATAAGCGGCATCGGCGTATTTTCCGTTTACATAGTCGTAAATATATTTTGTAAAGCGGGTCTGAGCTTCGCTGTATTTTTGTGCGGCATAATAAATTTCACCTGAACGATATGCGGCATCTTCTGCATTCTGAGTTCCTGCATATTCAACAGTGATTTTTTTATAGGCAGAATCTGCTTTGTCGAGGTCACCCTTCTTTACATAAACTTCTGCCATTGCAAGAATACAGCGAACTGCAAAATCTGATTTTTCAGAAGTATATGCAGAAAGAATATTAATAGCCTTTTCATATTCCTTGCAGTCAGTATAAATTTCGGAACAGTAAATTACGGCATTCTGTTTTTGAGTTTCATTCAAAGAAGCAGCAATCATTTTTTCTGCCATGAGCGCTGCATTTTTAAGGTCGCCGCTCATCAATGAAGATTTTGCTCCAAACTCGCACGCATTGTATAAATAGGAATCTCGTTCTTTATAATCTGTCGTGAAGCTGGAAAAAATCTTATAGGCGTTTTTATAATCTGATGTTTTATATAAACACACGGCTCTGTAATACTGTGCAAACCGCTGATTTTGATAAGTCGTATTTTTTGAGTTTATATATTTTGTAAGCTGTTCGTATGCGGCTCTGTATTCTGCCTGATTATATTTGCACAAGCCTGCAATATAAAAGCCCTGATATTTATTAGAAGCAATTGCCTGATCATAAGCAGCCTTCCAGTTTTCAAGGCGATACAAAACCTTTGCATATTCAACTCTTCCGGAGCCATCAAGCTTTTTATTATTTAAGAGAGTGTTGTACTGTTCGGCAGAAGCTGCATACTTTCCGTTTTTAGCAAGAAGTGCTGCATAAAGCTTTGCACAAGATGTGTCTGCTGCAAACGGCGCGACTATTGCTTCTGCAGTTTTACTGTCTTTTTGTCGCAGATAATATGCAATTATATAAGCATCCTTTGGACCCGGCTTTTTTATTTCTTTGTAATATGACAGCGCTTGTGTAACGTCAGTTTCTTCAAACGCCCAACAGCGCATCATCAATGCCCAGTAAGAATCTGTAATTCCAGGAATATCTTCTTCCCATGCAAAGATTCGTTCCTTGTTCTGTTCAAGCCCCTCAAGCACATCAGGAACTGCTTTTTTCCCATTCTTATCAAGAGCAATTTTCTGGCGGTAAATAAAACATGGAAGCAGCACAGTTTCATCAGAGCTTTCTTCTGCAAGAGTAAAATATTCAAGCGCACCGTTATAATCTTTTTTGCTGTAAGCGGCAACACCAAGATTCAAACGGAATACAGAAAGCATTTCTTTAAAATCTTCATTCTGATTTTTATTAAGGATTGCGTAAGCCTGTGCAACATCACCTGTTTTTTCATAAGCGTCTGCTGCATAAATTGTAAGACCTGCAAAAACCTTATCCTGATAATCTTGAGAAGAAAGCTTATTATAAAGCTTTATTGTGCTTTCATACTGATTGCAGGAATTGTAAGAAAAAATCAGTTTTTGGAGCGCTTCATCGTATTCTGATTTTGTAAAATAACCGCCATTTGAAACCACATATTCAAAAAGAGGAATTGTTTTTTCATACAACTCCATAAAGAAATTTATACGGCCTGCGTACAAAATAGACGAAGGATAATATTCCGTTTTATTTTCGCGCTGTTCAACATCACACGCAGTATGAAAAGCATTAAGCGCATTTACATAATCACCGTCGCAATAATATGCAAGTCCAAGATAATACCAGCACTTTGCATAATCCTCTGCACCAAAATGAATTGATGCAAGAACGTCTGCAAAAGTTTCTTCGGCTTCTTCATAACGATTTAAGATTGTAAGAGCCTGTCCCTTTGCAATTCGCGCTTCTACAATAAATACCGACTCGGGATAATTATTTTCCAGAAGCTCAGCCTGAACTACAACTCCGGGATAATAACCTGCGTTAGAATAAATATTGAGATTATTGTAAATATCAAGCTCTGCGGGTTTAGAAGAGGTTTGCGCCCACAGAAGTGTTGTACATAAAAATATAACTATAAAAATGTTTCGTTTCATTTTTCACGATCACTGCGGATAAAAATCATTGCTTGCTCTGACTCTTGTAAGATAAATATACGAATCCGGATAAATCATACAAAAATCATCAAGCGAAATCTGCCTTCCATTCATATAAACAAAGCAACCGAACGAACCGTTACTACTAAAATACGGGAAAAATGCAACATTATCGTTAAAAACCTTGATTTCTGGAGTAACTGTTTTATCTGTTTCACGGATTGCACCTAAGTAGAAGTTTCCGCTTTCTGTTGCAGCGAGCACATACAAAAGCGACTTAAGCACCGAAATGTTATAGCCTGTATCTTCTATAAATGTGACTGTATTTACAGTTCCCGCACCACTGATTGTTGCTGCAAACGGATTAATCGTAACATCCGTGCCAGATTCATTATACATGTAAACTCTGCCGTTATTTACAGAAACAACTGCGGCAGCAATATTTCGAATCCAGTCAAGCGCAAAATAAAGATTATATTTTTGAGAAAGAACTCCCTGATAGCCGTTGTCTTTTACGGAAACTGTTTCAACAATAAGAGGAGCCCGTTTTAATTTGCTTCCTGCAATTGGTTCAACTAACCCATCGGCAATCCATTTAACAAAGCCTGCAGAAGAAAGATAAAGCTTTGTAGAATCCTGATCATCAGAGTCAAAAGGCTTTCCGTTTGTAATTTGAATAAGCTGACCGTCTTCATCATACATTGCATTTTGAACATACATTATGCGGCCAAGATTTTTCTGAATGACTCCGGCCATCTGAAGCACGCTTCCAAATTTATCACCGTCTACCGTTACATATTTCCATGGCAATGAAATTGACGTCATTTTCATAACGTCGGCAAACGAAATGTCATAAAGCGAAGTAAAAGGAATTCCGGTTGAAGCGCCCTTTGCAGCATAGTTTCCGTAAATCAAAAGGTCTGCAACTGCTGTTCTTCCATATGGAGTAAACTGAACGTAAATGTCTGAGTCTACAGAAAAGTACCAGCGGATTCGAATTGGAGCATCAGTTTTTTTGTCGCGGACTAAAACCCAGCTGCCCGGAGCTTCTCCAGGATAAACCTCCTGCTGCTCGTAGTTTATTCCTTTATTTGAATATACCTTTACATTAATGGTTGCACATGGCGCAACAAAAATCATATAAGTTGAATCAGACTCTTCAAGGCGAACCTGAAACTTCTGACCTGCAGTGTTGTCATAAATCTCCGGCAGATTCATGCGAACTTCATCAAGAGATGCCTCGAACCATCGTTCACGCAAACCCTTTCTGATTTCTGAAGAATCCGGGATTCCCCAGGAATTGTAGTCAGCAAAAATTGGAGCAGCAAGCAAAAGCAGCAGTATGCCTGTAATTAATTTTCTGTTCAACCTTCTCATTTTATCACCTCGGCAGGGTCATCATCTGTTGCACCTTCTGCCCTACTGATTATTCCTTCTACCAAAGTACCATCGCTCATGCGGATTTTGCCGTCTGCAGTTTCATCCGGATGCTTACCGACAGGTGCATTTGAAAGAAGGAGCTTAAGTCTGTTGAGCTGATTAACCTCTGAGCTTCCCGGATCATAATCAATAGCACTGATATTTGACTCTGGGAAACGCCTGCGCAATTCCTTAATCATTCCTTTACCAGTTACATGGTTAGGAAGACACGCAAACGGCTGAACACATGCAATGCTTGGCGCACCTTCATGAATAAGCTCAACCATTTCTGCAGTAAGGAACCAGCCCTCTCCAGTTTGATTTCCAAGCTGTACTATATCATCGACACCTTTCATCATATTGTAAATAGATGAAGGCGGATCAAAACGATGGCTCTTTCTAAGATAATGCTTCATTCTCTGGCGGTAAAGTTCAAGCGCCCAGATAAGGATTCTTGCATTTCGTTCACGCTTACGAGGAATCTTAAGATCCTTGCGGCGGATAATATCAACAGAGAAAGAATAGAAGAAGAAGTCTGCAAGATCAGGCATTACACATTCTGCACCTTCTTTTTCGATTGTTTCAACAATATGATTGTTTGCGGTTGGATGGAATTTTACAAGGATTTCTCCTACAACTCCAACGCGAGGTTTCTTAATTGGTTTAAGTGCAAGCGTATCAAAGTCGCGGATTATTCCTTTAATGAGTCTGTGATATCCTGACCAGCCTGCTCCGTTTTTAAGTAATGCTTCTGCCTTGTCGTTCCACTGTTCGTAAAGCTGATTAGCACTGCCAGGAACTTCTTCATAAGGACGAACTCTGTACAATACACGCATGAAAACATCGCCGATCATACATGCCTTTACAAGACGGTCAATCAAAGTTACAGAAAGCTTAAAGCCCGGATTTGTTTCAAGCCCAAGCGCACTAAGACTTATGACAGGAATGTGTCCCCAGCCTGCATCATTAAGCGCACGGCGGATAAAGCCAATATAGTTTGTAGCACGACAACCGCCACCAGTTTGAGAAATAAGAAGGCTTACATGATCAAGGTCATACTTACCGCTTTCCAAAGCAGCCATCATCTGACCGGCAACTATAATGGAAGGATAACATGCATCGTTATTAACATAGCGCAAACCTGCATCTACTGCTTTAGGATCTACAGAATCAAGAACAACAAGATTGTAGCCTGCAGATTCAAATGCGCGTTTAATAAGACGGAAGTGAATTGGCGACATCTGAGGTGCAATGATTGTGTGTGTATACTTCATTTCTTCCGTAAACACAACGCGCTTATAAGCAGATGATTTATGCGCAGGCTTTACCTTGTTGCGGCGGCGTGCCTTAACTGCAGCAATGAGCGAACGAATGCGGATACGAACTGCACCAAGGTTGCTTCCTTCATCAATTTTTATGAGAGTGTACATGCGGTTCTTTGCTTTAAGAATTTCATCTACCTGATCTGCAGTTACTGCATCAAGTCCACAGCCAAATGATGTAAGCTGAACAAGCTCAAGGTCAGGCATTTCTGAAACAAACTGAGCCGCACGATAAAGTCTGTTATGATATGTCCACTGGTCAATAATGCGCAGCGGGCGTTCAATCTTTCCAAGATGTGCAAGAGAATCTTCTGTAAATACTGCAAGTCCAAGACCCGCAATCATTTCTGGAATACCATGGTTGATTTCCGGGTCAAGATGATATGGACGACCTGCAAGCACAATACCGCTGCCACCCTTTGTAATTACTTCTTCGAGCGCTTCCTCTCCAGCCTTCTGAACGTCAAGACGGAACTGCTCCTGCTCTGCCCACGCCTTTTCAAGCGCATGTTCAATTGCTTCTTTCGTAAGTGACGGGAACTTTGGAAGCAGTTCTTCGCAAAGTCGTTCACCAAGCGCAGCCTTATCATAAATAGGCAGGAACGGATTCATGAATGTTATAGAAGAATCCTGGCGCAAAGCATCTATATTATTGCGAAGTACTTCCGGATAACTTGTTACAATCGGACAGTTGTAATGATTTCCGGCACCCTTGTCTTCGATTTTTTCATAAGGAGCACACGGATAGAATATAAACTTAATGCCGCGCTGAATGAGAGATTCAACATGACCGTGACAGATTTTTCCAGGATAACAAACAGATTCAGAAGGAATCGTTTCAAGTCCTTTTTCGTAAACCTTGCGGCTTGAACGCTGGCTCAGCAATACACGGAATCCAAGTTCGTTGAAGAATGTAAACCACAACGGGTAATTTTCGTACATGTTAAGAACACGCGGAATACCAACGTCTCCAAGTGGAGCATCTTCAGGTCTGCGAGGTACATACCCAAAAAGGCGCTTTGTCTTCCAGTCAAACAAGTTTGGAAGAGCACCAACATCATCGTCGTCAAGACCTGTATTTGCCTTGTTGCTTGCGTCGATTACCTTTGCATCTTCAAGTTCGGCACCTTTTTCGCAGCGGTTTCCTGTAATAAAGGTTCGTTTTTCTGAACCAGTAGAGAATGTATTAATAGTAAGAAGACAGTTATTCTGACACTTACCGCATCGCTTAAGTTCAAGTTCTACTTTAAACTTTTCAAGATCTTCAAGCTTTGCAATACCGGAACGAACATCATGAACTGTATCTTCAGGCTCACCTGGTTTTGGCGCAGTTAAGTCGAGCCACTGATCGTAAGCAATAAGAGCCGAACCATAAGCTCCCATAAGCCCTGCAACATCGGGACGATAAACCTGAACACCTGCAATTTTTTCAAAAGCACGGAGGATTGCATCATTAAAGAATGTTCCACCCTGAACGACAACCTTTGTTCCAATATCACTTGCCTTGCGAAGCTTAATAACTTTAAACAAGGCGTTTTTAATTACAGAATAAGAAAGACCGGCTGCAATGTCTGCAACAGAAGCACCTTCTTTTTGTGCCTGCTTTACGCGGCTGTTCATAAATACAGTACAGCGTGAACCAAGGTCTACAGGCTTCTGGGCCATAAGGGCAATTTTACCAAACTCTTTTACGTCCATGCCCATTGTGTTTGCAAAGTTATCAAGGAAGGAACCGCAGCCAGAAGAACAGGCTTCGTTCAACTGAATGGAAACAATTGCTCCATCTTTCATACGAAGTGCCTTCATGTCCTGTCCACCAATGTCGAGCAGGAACTCTACACCCGGAACAAAAAAGTTTGCAGCGCGGAAGTGAGTAATTGTTTCTACTTCACCTGCATCTACACCAAGCGCAGCCTGGAAAAGTGCCTCGCCATAACCTGTAGAAACTGCGCGTGCAATATAAACATCTTCCGGCAGTTGGGCATATAAATCTTTAAGAACCTTTACTGCAAGCTCAACAGGATTTCCCTGATTGTGGGCATAGAAGTTCCAGATAATGCGGCCGTCTTTGTCTATGAGAACTGCCTTTGTAGTTGTAGAACCAGAGTCCAAACCAAGAAAAACAGGGCCGTGAGTTTTTGTAAGGTCACCGCGTTTTGCTTTTTGTTCTGAATGGCGTACTGTAAATTCATCAAGCTCTGCCTGATCTTTAAAAAGCGGTTCAAGGCGCTGAACTTCACTAAGCTCTGCTCCAACAAGATTTTTTAAGCTGTCGCGGAATTCCTGAAGAGTCGGGAACTTAAAGTCGCTCTGGTCGCCGCTAAATTTTCGTTCTGCACTGAAAGCACAACCGCTTGCAACAAACAGTTGGGAATCCTGAGGAACGATAACTTCTTCAGGTGTGAGTTTTAATGTTTCTATAAAGCGCTGTCGCAGCTGGTCCAGAAAGTGGAGCGGTCCACCAAGGAATGCAACGTTTCCGCGTATAGGCTTACCACAAGCAAGTCCACTAATTGTCTGACTAACTACTGCCTGAAAAATAGAAGCGGCAATATCTTCACGGCGTGCACCTTCATTAATAAGCGGCTGAATATCTGTTTTTGCAAATACACCACAGCGGGCTGCAATAGGATAAATCTGCTGAGCACCTTTAGCAAGCTCGTTGAGTCCCATTGCATCTGTTTCGAGCAGGGCTGCCATCTGGTCTACGAAAGCACCTGTACCACCGGCACAAGTACCATTCATGCGCTGCTCTACTCCACCTTTAAAATATGTAATCTTGGCGTCTTCGCCACCAAGTTCAATTACTACGTCTGTCTGAGGAATAAGTTTTTTTACAGAAGTTGTAGCGGCAATAACTTCCTGAACAAAAGGAACATTAAGCCACTGAGAAACCGAAAGACCACCGGAACCTGTTACTTTTACTGTTAATGTCTGATTTTTTCCGGCAGGAAGCTCTTTTTCAAG
>JAEEGL012159124.1_pt1 | contig 10805 bp, 8 predicted proteins | sample 9134231 | NCBI WGS metagenome assembly JAEEGL01 (sample SAMN16246548, study PRJNA631951) | gut metagenome | biome: gut microbiome; feature: rumen; material: fiber-attached | host: Bos | place: Iran: Karaj | collected 2018-10
GGGTGCCGACGCCGCGCTCGCCGCCGTCCATCGGGTAGCGGCAGGCGGAGACGGCGGCGCGTGCCGTGGCCGCATCGTTGACCATCGGGATGATGACGCCGGCGGGCGCCATGTCAAGCACGGGCTTGAGAACCCAGTTCACCGCCCAGGGAACGCGGACGAAGGGCGCGCATGAGGTACCGCGCACGGCCATGATCTGGTGGAGGAGGTCTGTCTGGTTGAAGGGGGAGTGTTCGCCGTCGATCCAGATGAAATCGAGGCCGGCGTCGCCGAAAAGCTCGGCAACCGCGTCGTCGTAGGAAGTAGTGACAGCGCCAAGACATGTTTCGCCGCGGGCGACCTTGGCCTTGAAGGTTTCGAGGTTGTTGATTTTCATGACTATAATTTTACCACGCCTTCTTCCTTTGGCGCAAAATGTATTGCAGACATGGGATTCTTTTGGTAAAGTTGTTGCGGACGGAGGAAGCAATGGAAAAGACCATCTACACAATCGGACGTCAATTTGGAAGCAACGGCCGGACGATCGGCAAGGCGCTTGCGGAAAAAATTGGGCTGCCCTACTATGACGCGGAACTGATTACGCACGCCGCTGAAATCAGCGGGCTTCTTGAGGAAACGGTCAGAAAATTCGACGAAAAGGCTCCTGAAAACAAGTGGCACCCGTACTGGTTCATGCCATTTCCGGTCAATTTCGAGCCGCTCGGACAGCAGATCTTCAACGCGCAGTTCAAGGCGCTGGAAAAGATCGCGGAGCAGGGAGGAGCTGTCATTGTGGGACGGTGCGCCGACTATGTCCTCCGCGACCACAAGGACCTCGTCAGCGTCTTCGTGCACGCCCCGGACGAGTGGCGAATCGAAAACATCAAGAAGCGTCATCCGGAGGACGCTGCGAACGCGGAGACCGTGATGAGGCGCACGGACAAGTCAAGGGCCTGGTACTACTCGTTCTACACGGGAAAAACATGGGGGGCGGCCGCTTCGTACGACCTCTGCCTAAGGTCTGACCTGATCACGGTCGAACAGGCCGTCCAGCTCATTTGCGACTTCGCCGCCGCGAGACGGCAGACAGAAGGGGAAAAATAGTCCGCTAACTATTGCGCCGCCTGTTCCGCCGCGGCCGCGCGGCGGGTCGGTGCGCTGACAAGAAGCCCCAGAAGCGTCGCGGGGTCTTTCAGCTGGGCCTTGACAAGGTCTGCTGTCACGGTGATTTCGGAGAGGTTCTTGCGGCCTGGCGCCTCGAACATCAGATCCGTCATCAGTTGCTCCATGATCGCGCGGAGGCCGCGCGCCCCTGTCTTGCGTTTCAGCGCCTCGCGGGCCATTTCACGGACGGCGCCGTCATCGAACGAGATCTTGAGCCCGTCCAACTCGAAGAGCTTCTGGTATTGTTTGACAAGGCAGTTCTTCGGTTCGGTGAGGATGCGCACCATGTCGTCTTCCGTCAACTCATCGAGGTTGCAGATGACGGGGATGCGGCCGGTGAACTCGGGAATGAGGCCGTAGCGGACAAGATCCTCAGGTTCGACCTTGGCCTTCCTGTCCGGTGCCGCAGCCGCCGTTTCGCCGTTCTTTTCGCCTCCGAACCCGACCATTTTACGGCCTGTCCGCTGCCCGACGATCGTGTCGAGCCCGACAAAAGCCCCGCCAAGGATGAAGAGGATGTTCTGGGTGTTGATCTTGATGCACTCCTGGTTGGGGTGCTTGCGGCCGCCGTTTGGCGGCACGCGGGAAATTGTCCCCTCAATGATCTTGAGCAGCGCCTGTTGAACGCCTTCGCCGGAAACATCGCGCGTAATGGAGACGTTTTCAGTCTTGCGCGCGATTTTGTCGATCTCGTCGATGTAGATGATGCCGCGCTCGGCGCGGGACACGTCGCCGTCTGCCGCCTGGATGAGCGAGAGAAGGATGTTCTCCACGTCGTCGCCGACATATCCCGCCTCCGTCAACGTCGTCGCATCGGCTATCGCGAAGGGCACGTCAAGGAAACGGGCGATTGTGCGGGCGAAAAGCGTTTTGCCGCTTCCGGTTGGGCCTATAAGAAGGATGTTGCTCTTTTCAAGCTCGACATCGGAGTATTCGGACTTCTGCTGGCCGCTCGTGATGCGGCGGTAATGGTTGTGGACGGCGACGGCGAGAGCCTTTTTCGCGTTTTCCTGCCCAATGACGTAGGCGTCGAGGAATTTCTTGATGTCGCGCGGGTAGGGGACCTTCAGTTTGCTGATAAAGGGATCAGCTTCCTTTCCTCCTTTTTCATCTAATGATTTTCTGGCCAGCTTGTAGCCAAGGGCATCCGCGCACTTTCCGACGCAGACCTCGCAGATGTTGTACACGGGCCCATGGACGATTCTGACTCCATCCTCGGACGTCGCGCCGCAAAAGCCGCACATATCGTCCATGTTCTCGTCGTCAAGCGCCCTCAGCGGGTCGTAGTTCCTACGCCTAGCCATAACTCGTTCCTAATGCAATATGAAAAATTCAAAATTAAAAACTACTTTTTACGCGTCAGGACTTCGTCGATCAGCCCGTAGGCCTTCGCCTCCTCGGCGGACATGAAGTTGTCGCGATCGGTATCCCGCGTCACTTCCTCGACGGAACGTCCGCAGTGGGAAGCGAGCATCGAGTTGAGATTCGCCTTGATGCGGAGGATTTCCTGAGCCTGAATGCTGATGTCGGTCGCCTGACCCTCGGCACCGCCAAGCGGCTGGTGGATCATGATGCGGGAGTTTGGGAGGGAGAAGCGCTTTCCCTTGGTGCCCGCGGCGAGAAGCACGGCGGCCATGCTGGCGGCCTGGCCAATGCAGTACGTCGCCACGTCGCAGGAGATGAACTGCATCGTGTCGTAGATCGCGAGGCCGGCTGTGACAACGCCTCCCGGCGAGTTGATGTAGATTGATATGTCTTTTTGGGCGTCCTGGGCCTGAAGGAAGAGAAGTTGGGCAACGACCACGCTCGCGACATTGTCGTCTATGGGGCTCCCGAGAATGATGATGCGGTCCTGGAGAAGCCTGGAATAGATGTCATACGACCGCTCGCCGCGGCCAGTCTGCTCGACCACGATCGGCACGAGCATATCTGAAATTTCTTGCATTTTTGTTCCTTTGTCTTGCTGGAATGTGTCATGCGCCGACGCGAAGCGGCATCAGCACGTAGAGGAACGGCAGCTCGCACTTGATCATCGCGGGGCTGTGTCCGTTGGAGAGGTCGAAGTAAACTTCATCCGTATCAAGGTTGCGGAGAGGGTCCATGACGTATTCCGGGTTGAACGTGACGCCAATTTCCGCGCCGCTGTATTTCACGGGGACCGTCTCGCGCGCTTCGCCTACTTCTGGTGTGTGCGTCACAATCGTGAGCGTGTTGTCGGCGAACGTGAGCTTGGTCGCGTTCGACTTGTCGGTTGTGACAACGGAAACGCGGCGAAGGGCTGTAAGAAGCTCCTCGCGGGCAATGACGACGCGCTCGTCGAACTTCGTCGGGATGACCTGGCGGTAGTTCGGGTAGGTGCCGTCGATGAGCTTCGTGCTCAGCATCGTGTCGCCCTGCTGGAACACGGCCTGCGTCTTCTGGGTAAAGATGCGGAGATCCCCCTCGTCCTTGAGGACGTGCATGAGTTCGCCCACGCTCTTTGAAGGAAGAACGATGTCGCGCTCGGTTTCCGGTGGAAACTCGATCTCATGCTCGACAAGCGCGAGACGCCGGCCGTCGGTGGCGACGGTGGTGAGCTTGCCGTCGCGGAACGAGAGGAGGACGCCGGTCAGCACACGGCGCGTCTCGTCAAGCGAGACCGCGTAGGAGGTCTTGCGGAGCATTTCACGCAGAACGCCGCTGTCTATGCGGAAGAAAACCGTGCCGTCGGGTTCAGGAACAGGTGGAAAATCACGCTGCGGAAGCCCCACGATTTTAAAGTAGGAGGAGCCGCACTGGACGGTCGCCGTGTCGGCGTCGTCAACGGAGACTTCTATCGCCGCGTCGGAGAGTTCGGAGACAATGCTTACAAGGCGGCGGATCGGAAGCGTCGTGGAACCAGGCTCATCAACGACTGCGGGGACTTTGCAGCGGACGCTGATGTCAAGATCCGTCGTCGTGAGGGTGAGGCCGCCGTCTTCCGCGGCGAGCAACGCGTTCGAGAGAATTTGAAGCGTGCTGCGGCTGGGAACGACATTCTTGACCTTCTGGAGGGCTTCAAGGAAGCTCGCGCGTTCGATTGTGAATTTCATGGTTCTTCTCCTTTTGCGGGCTGTCGAAAGGCCGCAAGTGTCAGTTAATATTATAAGCTAAAAGAACAAAAAAATAAAACACTATCATTAAGGACTGTCAACTTTGTCAATAGAATGGGCTTTCTTCTGCGAATCCGCAATTTGCGAGTGTCGTCAGATGTCAATGAAAGTGTTCAAAGAGAAAGAGTCATTGACTTGTTTCGATCTTTTTTTCCCTGCGGCTGGCAACAACTTTTCGTTATTGAGGGGAATTTGACGGGCTTTTGACAGCCTCCTGTCGATAAGTCCGCACTTTTCCATGTGACCGCTATTTACTGTCGATTATGGCGGGGTCCTGGCCAAGCTTTGAGATAATCGCGCGCACGTTGGAACGGAGATCCGCTTCAATCGGGAGCCTGCCTTGAATCTGCTTGCAGGCGTGTACGACCGTTCCGTTCGTTTTTTCAAAGGCCGCGCCGATCTCGTGAAGCGAGGCATGGGTGAGCCTTCTTGACAAGTACATCGCGATTTGCCGTGGAATCGCGACGGAACGCATTCTGTCTGCCGCGAGAAGATCGGTCAGTTTGACATTGAAGAACTCCGCCACGGTCTTCTTGATTACGTCCAGCGTCAAATCCCCTTCTTTTTCCTTCTCAAGGAGGTCGCGGAGGACATATCTTAGCCTTTCAATTGTCAAAGGTCCTTCCGTGTTGAAGTCGCGAAGCGCCATCGCGCGGTTCATTGCGCCTTCCAGCGCCCTTACGTTTGACGTGACATTCTCAGCGATGAAGGTCTGGATTTCATCGCTTAGGGGGACAGGCATTGAAGATTGCTTATATCTTAGAATTGCCAGCCTTGTTTCAAAGTTTGGACATTCCATCTGCGTTGTCATTCCCGCGTTGAAACGTGAGACAAGGCGCTGCTCAAGCCCCGCGATTTCGGACGGAGGGCGGTCGCTTGTGATTATGATCTGCTTTTTTGCAAAGTAGAGCGCGTTGAATGTATTGAAGAATTCCTCCTGCATGCCCGGCTTCGAGGCCATGAACTGTATGTCGTCTATGAGCAGGACATCGACCCCGCGGTACTTGTTGCGGAAATCGAGGTCGGAGTGGTTTTTGATTGCATTGACATACTCGTTGAGCAACGATTCCGTTGAAACGTAGGCCACGGTTGTTCCCGGCTTTTCTAGAATGCGGTTGCCGACAGCCTGCATGAGATGCGTTTTTCCGATTCCGGTGTCGCCGTAGATGAAGAGCGGGTTATAGGCGCGGCCCGGCTTTTGCGCCACGGCCAAGGCCGCTGCATGTGCCCAGCTGTTTGATGGACCTACGACGAATTCGTCAAAGGTGAAGTTTTCGTTGAGGGTTCCAATGCAGCGTGGCTTTCCCTTTTTCTGATGGTGGCGCTCCGTTTGATCCTTTTCAGGAACAGGTGGTGAAGCGGGCGGGGGAAGCGGCTCCGCATTTGAGGAATCGACCGTTATGAGAATTGTCCGCTTTTCCTGGGGAAGCACGGCTGAAAGAACCTGTGTCATGAGCGGAACGTAGTTTTCCATGATCCATGTTTGCGCGAAATCGTTATCGACGGAAAGCGTCAACGTTTCACGCGTTGCTTCGACTGGCTTAATCTGGGGAATCCAGATTGAGTATGAGTCGGAGTCTATGATCATTTTTAGCTTTTCAGCGAGCGCAGTCCAGAGTTCTTGAGCGGTCATTACGATAAATCCTGGTTTTTGGCGCGGAGGAGCCCAATCAGAGGAAACGCGGCCGCGCCATGGGGGACATCGCGTTTCCATTTTCAACGATAAAAAGTTTATCCAATGAAATCGGTCATTCAAAGGGAAAAGAATTACCATGTTATTGACAGGTTGTTGACAACTGGTTAATATATTGGAAACTTGAATACTGAAGAGTAAAATAACAGGATGGTTTTGAACCTAGGTGGAAATACAATAATCTTTCAAAATGTTTCGTTATAATTTGCGACAAGAGACGTGTGTCCTTGATTTTCCGACAACTAAAGAGGAGTATAGAATGTTTGTAACCAAGAACTTAATAAAGGAGATCACAGCGATTTCGCTTGCGATTCCCCTTTTTACTGCCACGGCATTTGCGGATGATCCCGCACCAGCCAATGCCACTTCTGCGCCTCCACCAGCAGGTGGCCAGCAGCGGCCAGTACGCCCCGAACGGATGATGGGAGGCCGTCCCATGATGCCCGGTATGATGCCTGGCATGATGCCGGGTGGAGGCCAGAATTCCGGAATCATTTTCGCGAGGATGCTTTCCCGTCCGGAATTTCTTAAGGAAATGGGACTTCCCGAGGAAGTGGCTGCGAAGATCACGGAAGGGCTTAAAAAGATCGAAGAGCAGGAAAAGGCCCTTTTCGAAGAGAGGCAGAAGCTGATGAAGGCGCAAACGGACGCGATGGCCATCTTAATGTCCGACCGCACGAAAAACGGCGATGAAGTTCGCAAGGCTTCGGCCGAACTCGAAGCGCTTCAAGCGAAGCTTTTCGGCCTCAATGTGGATCGTATGCTTCTCGTGCGCGACAACCTGACTGACGAGCAGATCAAACAGTCCAGCGAACTGGTCAAGAAACGTTTTGAAGCCAGGCGCGAGGAGATGATGCGGCGCCGTGGCGCTCGTCTCGATGGCGAAGGCCCACGTGGCCGCGGGCCTGGCGGCTTTGGCAACCGTGGCGCCGCCGGTGGGGAAAAGGAAGCCCCTCCTCCTCCTCCGAAAGAGGGAGTGGCTCAGGAAGCCACCAAGTAACGAAAGCCACCAAGTAACGAAAGCCACCAAGTAACAAAAAAGCCCCGCGCAGAAGCGTGGGGCTTTTTTTACACTCTATTTTGCATCATTTTGATGCTCGCGGTGCATCCAAATTGAGAGAACGGCAATGTCCGCAGGCGTGACGCCTGGAATTCTGGCCGCCTGGGCAAGCGTTGAGGGACGGACCTTTTGAAGACGTTCGCGGCTTTCATACCGAAGCGCGGAGATTGAATAGTAGTCGATGTCCACCGGGAGGCTCGTCGCTTCCGAAGATTCCATCCTGCGCGCCATTTCATCCTCCTGGCGCAAGTAGCCGCGATAGCGGTAGAAAATTTCGATTTGTTCGATGGCTTCTGTAGAGAGTGCCGGATTTGCAAATGCCATGTCCCGATAACGAGCGCCGGGATGCGAAAGCGCGCGCGCCCATGAACCAGGTCCGCCGCTGTCGCCGGGGGAATTGTCCAGCCGCGCGATCTCCTCATTGACCTCGTGCTCGATGCGCGCCGAGTCGGCGATGAACAAGGCTGATGCGAGGCCTATGCGACGCGTGTGCGATAAAAGGCGAAACCGCGCGTTGTCCTGGCGCAAAAGCAGACGGCGTTCTGCGCGCGAAGTGAACATGCGGTAGGGTTCATCCGCGCCTTTTGTGATGAGGTCGTCGATCATGACGCCAATATACGCTTCCACGCGCGAAAGAACAAGTGGCTCGCGACCCAGCGTGCGTAGGGCGGCGTTGATGCCGGCGACCAAACCTTGCGCAGCGGCTTCCTCGTAACCAGTCGTGCCGTTCGTCTGTCCGGCGAAATACAGACCCTCTATGCGCTTTGAAGCGAGCGTTGCGTCAAGCTCCCGCGCGTCAATGGCGTCGTACTCGATGGCGTAGCCCCAGGCGAGAAACTCCGCGTGTTCCAGTCCAGGGACCGAGTGAACCATCTCGACTTGAACGTCACGTGGAAGACTGTTTGAAAGTCCGTTTGGATAGACGGATGGGCTGTCTGGGCTTTCAGGTTCCAAAATCACATGATGCTCGGTCTGCGAGGTGAACTTGACTACCTTATCCTCGAACGAGGGACAGTACCGGACGCCGGTTCCTTTTATTGCCCCGCCATAAAGGGCACTTCTTTTAAGATTGTCACGAACAATTGTCGCCGTTTTTCCCGTGGTGTGGGTGAAGGCCACGGATAGAAGACGCGAGCCTATTGACCACGGGGTATATTCCCTTCGTGTCTCATGCAGGGGAAGATTGTTCCACGTGGAACAGTCTTTTGTTCTGCATTTCAAGTCATCTGAGTTGATGTTCGCCACCACCGCCCCTTTACTAGTGTTCCACGTGGAACATTTGAAGTTGGACGGATCGTTTTCTATATAAATGGGGTGGTTGCGGGAGTCTATACGGTCTCCGTCGTCCGTGACAGACCATGGTGGGTGAGAAATGTTCCACGTGGAACATTCCTCCTTCGTCCTGGCTTTGTTCCCTTGAAATGAAAAAAGCGGGAGAGGAAAATCGCTGCCTTGATCGATTGTTCGCGACCAGTCAATCGATGCCACATGCAACCGTGGTGGTGTTCCGGTCTTGAGCCGGATGAGTTCAAAACCAAGGCTTTTCAACGAATCCGCGAGGGGCGCCCCTCCGGGACGTCCGGCTCCGCCGCTGGCCTGGGCCTCCTCTCCTATGAAAATGACGCCTTTTAGAGCTGTTCCCGCCGTGATGACGACGTTTTTTGCCTTGATCGCCCCGGACGAGACCGTTTCGATACCTGTGGTGTGTTTACCAGTGTCATCTGTCCTAATCGAAACGCATTCGTCTTCAAGCACCGAGAGATTGGACTGGTTGGCGACGATGGTCTGAATCCGGCGAGTATAGGCGAACTTGTCGCACTGAACCCTGTTGGCTCTTACGGCCGGTCCTCGGCTGGTGTTGAGGACCCGGTACTGGATGCCGGTAAAGTCCGTGTTTGCGGCCATTTCTCCGCCAAGGGCATCCAGCTCGAAGACGAGATGCGATTTTGCGAGTCCCCCTATCGAGGGATTGCAAGGCATGCAACCCAAATGCGCGAGCGACTGAGAGACCAGTAGAGTATGGCACCCCAGCCTTGCCGCCGCAAGCGCTGCCTCGCACCCTGCGTGCCCACCCCCTACGACGAGAACATCAAAGACGGCGTCAAATGGCGACTTTCCAAAATACTGCGACATCGAATATGTTATGCGACGTTAAAACACGGGCTAGACCATTGTCGCGAGGTCGCGTGCGGCGTCGGCGATCTGGGTCGCCGAGGGCATGACCGCTCGTTCAAGCTCGCGCGCGGAAGGCACGGGGACGTCTGGCATGGCGAGGCGCCGGACCGGCGCGGCCAGCGCGCCGAAGGCACCTTCGGAAATCCGTGCCGAGATTTCGCCTGAAATACCGCCGGTAAGGGGGCCTTCTTCGACGACAAGGACGCGGCCGGTTTTCCGTGCCGAGGCGATTAGCGTCGACGTGTCGAGCGGGGCGATGGAGCGCACGTCCACGACTTCAGCCTCGATTTCCTCCTCGGCCAGCGCAGAGGCCGCCTGGAGGGCGAGGTGCGCCATGTACGACCATGCGATGATTGTGACATCTGTTCCGGGCCTTGTAATGCGCGCGGAGCCTGGTGCGACTGGGGCGATTGCCCCTTCTGGCTTCTCGAAGCGAAGAGGGTAGAGGAGTTTGTGCTCGAGAACGATGACTGGGTTCGGATCTGCAATGGCCCCGAGCAGAAGCGCGGCGCAGTCGGGGCCGTCAGATCCGGCGACGACCTTCAGCCCTGGAATGCCCGTGAAGAGGCGTTCGAGGCACTGCGAGTGCGTCGCCCCGTAGCTGCGTCCGGCGCCCATCGCGGTGCGAAGGACAAGCGGGCAGGACTGGCCATAGACGTAGTGGAGCTTCGCGGCCATGTTCACAAGCTGGTCCACGCAGAGCGTGGTGAAGTCCATGAACATGATTTCGACGATGGGGCGCGAACCGGCGACAGCGGCGCCAATGGCCATGCCGGTGAATGCCGGCTCAGAAATCGGCGTGTTGCGTATGCGCTCCGGTCCGAAGGTCTCGAGAAGTCCGCGCGTGACGCCGAAGGAGCCGCCGTAAGCGGCAATGTCCTCGCCCATGATGAAGACGCGGTCATCCTCCGACAACGCGCGTGAGAGGGCGTCCCTGATGAACTGGGTGGTGGTAAGGGCGCTCATGCGAAGACTCCTTCCAGAACATCGTCCGCGCCGATTGTGTCAGCCTCGGCAAACGCTATGGCCGAGGCGATTTCAGATTCCACTTCGCTGGCGATGGCATCCAGTTGCGAGGCGTCCCCCGCGATTCTCGCAAGCCGGGAAATAGGCTCCCGTGTCCAGGCGTCCTTCTCCTCGTCGCGGGTGCGGTAGATTCTCGGGTCGCCGCGAGAGTGGCCGGAGAGGCGGTATGTTCGGCACTCGAGAAGGGCGGGGCCCTCGCCGCGGCGCGCGCGCTCAACAAGTGCGGAAACGGTGTCGCTGACGGCGATGAAGTCGTTGCCGTCGATTGTGAGGCCGGGAATGGCGTAGCCTTCCGCGCGCTTCGCGACGGATCCCGTGCTGACCCCCGTTTGCGTCGGCGTCGACATCGCGTAGCCGTTCGTCTCGCAGATGGCGACGAGCGGGAGTTTCCAAAGGGCGGAGAGGTTCAAGGTCTCGTGGATGATCCCCTGGTTTGAGGCGCCGTCGCCGAAGAATGCCACGACAACGCGGTCCTTGCCCTCCATCTTCGCGTTGAGCGCGAGGCCGGCGGCAAAGGCGACGCTGGCGCCTGTGATGCCGTTCGTGCCGTAGAAGCCGAGTTCGGGGGCCATCATCA
>JAEEGL012988553.1_pt1 | contig 10805 bp, 6 predicted proteins | sample 9134231 | NCBI WGS metagenome assembly JAEEGL01 (sample SAMN16246548, study PRJNA631951) | gut metagenome | biome: gut microbiome; feature: rumen; material: fiber-attached | host: Bos | place: Iran: Karaj | collected 2018-10
ATCATGTCAGTTTCAGGAGGATGGATTCCGTATATGGCAAGGAGCTTTGGAACAAGCATCAAACAGGCGGCGATCGAGGGCAAGCTTTATTCCATGGCAAAGAAGTATTTTGCAAGGAAAATGGATTATTTGCTCGGAAGAGGATACAGATATCGTTGGACAAAGAAAATGAAGGTCGATCCGAAGCAGATCATGTTCATTTCTTTTCAGGGGGATTATACCTGCAATCCGAAGTACATTGCCGAGGAGCTCAGAAAACGAAACAAGGGATATAAGATCGTATGGAGCGCACGTGAGGAATCGCTTTACAATGAATCGTTTCCGCCGGAATTCAAGCTCGTTACGCAGTATTCGATGGACTATTACCGGGAGCTCGGCAGATCGAAGATGGTCGTCTCGAATTCCGTGGAGTTCCAGAAGAAGATGTCTGCCAAGAAGAAAGATCAGATCTGGATGGAAACGTGGCACGGCTCCCTCGGCATCAAGCGCTTTGACGCGTCCAGCAATAACGGAAGGGAATGGGTAGCCGCGGCGAAACGCGTCGGCAAGCTTTCCGACTACATCATTTCCAACAGCACGTTTGAAAATGACGTTTACAGAGGCACGTTCTGGCCGACAACGACCATTCTTGAGTACGGACATCCAAGAAACGATATTCTTTTCAATCGAACCGACGCGCTGCGGACGGAGATGCTGAATAAGGTCATCCCGGCGAAGCACAGACGGGACAACGGCGAGAAGGACCCCTTCAAGTACGTTCTGTATGCGCCGACGTTCCGGGACAGCCATTCGCTGACCCCGTATGCCGTCGACTACGACAGATTGTGCGCGGCGCTGTCCGAGCGATTCGGCGGAAAATGGAAGGTGATCATCCGGCTGCACCCGACCGTCAGGAACAGCGTGAAAAAACCCAAGTACGGCGGGAACGTGATCGATCTGTCCGAATATCCCGATATTCAGGAAATCATGCTGGTCGCGGACGCTGCGATCACGGATTACAGCAGCTGGATTTACGATTATATTCTGACCGGAAAGCCGGGCTTCATCTTCGCGACGGATATCAAGTCCTACGACCAGGAAAGAGGCTTTTATTTCCCGCTTTCCTCCACGCCGTTCCCGATCGCGAAAAACAACGAAGAGCTTGAAAACAATATTCTGCAGTTTGACGAAGCGCGTTATCAGACGGAGGTTGAGGCGTTCCTGAAGGATAAGGGCTGCTTCGAAAACGGCGACGCCGCCAAGCGCACGGCGGACCTGATCGAAACGATCATGGGGTAATCGAATGAATACGCTTTTGCTGATGATGGGCGGCAGCGGCACCAGAATGGGCGCAGCGCGGCCGAAACAGTTTATCGAAATCAAGGGAAAACCGGTATTCTGGTATATCGTAAAGGGATATGCGGACGTCGCCGAGATCGACGCGATCTGCATTGTATCGCATGCGGATTGGATCCCGTATGTGCGCGACGCGATCAAGGATATCTCATTCGGGGGAAAGCTTCTGGTAGCCCCCGGCGGCGACAACCGGTCGCAGTCGATCCGCAACGGTCTCCGTGCGATCGAAGGTTTTTCCGGCGAGGACGACGTTGTGATGATGCACGATGCGACGCATCCCTATGTGGACAGGGAAGGCACGGCGGAAGTCATTCGGGCGGTAAAAGCATACGGCGGCGCCACGCTCGGCGCGCGTCAGTACGACACCTGCTACCGGATGGATGAGGATCTGATGCTGACCAATGTGATCCCGCGGCAGGAGATCGTTTCCGGCGCGTCTCCGGAGGCGTTCCGGTTCGGAGATATGAAAAGGATCTATTTTGAAGCGAGCGACGAAGAGCTTGCTTCCATGACGTCGGCAGGCGCGATTGCGCTGGCGCATCATATCCCGATGAAGGTCGTGCCGTCAAAGATCCTGAATCTGAAGCTGACGTATCCGGAGGATCTGGAGCTGTTCCGGATCCTGTTGGATGAGTATTTTATCTCGGGAAAGAGATTATAAGGAGGGACCATCATGTTTGCAGGGGTTGTTCACGCGCCGTTCGATATCCGTTATGAAGAAATGCCGACGCCGCTTCCGAAGGAGAACGAGGTTCGCGTAAAGGTGAAGTATACCGGGATCTGCGGATCGGATGTTCCGCGGGTGAACGGGAACGCGTGCCATTTCTTCCCGAATGTGCTCGGGCATGAATTCTCCGGCATCGTGGACATGATCGGCAGCAGCGTGACCTCCGTAAAACCGGGAGACCGCGTTGCCGGGATCCCGCTGGTTCCCTGCATGGAATGCGAGGACTGCCGGAACGGGAATTACTCGCTTTGCAAGCATTACAGCTTTATCGGCTCCAGACAACAGGGCAGCTTTGCGGAATATGTGACGGTTCCCGAACAGAATGTTTTCCGGTTCGACGACGACGTCAGCTACCTGAAAGGCGCGTTGTTCGAGCCGTCCTCCGTTGCGCTGCACGGGCTCCTTTGCGCGGATTTTTGCGCCGGAAAGAGCCTGATCGTTTTAGGCTGCGGGATGATCGGTCTGTTCACGATCCAATGGGGCAGGATCCTCGGCGCGGCGAAGATCGCCGCGGTCAACCGCAGCAGGGGCAAGCTGCCGCTTGCGCAGAGAATGGGAGCGGAATGCACGGTCAGCACGCTCGACGAAACGTATTATGACAGCCTGATGCAGTATACCGACGGGAAAGGCTTCGACTACGTGATCGACTGCACGGGCAGCGTCGAATCCATGAAGGAATCGTTCCGCCTTGCCGCGAACAAAGCGCATATCTGCATGGTCGGAACCCCGAAGGAGCAGATCAGCTTTTCGGTGCGCGAATGGGAACAGATGAACCGCAAGGAGTTCCTTCTGACCGGCTCGTGGATGTCTTACAGCGCGCCGTTCCCGGGAAAGGAATGGACCATGACGGCGGATCATTTTCATGCCGGCGATCTTATGCTGGACGATCAGATGATCGACCGCGTCATACCGCTCAGCCGGATCAGGGAAGCATTCGAGCTGTATCAGACGCCCGGGCAGGTCAAGGGCAAGATCCTGATCGACAGCGAAAGCTGATTCGGTCGGCGCAGAACAAAAGCAGAACGGATAAAAAGGAGCATTGTATGGAAATCAGAGACGCGTTTCATGACATGATCTTTAAGCGCAATATGGGGATCCATTGCGGGATCCCGTCCTATTGCACCGCAAGCGGAATCGTGATCGAGGCATGCCTTCAGCAGGGGAAACGGTTCGGCGACGACATTCTGATCGAAGGAACCTCCAATCAGGTCAATCAGTTCGGCGGATATACCGGAATGCGGCCGGAGGAGTTCAAGCAGTTTGTGTACGGACTGGCGGACAAGGTCAGCTTCTCGAGGGATCGAATCATTCTCGGCGGAGATCACCTCGGACCGCTGGTCTGGTGCAAGGAGCCGGAGGCATCTGCAATGGCAAAGGCAAAGGATCTTGTCCGGGAATATGTGCTTGCGGGTTATAAGAAGATCCATCTGGACACCAGCATGCGCCTGGGGGACGATTCGACGAGCGAGCCGCTTTCGGTCCGCACGATCGCGCGCCGCGGAGCGGAACTGTTTCAGGTGTGCGAAAAAGCCTATCAGGAGCTGCTGCTGACCAATCCGAACGAACAGCGTCCCTCCTATGTCATCGGCAGCGAGGTGCCGATCCCCGGCGGAGAGCAGGAGATCACGGACCAGATCGCCATTACCAAGCCGGAGGATCTGCATGAGACGATCCGGATCTATCAGGAGGAATTTGACAAGCTCGGCATGAAGGACCTTTTCTCGTCCATCGTCGCGATCGTCGTGCAGCCGGGCGTGGAATTTGGCGATGAGAACATCGCCCGCTATAACCGGGTCGAAACGAACGCGCTGAGCAAGGCGCTGACGCAGTATCCGGGCATCGTTCTGGAAGGACACTCCACGGACTATCAGCCGCCGAAGCAGCTGAAGGAAATGGTGGAGGACGGCATTGCGATCCTGAAGGTCGGTCCGGCGCTGACGTTTGCGGCAAGAGAAGGTCTGTTTGCGCTCAGCATGATCGAGCAGGAACTGATCCCGGAGGAGAAACGCGCGAATCTTCAGGACGTCATCGAGCGGAAAATGCTGAAGGAGCCCAAAAACTGGGAGGTCTACTATAAGGGAACGGAAGAGGAGCAAAAGCTGAAGAGAAAATACAGCCTGTCGGATCGCAGCCGCTATTATTTCGCGGACCGGGACATCCAGCGCGCGATCGAAAAACTGTATGAGAATCTGGACAGCACGCACATTCCGCTGGGATTGCTGCATCAGTACATGCCGACGCAGTACATCAAGATCCGCGACGGAAAGCTGACGCTGAAAGCTGCCGAGCTCGTGAAGGACCACGTGATCGACCGGATCGAGGACTATAACTACGCAACAAAAACGAACTACATGATCGGCGGGATCGTCTAAAGCTCCCGCGTCGTGAGGCAATCCGAAATCAATAAGAGGCTCTTCCAAGCGGAAGAGCCTCTTTGAATATCAGATACGCCGCGGCGGATTCAGGCGAAGGGGAGACCGATTTTGGACAGAATGCGCTCGGTCGCGTGCCCGTCGCAGGAGCCGACGTGATGCGCCTTGAATGCGCGATAGGTCTCGTCCGCCTCTCTTCCGCAGCATCTTTGCACGGCGGCGGGAAGTGCGTCCGCGTCGGTGACAAACTCGCCCGGAAACAGGGCGGGATCCTCATAAAACCCTCTCGTGCTGCGGTATGCTTCATAATCCGGCGCAAAGATCACAAAAGGCTTGTCCAGCAGAATGTAATCGAAGAGCAGCGACGAGTAATCGGTGATCAGAACGTCGGCGCACGGAAACAGCTCCGTGCTGGTCATCGGAATGGGATCCGGATCGGAAAGATGCGGATGAAGCTTCTTCACGACCGCCCAATCCGGACCGAGCCCGGATTCCAGGGCAAGGATTGCGTCATAGCCGACCAGATACGGCGAAGACGCGGTTCCCCGGAAGGTCGGCGCGTACAGGACGATCTTTTTGCCGGAAAGGTCGGGACGGAGCTCTGCGAAACGCTTCCTGCAGGACGCCTGCCAATCCGGATCGAAGAGACGGTCCGTTCTGCTGACGCCGATCGGCTGCACGATGTCCCGGCGGCGATCGGTCAATCGAAGCGCCTTCTGCCATACCGGAACGCAGGCTTCGGAGCTGACGGAGATCAGGGAAATGTTCCGGGTGACGTCTCCGCGATAGGAGGGGGAGATGTCCTCTTCGGTGTCGTACGCAAACTTTTTCAGAAGCCCGCAGGAGTGCCATAGCTGAACGACCGTCGTTTCTTCTCTTTTTTTGCACGAGGTGACCGGCAGAAAATAGTTGCAGATAAATACGTATTCCGCAGTCGCGTATTCCTTCATAAAGGATTTCAGATAGGACAGGACCTGCATGACGCCGCGCTTACGAAGGTCGCAGAAAAAGAAGCGAATATCCGGATGGCTTTTTTTCACCGCGTCATAAAAAACCGCCATGCTTTCCGGCATGGAATCGCAATTGCTGTCCGCAAACAGGATCTTTCCCTTTTCCACGGGCGCTCTGCGATAAGCCGCATAGACGCAGGGAAGAAATACGCGGTGCAGCATGTTTTTCAAAAGCTGTTTGATCGTATGACGGAGACGCATCCGTTACCTCTGTTTTTCTGCAATTCTTTTTTATAATATAGCACACCTCTCCGTATGTGTCCAGTCTTCCGGATCGGTTTGAAGGCGTTTCGGCGCAAAGAGAATTCCTATAGACGGCACGCCGGTATTGACGAATCGGGCCATAAAGGATATGATATATAATAAGCTATCAGAAGGAATTCGGGCACTCAGCACCACACGATGGGGGAATACGGATGGCAAAAATGACGGAGCTGTATCCGCCGTATGCGGGGGACGAACCGTATCTGCATCTGTGCTTTTCGGGGAATCGTCAGAAAAAAGCGGAAGCGCTGCTGCGCCGCTTATACCGCCGCGGCGTACGGGTCTGGTACGATGAACAAACGGCGGCGGACCGCAGCGCAAGAGAAGCGATGAACGAGCGCATGCTCGGCGCATCGCTCACGGTCGTGTACCTTGATGAAGCGTTTCGCAACGATTCTGCCGCAAAGGGCAGGATGCTTGCCTGTCAGCGCAGCGCGCAGGCGATCGTCTGCCTGAACACGGACGGCGGCGACAGCGGCCTTTCGATCGGACTTCACGCGGATGCGGAGGAGATCCGGCTCGGACGAAGCGACGGAGCCGAGGACGCAGAGCAGGCTTTGCTTCACGCAAAAAGCTTTTCGCAGGCGCTGATCGGCGAACCGATCCGTGAAAAACGCAGCCCGATCAAACGCCTTGCGGCGGCGCTGATCGCGGCGGCGGTTCTGCTGTCGGCATGCGGCGTTTTCTTTTGGCTGATGCGCCGGGAGAAACCGGTTCCTCCGGAAGAAACGGATACCGTTGTTTTCTCGGACGAGACCGTGCGTGAGACAGTACGCAGCGCGCTCGGCGGCGGAAGCCTTTCGGAGGAGCGTCTCAAGGAGATCACGACGCTGCGGCTTACCGGGGATGCGCTGCCGGAAACGCTGTCCGATCTTGCTTTGCTTCCGAATCTCGAAACGGTCGAGATCTCGCAGACGGCGGCGAAAGGCGCGTCGCAATATCCGGAGCTTTCGGATTACACCGTCGAATTGTTCGGAGGTGATTCCGAATGAGTACGTTTTTCAAGCCGTATGAGGGCAAGCGCCCCTATGTATTCATCAGCTATTCGCACAGGGATTCGGAGCAGGTTCTGAACGTCATTTCCGCGCTGAACGAACGCAGGCTCCGATTGTGGTACGACGAGGGGATCCCTGCCGGCAGCGACTGGCCGAAGAACATCGAACTGCACATGCGCGGATGCGCCGCCGTCCTGTTCTTTGTGTCGGAGACCGCGCTTGCGTCGCCGAACTGCTATTCGGAGATCAAAACCGCGGCGGCGCTTCAAAAGCCGATCCTGCTCGTTCCGCTGCAGCCGACCGCGCCGAACGACGCGTGGAAAAAGCTTCTGCTTCCGAATCCGCAGGCAAAGGCGGAGGTCGGGGAGATCCTTTCGTGGAAAGTGCTGAAACGTTCGTTCTATCGCAAATGGACCGATTCCGTCCGATGGGAATGGATCGGGCTTGCCGCCGCGGCGCTGCTGCTTTTGGGCTCGGTGATCGGGCTCGGCACAGCCGCCAACGGTTTCTTCGATCCGCCGGACGAACCGAAACCGACGCCGTTCATTACCCCCTCTCCGACGCCGGATCCGACGCCGACGGCAAGCGCCATTCCGACGCCGACGATCAACCCGGAGCTGTTTCCGGTCAGATTCCCCGATTCCCAGCAGGAGAAAGCCGTGCGCAGCATCCTCGGGAAAACAGACGGCGACGTTCTGCGTCCGGAGCTTGCGGCGGTCAAAGAATTGTATTTTTGCGGGAACATGACCCTCAAAAAGGCGGAGGACGTCCGCTTTGCCGAAGACGGAACCGCCCGTGTCAACGGCGCGAAGGTCGTCACCGGAAAGATCTCCGATCTTTCCGTGATCGGGGATATGATCTATCTCGAACGCCTCGCCCTGATCGATCAGCCGATCAAGGATCTTTCCGAACTGAACAGTCTCGTCCTTCTTGAGGAACTGTATCTTTCCGGCAACGCGATCTCCGATCTTTCGCCGCTGAACGGTCTGATGAGTCTTTCGACTCTGCACATCGAACACACGAATATACACGATCTGACGGTCCTTGAATCGCTTCCGTCGCTCCGCACCGTAACGGTCAGCGCGGACATGCTGCCTTTAGCGTGGAACGAGAATAAGCAGTTCAAAGTGATCCTGATTCCGTGAAATAAAAAAGGAGAAGGTATTCCATGGCAAAACGCACGCTGTACCCGCTGTTTGCGGCGGAGGACGAACAAGCCGTCCGACCGATCCTCGACGCGCTGAAGGGAAAAGGATTCGCCGTCGATCCTCAACACACACCGAAGAAGAACGGCGCCGTTCTGTTCTTCCTGTCCGGGCATATGAAGGAGGACGCGCCGGAGATCGACGAATTCCTGCGTCTCGACGCGCAGAAATCCGACGTCATCCCGGTCAATCTGGACGGTTCGACGCCGCCTGCGCTGATCGAGAACGCATTGATGGCGCGGAACACGATCTATGCCGAGCGCTATACAACGGAAGAATTGTGCGACCGCATCGCCGGAGCGCTGAAAAAGCCCGTTGCGATCGCCTCGAAGCTGCGTAAATGGATCATCGCCGCGGCGGCTGTCGTGCTGCTCGCCGTCGTCGGCATTGTGCTCTGGCGCATACTCGCGAACAAAGGCGCAGAGGAAGCCGGAGCCGAAACGACCCCCGCGCCGACCGCCGTGCCGTCCGTTCCGACGGAAGCCGGAATCCCTCCGGAGGATCTTGCGCGCGTACATCAGCTGTTTATCATCGGCGATCGGATGGAAGTCCTTTACGGCGATGAAGAATGGGTCCGAAAGGCAAACTATGCCAAGGTCGAGCCGGAACACTACGCGAACCGCATCCGGGATGATTCCGGCACGCATTGGCTGGATAACGAGACTGCCGAGGAGATTTCTCTGTACAAATGGGAGGACCTCGATTTTCTGCGTTACATGACCAATCTGAAGTTCCTGGACGTCATCTGTGTCGAGGGAACGCTGCCCGATTTGTCCGGATTGAAGAAGCTGGATTACGTACATATCGCGGATTGCAATCTTTCCGATCTCAACGGTCTTGCGGGCGCAAATCTCGGTCATTTTCAATATGAGAGCGAAGCGATGGATTTCTCGCCGCTGAACAGCTGTCAGAACCTGAAGCACGCCTATATCGAACTGCACGGCGAGCTTCCGGCGGATCTTTCTACCTTCGGTCCGCCGGCGCTCGAGGAGCTGCGCCTGACGGGCAGCGGCGAGCAGGGGATCCATGATGCTTCGGGACTTCATACCTGCGTCAAGCTGAAGCAGGTCATGCTCAACGATCTGGGGCTTCAGGATCTTTCCTGCCTGGCAAACGCGACGGCGATGACTGAGCTTCAGCTCAACGAGCTGCATGCGCTGACCTCGCTTTCCGGACTGGAAAACCATATGCAGCTTCAGAAGATTTTCATTGACAACTGCTTCGCACTGACCGATCTCAATGCGCTTTCGAGCTGTGTCGGACTGAAGGAATTCGAGGGACAGGATTTCCGCACGTCGGACCTTTCCTTCCTGACCGGCGCAACGAAGCTCACAAGGCTGAAGCTTGAGTGGATGAATTCGATCCGCTCGCTGCACGGTCTGGAAAACCATACCGCACTCAACGATATCGAGTGTAACGGGCTTCGGAGCCTGACCGATATTTCCGCGCTCGAAAGCTGCACGAGCCTGCGGCGCATCCATATATCCGAGTCGTTTGATCTCTATGACATGTCGCCGGTCGTCAAGCTGCCGCATCTCAAAACCCTGGAGCTGTACGGCTCAGGTCCGGACAATGTGGATTATCTTGCCGACATCGTCAACAAGGATTATTTCTGTTTCGGCGTCTCCGAAGTCGACGACTGGTCCGGTCTTGCCGCGATCACGCGTTATGACTTTTTGAACATCACCGACCGCAACGGCAGCGCGCTTCCCTATGTGAAGGACGCGGTCGTCAACCGCTTCGAGCTCTGGAATCGCAGCAGCGACAATCACGGAAGCGGAATCCCCCTGGATTATTCCCAGTTCCCGACCGTCAGAAACGAACTGGTCCTGCACGGTGTTTCGTCGCTCGAAGGGCTTCCCGCGTACGACGTTACCAAGGTAAGGATCGGCGAATCCGATTTTCTGACTTCACTGGACGGCATCCAGAATCTGAAGCGCATCAAGGAAGGCAACGTGGTCGATCTGATGATCGAAGACTGTCCCCGCCTTTCCGACTGGTCCGCGCTCGAGGGATTGTCGCTTTCCTTTTTGCATCTCGAGAAAATGTTTTCGCTCCCCACCTTCAAAGACCTTTCCGTCAAGGTTATTCGTCTGGAATCCATCGTCGATCTTACCGATCTGTCTCCGCTCCGGAATCTCGATCCGAGCAAGCGGTACGACATCGAGCTGTTCGATCTGGACGGCGTCACCGACCTCTCTCCGCTGAACGGGCTGAAGGGCAACCGGCTTTCCGTGCCCGCGCACCTCGGACAGCAGGCGCGGCTTCTGGAGGACAGAGATCATTTCAGCAAGGTCGACATCGAATACCCGAACGAATGGTGGCGTCCGTATGAGCCGTACGTCAAGCTCTACAGTCTGGAGGAAATCGACACGCTGCCGGGCGCGCTGCTTGCCTACGTGCAGGATGTGAATCTTCTCGGCGACCGGCTATACAACTGGGACGAATACGAATGGGAAACTGATTGGAGCACCGATCCGGTGACCTATACGCTGATCAACCGTGCGACCGGCGAGCGGGAAGTGATCCCCGTGGGAACCATGACGGATCTTTCCGGGCTTTCCGCGCTGACCGGATTAAAGCGGTTGAACATCGCCAATCAGGCGCTGGAATCGCTGGAAGGGATTCAGTCTCTTGCCGATCTGGAGGAGCTTTGCGTGGAGGACTGCCGAAGTCTCACGGACGTATCCGATGTTTTTTCGATGCAGGGTCTCAAACGGCTTCAGCTGACCAACGCGCCGTACGCCTCGATCGAGGGCGTGCAGAATCTGCCGGAACTCGAAGAACTGAAGATCTGGGGGACGCAGGTGGATTCGATCGAGGGTATACAGACACTTACGAAGCTCCGGTTCTTTGATCTGCAATGGACCCGCGTGACCGATTTCTCCCCGCTCGGC